>JYMV01018594.1_pt1 | contig 75790 bp, 62 predicted proteins | sample 338911 | NCBI WGS metagenome assembly JYMV01 (sample SAMN03354496, study PRJNA234377) | hydrothermal vent metagenome | biome: Deep sea; feature: Hydrothermal plumes at the Eastern Lau Spreading Center, Western Pacific Ocean; material: Seawater | place: Tonga | collected 2009 | depth 2000 m m | reverse complement strand
CTAATGGTTCTGGCGCATTCACTTGGGTAGATCCAGGTACATTTGCCGGAACAACCTATAGTGCAGGTACTGCACTAACGCTTACCGGCACAACATTCAGTGTCACCAACGACGCTATTACCGACACTCAACTGCAATACAACACCGGGCAGCATCTTACTACTACCAGTGCACCAACATTCGACAATCTGACACTCGGTCAAACCAGCGAGCAGGCAATAACATTCGATGGCGGAGATTCATTGATTACCGTTCATGATGGCTTTGGCAATTTCAATATTAAAAGCGGGGTAGATGAAAATAATATAATTACATCAGGTGCTGGTGGGTCACATATTCGGCTAGATGAGGGCGGCTATATATCATTAAGCGTAGACGACAGTACTGCTGTTAGCGGCACATATAGCGCAGACGCTGATCTACGCATAGACGGCGGAGCAGTGAATGTGCAAACAGGCAACTTTGAGATTGGCGGAACAGCAGTCATAACGAGCGGTCTAGTTCTGCAAAATGTTACTGCTAGTGCAGACATCATTACCAGCGGAACACTGGCAGACGCACGCTTGAGCGCCAACGTTGCACTCCTTGATAGCACCCAAACATTTACAGGCCTTAAAACTTTTAGCAACACAGTAAATGTGAGTGGTGCTAATGTTATAGACTTCGGCGAAACAACAGGGTCAAAGATACAGTTGTATAACAGTAATTATGGGCTGGGCATCGACTCATCTACTTTAACAGTGTATTCAGGTCAAAACGTAAGCTTCCGTGATGGTGGGCAGAGCGGTACGGAGAGAGTCCACTTCGACCTTAATACTGGCGATATTCAGCTTGACGGCGACTTAACCGTAAGCGGTGGCGACATAACAAGTGCAGGCGCTCTTACTGTAACGCCAGCTGCAGGCAATAACTTTAATGTTGCGCTTAGCGGAGCAGGCGACTTTGCAGTAAATACAAGCCAATTATTTGTCGACACCAGCACCGGCAATGTTGGTATTGGTACTGCTGGCCCAGGTGCTAGCTTAGACATTGATTCTGCTGGAACAACATCTGGCTTGCGAATTACCAACGGTGACGCAACACATACCTGGTTTAACTACCAAAATGGCAACAACAATTACATCCGTGGTAGCACTACATTTATTGACACCTTAGTCGACCTAAATGGTAATGACATTAACGATATTGACGATCTAAACTTCCAAACTTCGAGTGGTAGCATTACAGATAATGGCAGTGGTCTGTTGTTTGACGGCGGCGATTCTAGCTTGGACTTCTTGGTCTATGACGATGCAGTTTACAGCGATCAACTCATACTTGGCTATAGTGGCACCGCCGCATTAACCACCTACGACGCAAACGAATCACTTAATATAAACACTAATGGCACTGGCGCGATAAACCTTACCCCAGGAAGCGGCAATAACGTCGTTGTTGGAGCAGGTAGCCGCCTTAAAGTCGTTAACACCCCAGTACTAGAAGGTGGCGATACAGCGGCGACACGAGTTTACCGCAACCTTGCTAATTACGAAAGCAACAGCAACTCACAAGCAGGCGCGATCGTCATTAACACTGGCGTACCACTAAGCAACCAAATGAGTGTTGTTACCCTTAAAGGCTATAAATATTCAGCCGGTGATTCTGGTGGGTCGGGGCACATATTCGACATTGATGTAAGTGGGTATTTCTATACAGCTGGGTCATTCCCGAACAGGAGTTTTGTCAACAAGGGTGATGTAACTATTGACCAAGTTCGCTTTGGTCTTGATGCTTCGAGCAATGTAGTTATTATCTTGGGTGACACTGCAGACACATGGAGCTATCCAAAGCTGTGGGTGGAAAAATGGATAAGCAGTCATAGTAGTGGTGGTGACGGCCAAGCCGACAATTGGAGCATTAGCACCGTAACAGACCTAACTGGCTATACCGATTTAACATCTGTACCAGACCAAACTCATTTGGATGCTGACTCTCGCTACATTCAGCTGCAAGCCTCTACCCCAGGCACCGCCCAAACTGGCAACATAAACGTAACAGGCGCTGTTATTGGTGGTAGCTTCCAAGGTAACGGCGCCAGCCTCACCAACCTCAACGGTTCAAGCATAAGCTCTGGTACAGTAGCAAATGCTCGTCTCGAAGGCAGTGGAGCACTAACTGTTACAGCAGGTACTGGTCTAACTGGTGGTGGCAGCGTAGCACTTGGCGGTTCTACGACTGTTAACGTTGTTGGTGGTACGTGTATTACTGCTAATGCTAACGACATTGCATTAACAGCAGGCTGTATAACTGACACTCAAATATCGGCTAACAGTCTTACAGCAGGATCACTCGCAGCTGACTCGGTTGGCAACAGCGAACTTATCGACACTCCACGTGTTACCAATCTAGAAATAACCGCCGGCAACGAAAATGGTATTAAATTCTGGAACGGCAACTCTAACTATTCAATTTCAATGGGCAATGGTCAGGATGACCAAGGTACAGTTACTGATTATTCAATACACAGTAATATGGGTACTACCGCGGGACGTGGCTTTACGTGGGGTAGCAGTAATACAGCTGTAAGTGCATCACTCAATGCGCTAACTGGCGACTTTAATACTGACGGCACCGTCACCGCCACCGACTTCCTTTGTACAAACTGTATTGATGCTGGTGCTTTGGCCGCAAACTCAGTCGACTCGAGCGAACTAGTAAGTGGATCTGTAGACGAAGTTCACCTAAACATCACTAACGCTCAAACATCTGGCTACGTATTAAGTTCTAATGGTTCAGGTGCATTTACTTGGGTACCGCAAACAGTAGACACCAATACTACATATTCTGCTGGCAACGATCTTGATTTAAGTGGCACTACGTTTAACCTAGAACCACAGCTCGACTTTGTAACTGCTATCGACGCACCTGCAACACAATTACTGCTTACATCCAACAACTATGTAGACGTACGACCAGAAGGTGACAACTACGGTCTTCTTGTACGACAAAATGGTCAAACAGACGACTGGCTTAACATTCGTGTCCAAGAAAATTATGTAGGATTCGGCATGAACTCTTCAAATCCAACACAATTGACATTGGCCGATGATGGATATGTTGGTGTAGGTGGTGTAACTGACCCATTAAGCCCACTGACGATATATAATGCAACATCGCCAGATCTTCGTACTCAAAGCGCAACAACGGGCACTACTTTTACCGACGGTGCATTATATGGTTATGATGGGTCTAATGACCTAAACATATGGAACTACGAGAATACTGATTTTTATATAGCAACGAATGCGTCAGAAGTATTGCGGCTTGGCGCCTCAGGAGACAGCACCTTTACAGGCACCGTCACCGCCAGCGACTTCCTTTGTACCAACTGTATTAACGCAGGTGCCCTAGCTGCTAACTCAGTGGACTCGAGCGAACTTGTAAACGCTTCTGTAGACGAAGTTCACCTAAACATTACTAACGCTCAAACATCTGGCTATGTACTAAGCTCTAATGGTTCTGGAGCATTCACCTGGGTGCCACAAACAGTAGACACTGACACAACCTACTCTGCAGGCACTGCACTAACACTATCGGGCACTACCTTTAGTGTTACCAGCAATGCCATAGGAAACACTCAGCTTCAGTACGATACTGGACAAAGCCTTACTACCGGTAGCACACCGACCTTCGCTACTATCAACACTGGCAACGGCAACATGGAAGTTAATAGTATTGCCGCGTATCTTGGTAACCAAAACCTACGCTCTACGGATAGCCCGACATTTAATTATTTATTCACCACAAACAATGTACAAGCTGATGGTAGTGGATTTTTTCAAGGAAGTTTAGTTGCAGGCACCACAGGAGCGGGAGGCCATAGGTTGAATATTGTTGGTGGTAGCTCACGCTTCCGAGGAACAGGAGCAAGTGCAGATATAGCAACCTTAGAGGCAACTACTGGCAGTTCAAAACTTGTTGTACGACAAGACGCATATAACGAAGTAATTCTTAGAGTGTATGACTCAAGCAATAATGAAGATATACGCCTAAATCCAGCCGGTGATAGCTGGTTTAATGGTGGCAATGTTGGCATTGGCACCACAAATCCGTCAGACCTTTTGACAATATCTTCTGACACAAATTCAGTTATTAATCTAATCCGGTACGGTAACGCACAAAATAACCGTGGCATTATGAAGTTTTCAAGAGGAGCTGGTACTGCTGGTTCACCTTCTGCCGTTGCTGATACGTATAACCTCGGATCGTTTGTGTTTGACGGTTATGACGGTTCGGCATTCCAATCTGCTGCTGCATTAGAAGCCTATGTGGATGGCACAGTTACAGCAGGCTCTGTTCCGACTAGCCTTGCTATTTCTACAGGCACAGCAGAAGGTAATCGTACTGAGCGACTTAGAGTAGACAGTACAGGTAATGTCGGCATAGGTTCCACTGATCCGGGTAGCCTGTTGCACATTAAAGGCAACGTCCCGACCTTAACTATAGAAAATACAAGCGATCTTGGAGCGCAACAGAGTCGAATAGAATTCACTCATACCACAGCGGGGGCGAATACTCCTCAAGCGTCTATTCATTCCGAGCAAACAGAGTATACATTCGGGCAATATTACGGCCAACTAGTTTTTTCTACATCACAGAGCAACTCTAACTTGATCGAGGCTCTGAGATTAACAAATACTGGTACTGTTCAGGTAGGTTCTGCTGCAAGAGGAGGCAGTATATATGTTGATTCAAATAAGAGTGGTGCTGGGAATGCACTTTATCTCGATAACAATCACGCAAGTGCCTCACAAACCCGCTTAAACTTCAATAACAAGGGTGTAAACCAGTGGATTCAATACTCACTACATTCAGACAATTCACTTCGTTTCTACGATGCAACTAATGCACATACCTCATTAACACTACAAAAGGACGGCGACGTCGGCATAGGGACCACTAACCCAAGCTATAGACTGGATATACTTGAAGATGCAAACGACGGCACTGACGCTAATCTTAGGTTGGCAAACTCAGGCACGGTAGCTAGCAGTCACACCATTTTTAGAAACCTAATCAGTAATACCACAGACAATAACTATATCTACTTTGGCGACAGCGATGATGTTGATGTCGGTAGAATCCAATATGATCATGGCGCTGATCGTCTACGCGTTTTCGCAGGTAATACTGAGCAGTTTAGACTTGAAGATACCGGTGAAGTCTACTTCTACAACACTGGAACCCGTTCTTCTGCTGCTAGTTCGTACTACACTCGTATAGACACGACTACCGGTGAGTTGTTCCGCTACACCTCATCTGCCCGCTACAAAGACAATATTGCCGACTATAACTACCAACCTAGCGATATTCTGCAAGCTCAACCACGCCAATGGAACGATAAAGAAAATGGGGTTTTTGATATTGGCTTTATCGCAGAAGAACTTGATGCTCTTGGACTTGTTGACTTAGTGATATATGACCAACAAGGTCGCCCTGATGCGGTCAACTATGACAAAGTGCCACTCTACAACCTTGGCGTACTAAAAGACCACGATGCCAGAATACAAACTCTGGAACAAAACCTTGGCACAGCCCAAAACCAAAACTACCTCCAAAATGGCGATTCTGCCACCTTTGCTAATTTAAACGCAACGGGCACCACCACGCTAAACGGCACATTACTTGTTAAGCAAAATGCTACCTTCGATAAAGACGTATTGGTAAAAGGTAAACTAACCGTACACAATGACCTAATAGTCAAAGCAGACCTTTTCGTGGAAGGCCGGCTAGTTAGCAGGGGAGAGGCGCCAGCCGTGGTTGACTTTAGCAGCCTTGGTACAGAAATAAATGGTGCAAGCATAGTGCTAGACGGTACCGACACTGCCGGAACAATTAGCCTAGAAACCGGTACTGACGCGGCTGTGATAATTGAAGGGCAAGAGACGGTGCTGGCTGAAATAAACTTTACGTCTGCCTACGACGCTGCACCACGCATAGCCCTAACCGCCAAAGACGGTAAGTCAGCCCGATTGCCGGTGTACTTAGAAACAACTGTAAACGGCTTCAAACTAATGGTAGACACCGCCATCGACCAAAGCCAAAGCTACGAATTTGACTACATAATAATCTCCAGCGAATCCGTCACCACCAACTAAGATCAGCCACCAAACCCACTAATAAACCCCCCCACACAGAACGCGCCACATAGAGCCACCAATACACCAACATACTATTCCAGCAATCCAGCAGCACCCCAATCCAGCAATCCACCAGTACACAAATCCACCAGTACACTAATAGCTAATTGAAATCATGTAACTAAAACTGATTTAAAACTGATTTAAATCAGTTTTAGTGTATACTTAACTCATGGTCATAAAAATAGCAATAGTGGGGCAGTTAGGCAGTTATGCCGGTAGACATGAAAAAGAAGTCAGATAGAGAAAATACGTAGTTATAGGAATGAATTTAGTTACAAAAAGCCACTACATGCGAAAAACGGCCAAAGCTACACATGGTGCCAGTGAGTACCGTATTAGTGCAAAATGTATTCGGACTAATTATTAATAGGGCAGTAGAGCCAACCGATCTATTCAACAAATGCTTACCAATCAATAAATAGAAAGCAGGTTACCATGGGGACTCGTCCAATTAGCGAACTAAATCAAAGGGCGCTCCAAAAGACGGGAACTGGCAGTTACACTATTACAGTTCCAAAACATTTAGTTAAAGCAATGCGCTGGCAAGTACGCCAAGAACTAGTATTTGTTAAAAAGGGCGACAACCTGATTTTAAAAGACGCCGAATAGGACCTTTGTAAACCGAAAAAAATTAGCGTAAATCTGTCTTTACATACACCCCTGTAGTTGCTACTATAAATGAGCACTTTGTGAGTTTTGGCAGTAGTTTATTGACATCGACCTCTGTTTGAACTCACATATTTTCACTTATTTGATGTAAGTGAGTTCGGATGTACTTTAAAAATTTGGATTATACAGATAGGCAAACAGAGGTAATCTTTGACCACGATGAGCGTCAAAGTAATTGCACTCTGTTAGTCATATGCACATGAAAAGAATAGTAAGAGCATACGATGGATGCCTTGACACAAAATACTGATGAAGGACGTGGTAATCTGCGATAAGCTTCGGGAAGCTGATACACAAGCGTTATATCCGAAGATTTCCGAATGGGGAAACCCGGCTAGAGTTATGTCTAGTCACTCTTGTCTGAATATATAGGACAGGTAGAAGGTACCCGGTGAACTGAAACATCTTAGTAACCGGAGGAAGAGAAAATAAGAATGATTCTCCTAGTAGTGGCGAGCGAACGGGGAAGAGACTAAACCTTATATGTTTCCGTCTTTTAGAAGACGGATAAGCTGACAGGCGAAAATATATAAGGGGTTGCAAGAAATCTTATGTCATGAATATTACGATAATTGGTGTTAATTTAACTACGGTTAGATTGCAGCGATTAGAGTTATATTTATGAATGATTAAGGACTGTCATCCTGATCGTAATTTCGCTGTATTAGTAGAAGGTTTTGGAAAGAACCGCCAAAGAACGTGAAAGCCGTGTATACGAAAATGCAGTTTGAACTTATATAGAGGTTTCTTAAGTAGGTCGGGGCACGTGCAATCCTGACTGAATCTGGGAGGTCCACCTCCCAAGTCTAAATATATTTTGTGATCGATAGCGAACCAGTACCGCGAGGGAAAGGTAAAAAGAACCCCGAGAGGGGAGTGAAATAGATCCTGAAGTCGTATGCTTACAAGGAGTCGGAGCCTGCTTTATGCGGGTGACGGCGTGCTTTTTGTAGAACGATCCAACGAGTTAATTTTGTCGGCTTGGTTAAGTCATTTGACGGAGCCATAGTGAAAGCGAGCCTTAATAGGGCGTAGGGGTCTCATCCCTGCCAAAAGTTGTATTGCGAGTTTAAATCAGCTGCCTGAAACGGCGGGAAATTTTTGAAAAGTATCAACCTAGATACTTAGAAAAAATTTAACACCGTTATCAGACGTTGATTTCAGCTCTCATAACCATCTTTTGGTAGAGACGAGACCCCAAAGGTCGGCAGGATTAGACACGAAACTAAGTGACCTAACCATGGGCAGGTTGAAGCGGCGGTAAAACGCCGTGGAGGACCGAACCAGGGCACGCTGTAAAGTGCTTGGATGACCTGTGGTTAGCGGTGAAATGCCAATCGAACTTAGAAATAGCTTGTTCTCCTCGAAATAGCTTTAGGGCTAGCGTGACGTGGTAGCAAGTGGGGGTAGAGCTCTGTTTACGATTGGGGTCCGCAAGGATACCCACCGTTGACAAACTACGAATACCATTTGTGAAATCGTTGCAGTCAGAACCTGGGGGCTAAGCTCCAGGCTCGAAAGGGAAACAGCCCAGATCGCCATCTAAGGTCCCTAAGTCTATGCTAAGTGGGAAACGAGGTGGAATTTCTTAAACAATGAGGATGTTGGCTTAGAAGCAGCCATTCATTTAAAGAGTGCGTAACAGCTCACTCATCAAGAGATTCTGCGCGGAAAATGTAACGGGGCTAAGCATAGCACCGAAGATGCGAATTGCAGTTTACTGCAGTGGTAGAGGAGCGTTCTTGTCAGCGTTGAAGTTGGACTGCGAGGTCTGGTGGAGCGGCAAGAAGTGAGAATGTTGGAATTAGTAACTATTCGGGAAGTGAGAATCTTCCCCGCCGAAAGAGTCAGGTTTCCTGGGCGATGATCGTCATCCCAGGGTTAGTCGGTCCTAAGCCGAGGCGAATAGCGTAGGCGATGGACAACGGGTTAATATTCCCGTACCGGTGTGAGTGTTGTAGGAAGTGCGCGGCGTGGTAGTTCGAGCGGTTTATGGTTATAACCGTTTAACTGTCTAGACTTCGGTCGAAGCAGGAATAAAACCGTTTCTAAGAAATGGAATTTGAATGACCCATGCTGACCAGAAAAGCTTTCCTATGTTAATAGCTCACTCCGCCCGTACCGCAAACCAACACAGGTACTCAGGTCGAGTAGACCAAGGCGTTCGAGAGAACCTTCGTTAAGGAACTCGGCAACAAAAGCGGCCGTAACTTCGGGATAAGGCCTGCCCCGTCACATTGTTTACAATGCGACGAAGCAAATGAAGTTTTGTTGTCAGTTTAAGAACGATTCATGTTAATTATTTCATATGATATCTATCGTTGAGAAGACACAATATAATTGCTCTTAACTGATGTAACTTCGTCAATAACGTTGTAAATAGCGTGACGGGGCCGCAGTTAATGAGCCCACGCGACTGTTTACCAAAAACACAGGTCTCTGCTAACACGAAAGTGGATGTATAGGGGCTGACGCCTGCCCAGTGCCGGAAGGTTAAGGAAGAGAGTTCACGCTTTCGACTGAAGCCCCGGTGAACGGCGGCGGTAACTATAACCGTCCTAAGGTAGCGAAATTCCTTGTCGGGTAAGTTCCGACCCGCACGAATGGCGTAACGATGTGGGCACTGTCTCAACGAAGGACTCGGTGAAAGTGCATTGGCGGTAAAGATGCCGTCTGTCCGCATCAGGACGAGAAGACCCCGTGGAGCTTTACTACAGCTTGGCATTGCATTAGGCTGCGGCTTGTGCAGGATAGGTGGGAGACTTTGAAGCAGATCCGCTAGGATTTGTGGAGTCACCCGTGAAATACCACCCCTGCCGCCGTTTGATGCTTACCTGGACCTCATTTTGCAAAGCAATTTGAAGGATTCCAGCGTAGCTAATTTAAGTAAGTAACACATATATATAACGGTTAATCGTAATTTTTTATCAAACCTTATGTTTTATTTATTCATTTAGATATACGTGATTTGAATTTGATTTGTAGAATCAGGTTCAGGGACCGTGTCTGGTGGGTAGTTTAACTGGGGCGGTTGCCTCCCAAAGAGTAGCGGAGGCGTTCAAAGGTCGGCTAACCTCGGATGGAAATCGAGGCTATAGTGCAAGCGCAGAAGCCGGCTTGACTGTGAGACTGACAAGTCAAACAGATACGAAAGTAGGAGCTAGTTGTCCGCTGTCCGTACATTCGTACATGAGAGTGGTATCGGCAGCGCTTTCGGATAAAAGTTACCCCGGGGATAACAGGCTTATAGCGCCCAATAGTTCACATAGACGGCGCTGTTTGGCACCTCGATGTCGGCTCATCACATCCTGGGGCCGGAGAAGGTCCCAAGGGTTCGGCTGTTCGCCGATTAAAGTGGTACGCGAGCTGGGTTCAGAACGTCGTAAGACAGTTCGGTTTATATCCGATGTGGACGAAAGGAAACTTGAGAGAATTTGCTCCTAGTACGAGAGGACCGGAGTGAACGAACCTCTGGTGTATCAATTGTCGCACCTGCGGCATTGTTGAGTAGCTATGTTCGGTTGTGATAAGTGCTGAAAGCATCTAAAGCACGAAGCCATACTCAAGATTAGGTTTCCCTATGAGATCCCGGAAAGACTATCCGGTTGATAGGCGCAAGGTGTACGCACTGCAAAGTGTTTAGCCGAAGCGTACTAATAGATCCATTGTCTTTTCATGCTCTGAGTATTTGGAATAATATGTTCCAGATATTCAGAGAAAACGCATGTGGCTAACATAGTGTAATTACTTTCTGTTTGCTCTATCTGTATAATTCAATTTAAACGTATATAATTTAACAACGATTTATTCTTCGCGATGAGAAAAATCTTACGGTTTGTCTCATATCCAAGAATTTGTGGTTTTTATGTTGGTGTCCAAGGCGGAGGGGGTCCACCCGGCTCCATTCCGAACCCGGCAGTTAAGCCCTCCAGCGGCGATGATACTCCTTGTGGGGAAAGTAGCACGACGCCAACATAAAGTTCACAAACAAAATTAAGTATTGTATCGTTCAAAGCAATGAATATGCTTTCATTTTTTGCTGGCTTCACATACTGCGACGGTTTTCCGTTTGGCGGTGAAGATGGTGCCGGAATAGTAATCCTTATCGGGATCCTAATCTTTGTGACTGTCGTCTACAGTGTGCGGTTTAACTTCTCTAGCGTATTACTGACTGAACCGATCAACAGAGTAAAAAAACGGTTACTATTGCTTATAGTAGGGTTGCTAGCAAGCTTCATAACTTTTGGTGTGAGTATCACTTTGCCTTATTTTCTGCCCGTTAGGATAAAGGGTCTGAGGATGCAGCTTAAAAGGATTACTTTAATAAGTGCTTCTGCCACCCTTGTCCTAGCCTTGTCGGCACACGCTATATATATTCGAAGCAGGTTTTTGCAGCGGTGCAGCTCTGAGCGTTCAGACGACTATTATTTACCCAGCCAAATGGAGTTGCTTCAGTCACTTGTGATTGTAATTGTAGGGGCGATTGTAGTTGGGGTAGCGATCAAATATCTATGTAGTTTTTTCGTAGCTCTGGTCAAAATTTTGAGACGGTCAAAAACATAATATTGACATAACCTTAATAAAGTGCTAAAGTTTGTGTAAGTTACGAAAGTTTCTTACAAACAAAAGAGGGTAGTTCACTCCAATCGGAGCGAGCCCCTCTTTTTTGTTTGGCAGAGCTTGGTGGAACTTACATTAAATAATGGGAGTTTAAGCAATGGCTGGAACTAAAGCAGGTGGCGCAAAAGCTGCACTAACTAATAAAAAACGATACGGCAAAGACTTTTACGCTAGCATTGGCGCAAAAGGCGGACGAAACGGTAACACTGGTGGTTTTGCTGCTAACCGTGAACTAGCTCGAAAAGCTGGTGCTAAAGGTGGTCGCATTAGCCGACGTACTAAAGCAAAAAAATCTGAATAGAATACAATATATTTAGATCAAAAGCCTAAGGCTATGTCCTTAGGCTTTTTGCTTTGTTGGCACTCGACAAACACGCTTTTTTTGGTCAAAGCTGACTTTCCAGAAGGCTTGGCAATTAAGACAGGTGTAGTGAAGTTCGTGGTTTTGGTAGCCAGTTTGCTCACATTCTATACATGTTGATCGTTTGTCTAGCCACAGTCGGTATGAGTCGAGGCAGTTTTCGGCAAGGTCATCATTAAATGTAATTGCATACCGTTCGCATAGCTCACGAGCTTTTTCCCATGCTGCGACCTCTTTTTTTAGAAGATCTACATCATTCTCGATTGAGTTATGGTCTAGCAGGGCGTGCCCTAATTCGTGCAGCAAAATCAATCGTCCATTTTCTTCACCAATAAATTCAGGATTAAAATAAACTGTTTTTTCTTCTGGGCTCCAGCGAAATTCATCGGCTGCCGAGAAGTTAAGATCAGTAAAGTCGGACTTAATTTGCTGCAAGGTACTGTTTTGCGGCATAAAAACATCCTCGTATTACGCATTGGTTGGGAAATGCGGCTTTCGTTATTGCAGGAACCTGCTTTAGTTGTTTTTTGACAGAAAGATACTGGTCGAGGTGTTGAAGTAGGTATTGTTGGTATTTTTCAAACTGTGAGCCTACTGGTCCACCTAAAATAACCAAGTCGGTGTCGATAGTTGAAATTAAGTGGCTGAGACCAAGGGCGATATCTTTGGAGAATTCATTCCAGATAGTAGGATCATCAATTTCAGTTGCGAGCCCACCATAGCGCTGATTAAACGCCCGCGCCGAGGCAAGATCCTCCCAAACCACAGTTGTGCCGTTCTTTTCGAACGGCATCATGCCTACTTCGTCCCGGCTCATTTCTGGTTCGATTTTTTTATCAACAATCACGCCAGCTCCTATACCGGTGCTCAGAGTAACGTATAGATTTACGCTATGACCTACACCAGCACCAGAAATTGCCTCTGAAAGTCCGCCGAGTTTCGCGTCGTTGTTAATAATCACATGACAGTTGAGTAATTTATTGAAATCTTCGACTAGATGAATGTTTTTCCAGTCTTTATTACCTAAAATAGGCACAGATTTTTTATCACGAGAAACAGGTCCTGGAACAGCAAAACTGGCAATAGTTAATGGTTGCGGTGAAAATTCACTAACTATCTGTGCAGTGATGTTTTTAAATTCTGCATAAGTTTCTGGAGTGGCGATTTTTTTTTGAACAACTGGCTGTGGGTCGTTTTGTAATGGAAACAACGAAAAAAGTGTTTTTGTTCCGCCAATGTCTACCCCTAAAATCATAGACCTAATTGTAACGAAAAAAACATATATAAGGTATTTGTTTTTATTTCTCTTTTATAGTATAATTAACATAATCGAAAAAGGTGTAAGGAGTATTTACATGGCAGATTTGCAAGAAGCATTGGCAGCTAGAGAGCGTCGTTCGCGATTTACAGCGATAGCAATTAGTGTAGTTATTATTCTTATTGTTGGTTTTATTGTATTTAGGATTGCTAATAATGGCGACAGCGAACAAGACGTGGCAAGTAGTGGGCAAGAGCAAACAGAGCAAATCGAGTCAGAATCTGGCGACAATACAGAAACTGCAGTTGACCTCGACGAGTTGTTTGGATCACAAGAAAGTGACGCTAACTCAGACGAACCTGTGGCTGAAGTCGAAGACGAACCAGCTGAGAGTGCTACCGATACTACTGAGGTTGCGAGCAACGCAACCAGCACGACATCGACTGGGGATCTTCCTAACACCGGCCCTGCAGAAAACGCAGCACTTGCTGTTGTAGTGCTCGGTGCCGCCTATGCTGTTTATACTCAAAACAAAACGAAACTAGCCGAAGCTCGGCTTAAATAATTACCACCTGTTTACAAACAGAGGTAAACAGATTACAATACACTCCGAATACATTTATCAATTAATTCGGTGATGAATGGTCATGGGCTACCCCTCTTACTTTCTGAGGAAGGAATCTTCAGTAGATTTCTTTTACTCGAAAAAGTTAAGAAGGGAGTTACCAGAACAAAGGAGAATGCCTAAGATATGGCAAAAGATTTAACAATGGATGAGTTGCTAGCCGAAGAAGAGGTTAAGCAGCTAAAACAAAGCGAAACAATAGAAGGAACAGTACTTAGTGCTCACAAGCACGAGATTTGGGTAGACCTTGGTGCTCAAGGTGTCGGTATAGTTATGCGTCGTGAGATTGGTCACGGCAACCGAGACCTAAAAGAAGGTGACTCAATTGTAGCCAGTATTGTCGACCCAGAGCTCGATAATGGTGTGGCGTTACTAAGCTTGAGAAAAGCAGCGAAAGACCGTGGTTGGGATGATTTACTCGCCAAATTTGAAGCTGGCGAAGTTATCGAGGTTAAACCTTACGACGCAAACAGAGGCGGTTTACTAGTTGAAGTTGATGGGATTCGCGGATTCCTTCCAGTCTCACAGCTTTCAGCAAAACACTACCCACGGGTAGCGGGTGCAGATAAAGATGAAATTCTACAAAAACTCAACGACCTACGAGGACAAATACTACGAGTACGAATCCTTGATGTAGATCGTAAGCAGAACAAGCTAATTTTCTCAGAAAAAGAAGCAGTGCGTGAAGACATGCAAGAACGTCTTAAAGAACTTAAAGAAGGTGACAAAGTAACCGGCACAATTACCGGCGTTGTAGACTTTGGCGCATTTGTGAACGTGTCTGGCATTGAAGGACTCATTCACATTTCTGAAATTTCTTGGGACCGCGTAGAAAACCCAAGTGACTATGTAAAAGTTGGCGACCAAGTTGACGCAAAAGTTATCGCAATCGACAAAGACCGGCTAAGCTTGAGCCTCAAACAACTTCAGGAAGACCCATGGCTTAAAGAAGTAAATGACTACAAAGAAAATGACACAGTAAGTGGAACTGTTACTCGAATAACTCCATTTGGTGCGTTTATCCAAATTAGCCCAGCGGTAGAAGCGCTTGTGCATGTTTCTGAGCTTGGCGAAGGTGACGCAGCTGATCCTGATAAGTTGTTTAAACTTAATGAGAAAAAAGAGTTTACAATTATTGCTATCGACAAAGAGGCGCGCAAAATTTCACTACGATTAAACTAAATTAAACAGAAGGAGGCACCACTATGGCCGAAAAAACAATTACGATCGGTGACTCCATAACTGTTTCCGATTTAGCAGATAAGATTGAAGTGAGCGCTGCTGAGTTAGTTGGAGCGTTGATGAAGAGTGGTGTAATGGCCACGCTTAATGACTATATTGACTTCGACACAGCTGCCATTATTGCTGCGGACTATGAAGTTGAGCTTGAACAAGAAGAGAAGAAAGATCCAATTGCCGAGCTAAAAAGTAAGCGCGATTTGTCTGATAAAGCGCAAGAAAGACCACCAGTAGTGGCTGTTATGGGTCATGTTGACCACGGTAAGACTACCTTGCTGGATTCTATTCGTGAAACTAAAATCGCCGAAGGCGAGTCTGGTGGAATTACTCAACACATATCCGCCTACCAAGTAACGCAAAATGACAGAGTAATCACCTTTTTAGATACACCTGGCCATTCAGCTTTTGCAGCGCTTCGTCAACACGGTGCGGCACTGACTGATGTTGCTGTTATTGTAGTGGCTGCTAATGATGGTGTGATGCCACAAACCAAAGAAGCGGTTGAATATGCACAGCGTGCCGGTGTACGAATTGTCGTTGCTATTAATAAAATGGACGCCGATGGTGCCGACCCTAATCGTGTTAAGCAGCAACTGAGTGATCTGCAGTTGATCCCAGAAGATTGGGGTGGTGACACTGTAATGGTAGAGGTTTCTGCACTTAAAAATACGAATCTGGATAAGTTGCTTGAAATGATTCTTTTGGTGGCCGATATTGATGAACTTAAGGCTGATACTGAAGTGCCCGCAGAAGGTATTGTGATTGAATCTCACACTGCCACCGGCAAGGGTCCGATCGCGACTATACTTGTTGAGCATGGGGTGTTGCGTGTGGGTGACTTCATAGTTACTGCTGGCACATATGCCAAGGTGCGAACCCTAGAAGATACATCAGGTAACGTTATTTCTGAAGCTGGCCCTTCGTGTCCAGCTGTTGTTACAGGATTTAAAGATGTCCCTGTTTTTGGCCAGCGGTTTGAAGAAGTTGAAAATGAAAAAACGGCCCGTAAATTAGCCAGTGAAGCTGGTCAGCAAATGCAAAAAGTTCGCACCAATGTAGTTAAATCTGCTAGCGACTCTGATGTTCTGCAAGCCATCGAACAAGAACGCCTAACGCAACAACTTAAACTAGTTCTAAAAGCTGACGTGCAAGGATCGCTCGAATCAATGATTACTTCGCTTGAAGAGCTTGGCAACGATGAAATTTCAGTGAAGGTTATTGCGTCTGGTGTTGGTGATATTAGCGAATCAGATATTACTGCCGCTCAAGCCGCAGAGGCTTCAATAGTTGGGTTTAATGTGCACGCCTCTGGCACTGTAAAACGCCAAGCAGTACGGGAAAATATTGATATAAAGAATTACACAGTAATTTATCAACTACTCGATGACGTCAAAGAAAAGATGCAGGAGTTGCTGCAGCCAAATATCGTTGAAGAAGAGCTAGGAACACTAAAAGTAAAAGGCATATTTAGGACCACGCAGAAGCAAGTTGTCTGTGGTGGTTTAGTTACAGAAGGTAAACTCGTCAACAATCAATCAATCGTGAAGATTTTCAGAGAAGACGAACAAATAGCCGAAGCGACTATAGTTAGTCTGCAAAAGGGTCAGGATGTTGTTAAAGAAGTATTTAAAGATGACATGTGTGGCCTAGAGCTCGCCACCGATGAAAAAGTAAACTTAAAAGAAGGTGATAAGCTGGTTTGTATTCAGCGTACATCTGTAGTTAAAAAACTCTAGCGTTTTACTGTAGTAAACTTACATATATGGAACAAGAAAGCTTTGCTGAGCCGGTATTGGTTATAAATCGACCAGAGTCTTTTACTGCTCGTCCAGAAAAAAGCCAAGCAAACTTGCGCCAACGAGCTGCCAAATTTATAAGCGGCTTCCTTTTGCCAAGCAAAGAGGTTAAGACGAGCAGGGGTGTAGATTCAAAGACATCTATTTTCGACATTTTAGATGTCGATGTTCTTGGTCGGAAAAAGAAGGAAGAGAAAAAAGAACAACCAACCCTCTGGGAGCGAATACAGGAAAGAGCTCTATACTGGCGCGAAAAAGCAACTACTGATGAAGATACGTTTTTTGATACATGGCTAAAGAAGAAGACCCCCAATAACGATGTCCATAGTGGCGGCAGTGATTATGGCTTTGATATAGGGGAGTTGTTTTCGATTACAGCAACACAAAGACCGACTGAGAGCCTGCTCAGCACAGAAGACGCCCTGCCGGAAGGAGCCGAAAAGCCAACAGGAACAAGAGAAACTATCGTGCAAAAATATTTTACAAAACAAAAAACTACTATCACCAAACTACTTACTCGGTCTAAAACACCAGAAACACAAGCAGAGTCGGATGCTACAGAATCACTGCCCACTGACCCTTCGGTGAACGTACAGCAACCCGCAAAGGCCGAGACAGCTGGAGTTGACCTGTATCATTCAACCGAGAAGAAAGGGCGTACACACAGCGCACTCGGAGCGATCGGTGCAGCTGTATCGTTAGTTGCTTCTGAGATATCATCAACGCTTCATGTTCCAGCTAATGAAGGTGGAGATAGTGGAGTTGAGTTGGATCCGAAACCAACTCGCATGGAAGACGATATGAGCACTCCAGACGTTGAGAACAATGTCGCTACGGAGGGCCCGCTTGTTGCGAGAGTAAATTATTTTGACACCGAACAATTAACCGAACACTCACAACTACCTCGAGTAGACATAGAAGAAGCAGCTGTCGAGCCTGTTATTGTATTCGAAAGGCGAGTCGTAGAGTCAGTAGACAAACAACCTAAAAAGATCAACAAAACAGATCGAATAATTGAACACAAAAATAGTGCAAAGTCACCTTTCGAAGCTACGCAACAACCAGAAATTATTACCATGAATGATGGTGCTCAAAAAACAAAAGCAAGTGTCAAACAACAAAAATCAAACACAACAACGCAGAAGGAATTACCAAGAACCATTAAGCATAGTCGCAGGGAAAACCAACGGAGTGTTGTTGACGGTAAAGAGCAGGGTGTTGCGACAGCCAACAGCAAAGCTGATCTAAGTGAACATGCGAGGAGATTTACTGTGCGACGAAAACCCGAGCACAGAAAGCTTCAATTTAGAGAAGCCGCACAGCCCGAACGGTATGCCAAAATATCTGAAAAAAAAGAGACAAAACGTATATCACCCGAGAGTGCGGATAAGCAGGAAATAGACAAGACCGCCAATAAGAAAACTATCGTATCATATGCAGAAATGGTTGCTGCTGCACCTACGCCTGAAAACTATCTACAGAAGCGCCAATTAGAGTACAGAGTATTGATTGATGACGCTAAACGAGCAGTTGAAAATGCCACACGGTCACTGCGAAACCCGAAGCTACGGTATTGGACTCGACGCAGCGTAGGGGCGGCTGGGGTAAGTGGAATTGCGTATTCAGTCATTAGGCTGGTATTCTAGTTTTATGTTAAAAATTGATGATTCATTACTACAAACAGCCGGTCTTGCCGATCTGCCCGACGAGGAAAAGAAAAAACTACTAGCTCAATTCCGAGAAATGCTAGAAATGCGCGTTGGTGTTCGCTTGGCGCAGAACATGACCGACGATCAACTTGATGAATTTGAAGGCTTTATTGATACCAATGACCAGCCTGGTGCATTGAAGTGGCTTGAAACTAATTTCCCTAACTACAAACAAGTAGTTGCTGAAGAATTCGAAGGACTTAAAAAGGAAATTACCGAAAACGCAGAAGCGATTCGCTCAACTGTAGCGTAGGTAACTATAGGTAGCCGTTGGCAAAATCTTTTGCAGCCATAGGCTTTTTGCCATCTGGTTGTAGCGAGAGGATTTCTAGCACGCCTTCTTCTGTATTGATTTTGATAATGCCGTCTTCGTAGATTGGGGTTGTGACTGGTAGTGAAGCTGTTTCATTTGCGCGGGCATCAAGGATTGCGCACGGTATGTCATTAATAGTCATTTTAACCTTAGGCCAGCCACTGTAGGCTTTAATCTTTTTAACAATGAACTCTGCTGGCTCGTCGGTTGAAACTTTGCCATCATGCTTAGAGATAAGCGGCGTATATGACGGCGTACCTGTTTGCTGGAATGGCCGCAAGCTGCCACTCACAATATCGACCAGTGCATTTGGCAAAATGTCGACCGCCACAGCGACGACTTTTTCGTATAACTGCTGCTTGGTTGTTGTGTCGTCAATCTGAATTGTTTCTTGGAGAAATAACGGTCCTTCGTCCATCTTAGAGTTCAACTGCATGATCGATACACCAGTTTCTTTCTTGCCATCAAGCAAGGCTTGTTCGATAGGCGAGGACCCGCGATACACTGGCAGCAGTGACGGATGTACGTTAATAATTCCAAATGTGAATGCATCTAAAACGCTGCTGGGGATAATCATCCCAAATGATGCAAGTACAGCTATTTCAGATTGTAGGTGCATTGTAGTTTGCTGAAGCTCTTCTTTAGTAGAAACCCAGATTGTCGGTATGTTGTGTTGTTTTGCGATGCGTTCAACGGCCCACTCTGTTTTAGCTGGCCCCGACCCACGCAGAATTACAGCCTCGATTATGTGGCCGTAATCGATGAGTGATTGCAGAATTTGACCGTCACATTCAATACCAGTTGCAAGACTTTCATTACCAAAAAAAACTAATTTTTGGCCTAAGGAGGTCGAAAATCCGGCTCGTTTTACGTCAGTCTTAAGTGGCATTTTTGGTAACGTCCATGTATTTGAGTAGTTTCGTTTTTTCGTCGCCGGTAACTTCGTCCATTTGCCCTTCGGGTAGTAATTTGAAAAAACGACCTTCCGCACCAATTTTATCTACGAATGTAATGCCATTAGTATGGTCGACTTCATGCTGGAAAACTCGCGCTAAAAATCCCTTTACTACAAATTTAACTGGCCGCCCAAATTCGTTTTTGGCTTTTACTTTAACCTTGCTGTAACGGGGGACCATTCCGTACACATCAGACACACTTAAACAGCCTTCGTGCTCTTCGACAACCTCACCTTCATAGCGAGTTATTTCAGGGTTAATAAATATATCAAAATTAGTATTCGATTTGTCACGAAAGCTTTGCCGCACGACAACTACTCGTTGCAGAACACCAATCTGGGTAGCTGCAAGGGCTACTCCAAATTCATGCGGGCGGCTTGCTTCCCAGTCCAGCGTTGCTGATTTCATGTCCGCAATTAATTTTTCAATTTTTTTATTCAATGGAAAAGACACTTCGTCGGATTGCTGACGGAGGTTTTTAGTTGGTAGTGTTACGATGTCTTCTTTTGACGCCATGGACATTAGTTTACAGCAAATTTAATGGATCAAAATTACAAATTATATTTTCTGATTCTAGTTGACGAGCAATGGCATTCAGCGTTGATCGTTTTTTTGTCCTAAAAATTAAATGCCATTGTTTTTTGCCCGCTGGGACATACATGCTCGGAGCAGGACCAAGGCTATTGATGTTTTTAAACTTCTGCTTAATTCGCAACAGATCATTCTTTGCAGAGCTGTCAGAGTTTCGGCGAGCAGTGATTTTTAGTAAGTACGAGAATGGAGGATAGAATCCTTCTTGTCTTTGTTTGATTTCATACTCGTAAAATTCTTGATAATTTTCTGTCAGTGCCGCGGTAATGGCTTTGTTTTGCGGGTTAAGTGTTTGAATAAATGTCCGAGCACCTTTGCCTCGGCGATCATTTCTACCAATGACCTGCGTTAGCATTTGAAAAGTTAGCTCCTCGGACCGAAAGTCTGGAATGTAGAGCATAGAATCGGCGTCCACGACGCCAACGGTCGATAGACTTGGAAAGTCAAAGCCTTTTGTTAGGAGTTGTGTGCCAATAAGGATATCAATTTTGTTGTCAGCAATATTGGTTAAGAGTGATTTGTACGTAAATGCCTGCTTAGAGGTAATGTCGCGGTCAATTCTTTCAATGCGGGCCTGAGGAAATAATTTTTTAAGTTCTTGTTCCAGTTTTTGAGTACCAGTGCCGCGGTAATGAACATCGCTGGAGCCACAGTTTTTGCAATGGATGATCGGTTCGGACATCTTGCCGCAAATATGACAAGTGTTCTTTTTGTTGAAACTGTGGAATGTGAGGGGGTGAGAGCACAGGTCGCACTCGGCCTTCCACCCACACTCAGAGCACAGAATATTGGGCGAATGCCCTCGGCGATTTAAAAAAAGCAGCGACAGCTGTTTGCTGGCTGTTGATGTATCGATTGATTCGATAAGGGCATCGCTTAGCACTTTGCTTCGGCCAAAGAGTTGCTTATTAGTTCTATCAACGACGGAAATCGAATGGTTGCTGCTTTTAAATATTCGCTCGGGTAGTTTTAAATAATTGATCCGCCCAGTTTCGGAATAATACTGCTCTGTAACATTTGGCGTTGCTGTGGCGAGCACTAATTGGGCTTTTGCTTGCTTTGCTCGAAATGCCGCTATGTGAACACTGTCGTAATACGGGCTTGAGTCTTGCTTTAATGATGCATCATGAGCTTCGTCGATGATCACACAGCCAAGGTGCCGAACTGGTGAGAATACTGCCGAACGGGGCCCGAGCACAACAACGGGCTCGTCGCTAGTGGCAACTGCTTGCCATGCAGCGTGTCGCTGGGCTTCAGATAATTCGGAATGCATGTGGACAGTATTGAATCCATGTGAGTGTAGGATGGCCAGTGTTTGGTTAGACAAACCAATTTCGGGAACTAGTAAGATTACATCTTTTCCTCGCTGTATTGTTTTTTTGATAACTTCAAGCATAACCTTGGTTTTGCCGGAACCCGTTACGCCATGGAGCAAAAATGTGCCGTTGGTTGTGTTTTCAATCTGTTTTATAACGCGTTTTTGAGCAGCGGTTAAGGGAGAGTCGTCTTCGGTAGCTGTGGCGCTGGGCGTGGTGAATTTTTTTCGTCTAGTAACATGCAGTTTTGATGGTACGACCAATCGTGCTGACTCAATAACACTTAAGCTGTAGTAGTCTGAAATCCAAGAAATTAATTGCATAAGATCCGGGGGGAGGCTAAAGATGGTTTCAAGGATGGGTTTTGTGGTAAACGAGGGCTTGGAGGTCTTAGTGTGCACTAAAGCGGTTATGGTTCGCTTACCGTAGGTGACTTTAACCACATCACCTATCTGCAGAGCGCTGTCGTAGTGATAGGTCGCGAACCCTAAGTGTTTTGAGAGCGGCGAAAGTGGGATAAGTTCATAAAAATTGCTCATAGTATTATTGTACAGTTAAACGAAAATCGTAGTAATCAAAACAATATAAACATAAGCGGTCGAATCGTAAATAGAGGCTATTGAAACTGTTAATAGGTACACATAAATTTGTATTTTTGCTAAATAGTAGATAAAAATACAAAAAATCCTTGACTATAAATCGTTGCATTGAATACAATATAGGCACTATGTTGGACGTGTTTATTACATCTCGAGTTCGTCGAAAGATTTTGGTAGTCTATGCCAAATATCCTGATTTTCAGACGCATGTTCGTGGTCTTGCTAAATTAATCAAAGAAGACCCAGGTAATATTCAACGTGAGTTAACTAAGCTAGAAAAAGTTGGCTTCCTTAATTCACGCAAGGAATCAAACACCAAGGTATATAGTGCCAACACAGCTTTTCCCATATTTAAAGAACTTCAAAGTATTGTCTTAAAAAGCCAACGTGCGAAGCGAATTGCTCGTCAATCGTAATTAATGAACACAAAAAAAGGTAGCTTATTTAACCAAGTTCTTTTAGCGCGTGGATTACGGACCGAAGCGAATACATTTTTTGAAGCACCATATAGTAGACTTTCGCACAATCCATACCTATTAACAGATATGAATAAAGCCGTTACTAGAATTGTTCATGCAAAAAAAACAAACGAAAAAATTTGTGTATATGGCGACTATGACATTGATGGGCTGACTGCAACTACCGTGCTGCTGGACGCTTTTAAGGCTTTTGGGATAGACGCCTTTGCGCATATTCCTAATCGATTTAGTGAGGGGTATGGGCTAAATAACCAGTCGCTTGATGCTATTAAAAGTAAGGGCGCAGACTTAGTGATAACAGTCGATTGTGGCTCGACGTCTATCAGCCAAGCAGCGCACGCTCGCGATCTTGGGCTAGACCTTATTATTACCGACCACCATACGGTTAGCGCACAGTTACCAGACTGCGTCGCAGTTATTAATCCTAAACGCACAGATAATGATTATCCATTTATTGACCTTGCCGGGGTCGGGGTAGCCTTCAAATTAGTTCAAGCTTTGCAGTCCGAACTTGACGGACTGCCCGCTGGGCAAGAAAAGTGGCTCATGGACTTAGTGTCGCTGGGGACTGTTTGTGATGTGGTTGAACTTCAGGATGAGAATCGTATGTTAGTTAAATGGGGAACCGAGGTGATGAAAAAAACTCGCCGCCCTGGCATACAGGCCTTACTGGATGTCGCAGCTACTAATAGACACGACATAGACGCTGCGACGTTTGGTTTTAGGCTTGGGCCCCGGCTTAATGCGTCTGGTCGGTTAGAGCATGCGCAGTTGAGCTTAGATTTATTAACCGCAACCGCTGAAGATACAGCAGTCAACATAAGTAAAACTTTAGAAGAGATGAATAGTGAACGGCGAAGAATTCAGTCAATTATTTATGAAGAAGCAATTAACCAGGTAGACCCGAACGATGATGTCATAGTTGTGGCGAGTGATTCATGGTCACATGGAGTTGTAGGCATTGTAGCTTCTAAGCTAGTTGAGAAATATAGAAAACCAGCCTTTGTAATGCAGCATCTGGGGGATGGAACAACTAAAGGTTCGGCCCGTAGTTTTGGTAGCTTTAAGGCCGTCGATGCTATTCGATCGTGTGGTGAACTGATTATTAGTGGTGGCGGACATGCTGCTGCTGGAGGATGCACAATAGCGACAAAAGATTTCGATGGTTTTAAAAAAGCAATTAATGCTTTCTATGCGAGCCTCAACTTGTCTGATCAGATACAGTTTTTGCGACCACCTGTAGATGTTGAGCTTGAGGACCTATCAGCTGTAACTGTGCAAGAAATAGCGCAGTTTAAATTGCTTGAACCATTTGGCAGAGGTAATCCTGAACCGCATTTTTTACTTACCGATATTAATATTAATTCACAGCGACTGGTTGGGGCTCAAAAAAATCATCTACAGCTAACCATTACAGACAAACTTGGCACCATGATGAGAGGCATTATGTTTGGCCAATCGTCTGAAATTACTGAGTCTATTTCGCCGATTGTAACGTTTTCGGAAAGTAGCTATCGACCTGGTGACGTTGAGTTTCAAATTAAGTTTGTGTAGTTGCAAAACCACATCTGTTACTGTAGGATACAAGCTGATAGAAATAGTATGACAGGAGCCTTTAAGTGGTTTTAGTTACAAGAAAAGACGGGAAAGAGTCATTAGAAAATATGATTCGTCGCTTCAATAAGCGAGTTGCTATGTCTGGTGTTATTGCTGCTGCTCGAAATAACCAGTATTTCGAAAAACCAATCAGTAAAACTGAACGCCGAAGCAAAGCTATTATCCGTAACAAACGTAAAGCTGAAAAACTTCGCCAAATTCGTCTAGGTAAGTAATGCAGGCGAGAGTATTAGAAGATCTAAAGCAAGCTATGTTGTCACGCGATGCCGTGACAACATCTGTTTTAAAACAACTCAAAGTCGCGTTTCAGTACGCAGCCATCGATAAGCAGTCCGACCTTGATGAGGCTGAAGAGCTGAAGATCATAAAAAAAGAAGCTAAAAAACGTCGCGAAGCTATAGAAATTTACGAAAAAGCTAATCATATCGATAAAGCTGAAAGCGAACGCAAAGAACTTGCTGTACTAGAAACATATCTACCTCAACAATTGTCTGAGGCTGAAATGCTAAAAGAGGTGGAAGCAGCAGTCGAGAAACTTAACGCAACCCAGTTGTCAGATGTCGGTAAAGTAATGGGGCATCTGTCGCAAAAACTGGCAGGTAACGTCGACAACCGCCGTTTAAGTGAAATTGTTAGAGACCGACTAAAAGGCGATTCTTAGATGATATATCTTATGATGGGTCAAATTGGGTCTGGTAAGTCTGTGCAGTCTAAACGAATTAGCGAGCACCTTGATGCGCTGCGCTTAGGGCTAGGGCAATTGCTCCGCGACCACTATCCAGACCATCCTTCGCTGCAGTCAGGTGACTTAGTAGAGCATCAACTTGTGGTTGACGCGGTGAAGTCATTTTTAGATAAACACCCTATGGAAACAATCATCATTGATGGTTTTCCGCGCAACATTGAGCAGAAAAAATGGCTGGACGAGTATGTAGCCGCACATCCCGACCACGAGATTGGTGAAGTATTTGTTCTTAACGTTGATGAAGACACGGTGCATGACCGACTTATAAAACGTGGCCGCTCTGACGATACTCCCGAAGCAATCGCAAAGCGTAAGGCGGTATTTGACAATGAAGTTAAGCCACTCATTGAGTCATATCGATCAGAGGGATTGGTCGTTGACATTGATGGCAATCAGTCGGTTGATGATGTTGATTCACAAATAGAATCGAAGTTAGCTCACCCCTAAGAGTGTAGAAAGTTAGTATGAGTTTAAAACACTTAGTGCGCAGTAAAAAAGAAATCGACTCTATTCGACAAAGTGGAGCAATGTTAGCTCACGTACTTACAGTATTACGCGGTTCCATCGAAGCAGACATGAGCACGCACGATATTGACGAAATAGCCCGCAAAGAAATAAAAGCACTGGGAGGAAAGCCTTCTTTTTATGGCTATAACGGTTTTCCGGGTGCGGTTTGCGCATCTATCAATGACGAAGTGGTCCACGGTATTCCTTCAAGGCACAGAGTTATGAAAGCAGGCGATCTAGTTAGTTTTGACTGCGGCGTGACCTACAACGGCATGGTTACAGATGCTGCTTTTACCGAAATTGTCGGCGGTGAATCCACGGTTAGTAAACGGGTAGTCGAATTAGTGAACACCACAAAACAGTCACTGCAAGCCGGGGAAAATGCGGTGCACGGAGATGTAGCTATTTCTGAAATAAGCAAGGCCATCGAAGACACACTACAGGCAAAAAAATTCGGTATAGTAAAAGATCTTGTTGGCCATGGTGTGGGCAGAAAATTACACGAAGAACCCGATATTCCAAACTATGTTACAGGTGGAAAAAGTAAATCGCTGCTTAGCGGCATGACAATTGCTATCGAGCCAATGGCAACACTTGGAACAGACCGCGTAACAATGGATTCTGATGGTTGGACAATTCGCACTCAAGATGGGAGTCTTTCAGCTCATTTTGAACAAACAGTACTGGTTACAGAAGAAGGCGTTGAAATTTTAACCGACTTTTTGTAGGCAGCACTAGCTACCTAATTGCATAAGCGATATACTACGTACTAATGCAACGTCAAAATAAAGCTTTTGTTGGTCTAGATATCGGCACGAACTCGGTTCGGTGCATGATTGGTATTGACGAAGAATCATCGGATAAAATTCAGATAATAGGTGTCGGAGTGCACGAGAGCGAAGGTGTTCGCAGGGGCTCGGTAATCAATGTCGAAGAAGTAATAGAACCTATCACCAAAGCAGTCGATGAAGCCGAGCGAACGAGTGGTTACACAATTGAAAGTGCTACAGTAGGCATTAATGGAAACCACATTGAAAGCCAACACTCCAAAGGTGTGATTGCGGTAACCGGTGGTAGCAACAGAACAATAGATGAAGCTGATGTTGAGCGTGTCGAAGAAGCAGCGTCGGTCGTTCAAATGCCGCCTAACCGAGAGATTATTCATGTTTTTGCACGGAGCTACAGCTTAGATGGGCAATCGAATATACAAAATCCATTAGGTATGACTGGCGTTCGACTAGAAGCCGAAACCTTGCTGGTTTCTGCATCTACACCAGCCCTAAAAAACACTCAAAAAGCCTTAGCGCATGTCGGTTTAGCGCTTAATGACCAGTTTATTAATGGAATAGCCGCCGCTCATGTTGGTTTAGCTAAAAAACAGCAAGAAACTGGCACAGTTTTAATTGATATTGGCCACTCTACAACTGGAGTAATGGTGTTCGAGGAAAAAGAGCCGCTTTATTTTGCAGTTGTTCCAGTCGGTAGTTCGCACATTACCAACGACCTAGCGATTGGCTTGCAAGTTGATCTAACAACCGCTGAAAGAATTAAAGTAGAGTATGAAAAAATCGCGACGAAGTTAAATAAGCAGTCAGCTGTAATAAATGACTCAAAAGGCAATGAAGTAAAATTTCGGCCGACGCTTGTGCGTGACATAATTGAAGCACGTACGGAAGAAATATTTGAAGCAGTTAACAAAAAACTTATGACTGTCGGAAAAGTTGGCGATCTACCTGGCGGAGTGGTGTTGGCTGGTGGCGGGGCGAATATGTATGGAATCGTAGATGTATGTAAATCGACTATGAAATTACCGGTTGAAACCGTTACGCTCAATACATATGGCGGTATTACTGACAATGTTGGCGGGTTGGAAATGGCTACGGTTAGCGGCCTTATGGAATTAGACAAGCTTGGGGCTGGAGTCGGCAAAAAGAACTTTAAGCTTAACTTGTCAGGCGGTAATTCGGTATTGCGCACAATTTTTGAACGCTTTAAACCATAGCGAACAACCTGCATACATTATTTTAGATATTTGCTAAAAACGTAGTTAGCTACATTTTTCTTTTGTTTTTACTGAACACAAAAGTGTATACTTAGCAATCAGAAACACTTGTAATAAGGAGGGACGCGTGCCTCAAGTAACACCTAAAGTTGAAACATTTGCTCGAATAAAAGTCGTCGGCGTTGGCGGGGCCGGCAACGCTGCCATAAACAGAATGATAGAAGCTGGCGTTCAAGATGTTGATTTCATTGCCGTCAATACCGATGCTCAGGCTCTTCATAATTCAGCTGCACCTACTAAAATTCATATTGGTCAGCAAACCACACGCGGTCTTGGTGCCGGTGCTGATCCAAAGGTGGGACAATCGGCTGCAGAAGAATCATACGATGAAATAAGTAAAGCACTACAAGGTGCAGACATGGCGTTCATAACATTCGGTGCTGGTGGTGGAACTGGAAGCGGAGCCGGTCCAATCATTGCCGGCGTTGCTAAAGACCTTGAAATTCTAACGGTTGGTATAGCCACGAAGCCATTCGCATTTGAGGGTGAACGACGACGACGCAATGCCGAGGAAGCGATCTCTAACCTACGCGGTAGCGTGGACACGATTATCACTATTCCAAATGACAGACTACTCCAGACAATCGACCGTAAAACTCCGCTGATGGATGCATTTAAAGTCGCTGACGATGTTCTACGACAAGGCGTAGAGGGTATTTCAAACCTTATTACGGTGCACGGCATGATCAACCTCGACTTCGCTGACGTAAAGGCCGTTATGAAGGATGCCGGATCCGCATTGATGGGCATTGGTTCGGCAACTGGCGAGAACAGAGCAGTAGAAGCTGCTCAAAAAGCTATCGAATCGCCGCTGCTCGAAGTGTCTATTGATGGTGCTCGTGGAGTGCTGTTCAATGTCACCGGTGGTCCAGATATGGGCATGCACGAAATTAACGAAGCTGCCGAGATTATTACCTCTGCCGTAGACGCTGATGCCAATATTATCTTCGGTGCCAATATGGATCAGTCTATGGGCGATGAAGTGCACGTTACCGTGATTGCCACTGGTTTTGATGCTGCCTTCTTTGTAGATAAGTCCAATTCTAATGATGGTTTGGCATATTTCTCTAAACCGAACCGATCAACATTTGATGATTCTGATGACGAAGATGTTCAAGATGATGAAGGTTCAAGCTCTGTAGTGCACGGCAACGTCGATGCTCCGCAAGAGGAAGCCAACATGAACGATGAGATCGACGATGATGAAGTTGATCTTTCCATGGATGATGACGAAAAAACTGAACAACCAGACGAAAAATTAAAAAAAGACGACAATGATTCTGGCGATATTTGGTCAATAGACGACGACGAAGATGAGTTTGAAAAACCAGCCTTTCTACGCCGTAGAAAGCGCAAAAAAGACTAAAAAAGTCATATAAATATTGATACTGCACACATATTTTACCCGACCAAAAACCGTCCGTTTGTGCTAAAAATGACAACACAAAGTAATTGACACAAACACCATAACTAGGGCTATAATCGATGCTAGGTACACCACATGTGTGGTTAAGCACATTTGTCGTACAGTACATAAATAGACGGAAGGAGACGCATGAAATGCCCACAATGTAGTGGCGATGATACAAAGGTGCTTGAATCACGAGAAGTTTCTGATGTATCAGCAATTCGCAGGCGAAGACACTGTAATTCATGCTCTGCTCGATTTACAACATATGAGCGCATTGAACGGCCTAATCTTGCCGTTATAAAACGTAATGGTGAGCGCCAGTTGTATGATCGGACTAAATTGCTTGCTGGGATATTGCGCGCATGCGAAAAACGGTCTGTGTCACGACTCCAATTGGAGGAGATGATAAACAGTATCGAACGAGAATTGCATGAATGTGATGAATCAGAAGTGACTTCTGAATACGTAGGTGAACTTGTATTAGACCGATTGGCTCGTATTGATCCAGTGGCATATATACGGTTTACAAGTGTGTATAAAGACTTCACCAACCTAGAAAGCTTTGAGCGCGAACTCCAGCGTCTAAAAAACAAACAGAAGAAAAACAAAATTATATAAATAATTTGAGGTACGTTCCGGTCAGTAGCGATTATGTATCACATCGCAGCTAATGGCCGGAGCATAGCTCGTAGACTCTTTAAAAACGTATGTAGAGACACGTAATTTTAATGAGACACAAAAATTAAAAACAAAAAATTTGTTAGGAAAATAACAATAAATAGCAAATTTAAGGAGGGTAATAAAAGACATGACACCGTATCAACAAAAAATATCATCATTAGGGTTAAGCCGTTTTTTCACGAGTTCGGACACACATCCATACGATCAAGTTAAATGGGAAGTTCGTGAATCAAAAATTGTTAACCCGGTTACGGGCGAAGTCGTATTTCACCAACCAGAAGTAGAGTTTCCTACCTCATGGTCTGTGAATGCAACGAATATTGTTACCCAAAAATACTTTACAGGCACACCGGGCACGCCGGAGCGCGAATCATCTTTGCGACACTTAATAGACCGCGTTGCCGACACTATTACCGAACACGGGCTAAAAGAGGGTTACTTTGTCGATGAGGAAGAAGCTCGCATATATAACGAAGAACTTAAATATATACTTGTCACTCAACGAGCTGCATTTAACTCACCGGTATGGTTCAACATCGGTGCAAAAGATCGAAAGCAGCAAGCAAGTGCGTGTTTTATCCTTGGTGTAGAAGACGACATGAAGTCGATTCTTAACTGGTATGTTGAAGAAGGAATGATCTTCAAAGGTGGAAGTGGCGCTGGTGTAAACTTAAGCAAAATTCGATCAAGCAAAGAAAAACTAAGCGGGAGCGCAGGCTACGCGTCTGGTCCACTTAGCTTTATGCGAGGTGCTGATTCTTCAGCTGGTGCGATTAAGTCTGGCGGTAAAACTCGTCGAGCTGCCAAAATGGTTATTCTCGACGTTGATCACCCAGACGTAGAAGATTTTATTTGGAGTAAGGCAAAGGAAGAACGTAAAGCGCGAGCTCTGCGCGAGGCTGGCTTTGACATGAGCCTTAACGGTGACGATATTCACTCGATTCAATACCAAAACGCCAATAACTCAGTTCGCGTAACTGATGACTTTATGAAAGCTGTCGTTAATGATGATGATTGGCAGTTAACAGCTCGAACCGAAGATGCTGCTGTTGAAACCGTAAAGGCTCGAAAAATTTGGCGACAAATTGCTGAAGCCGCGTGGGAATGCGCAGACCCAGGATTGCAGTTTGATACGACTATTAACCACTGGCACACCTGTCCGGTTGCTGGTCGAATTAATGGCTCGAACCCATGTAGTGAATACATGCACCTTGATAACTCAGCCTGTAACCTTGCTTCACTCAACTTACTTAAGTTCTTAAATGAAGACAGCACGTTTGATATTGAAGCCTTCCGACACGCGACCGAAATAATGTTTATTGGTCAAGAAATCTTGGTTGGCTACTCAAGCTACCCAACAGAAGGCATTACGAAGAACGCGAAAGCCTACCGTGAACTTGGTATCGGTTACGCAAACCTTGGCGCTATGCTTATGGCTCAAGGATTGCCATATGACTCAGACGCAGGTCGCGCCCAAGCTGCAGCCATTACTTCGCTTCTTACTGGCCACAGTTATGCAACCAGTGCAAAGATGGCTCGTCGCGTTGGACCGTTCGCAGGTTACAACCAAGACAAAGAAGGCATGCACAAGGTGCTTAAACAGCATCGAGAGGCTGTTGGTAGTATCGACGCTAACTTTGTGTCAGAAGACCTTCTAAACGCCGCTACGATTGCCTGGGACGAAGCAAATGAGTTTGGTGAGCAGTTTGGTGTACGCAACTCGCAAGCTAGCGTGCTTGCACCAACCGGAACCATCGGCCTAATGATGGACTGTGATACAACCGGAATTGAACCAGACCTTGGCTTAGTCAAAACCAAGAACCTAGTTGGCGGTGGAACAATGAGTATTGTTAACCAAACTGTACCGCGAGCATTAAAGTCACTTGGCTACACGCCGCAACAAATTACCGCTATCACAGACTACATCGACGAAGAAAAAACAATCATTGGTGCGCCAAGTCTTAAAGACGAGCATCTACCAGTGTTTGCCTGCTCAATGGGCGACAACCCAATTCACTATCTTGGTCACGTAAAAATGATGGGTGCCGTACAGCCATTCTTATCTGGCGCCATTAGTAAAACAGTCAACATGCCAGAAGACGTGAGTGTTGAAGATGTCGAACAATTGCACCTCGACTCATGGAAGCTCGGCCTTAAAGCTGTAGCAATTTATCGAGACAACTGTAAGGTTGCTCAACCACTGAGCATGACCAAAAAAGCTGGAGCAGACGAAGGTACAAAAGCTGACGAGGTCGTTGCCACAGAAGGCTTTGCAGTTGCTGGTGTCCACAGAAAAGAACTACCAAAGCGTAGAACTTCAAAAACTTACGAATTTAAAGTAGCGGGCAGCAAAGGTTACTTTACGGTCGGCGAATTTGAAGACGGCGCTCCTGCTGAGTTGTTCTTGAATGTATCAAAACAAGGAAGCACCTTAGCCGGAGTAATGGACGCCCTTGCCATTAGCGTGAGCCATGGCTTGCAATACGGCGTACCATTAAAGAGCTATGTTAAAACCTTTACAAACATGGCCTTTGCCCCAGCTGGTCTTACTGACGACAAAGACATTCGTACAGCCAGCAGCTTAGTAGACTACATCTTTAGACGGATCGGCAAAGACTACCTAAGCTTTGATGATCAGCTTGAAACCGGCATAAGCCATTTTGAGGATCAACCAGCTAACCAAGCGCAGCTAATTGCTGACGAGGTGGTTGAGAAAATCCAAGAAGTTGTAGCCGAAGAGAAGCCAGCCCAAGCGCCTCAGGCTGCTGCACCGGCACCAAGCGCGCCAGCAGAAACTCCAACAAAAGAGGACGACACAGCACCACTGTGTAGCTTCTGCGGCAACATAACGCAACGCTCAGGCAGTTGTTATGTATGTACGTCTTGTGGGATGACGACGGGTTGTAGCTAGGATCTTAGCTGCATAGCAAAAAACAGGCCTCATACAGAGGTCTGTTTTAATTTAAACCATGGTATACGTTTAGGATTCAAAATACTGTATTATCGTTGCAGCGCTATGACAGAAATTAGATTATATCGACACGCACAATCAGAACTTAATATACGACGTGATTTGGTTGGAGGACGAAGCAATCAGACGAGACTAACACAGCTTGGCGAATCACAAGCTGTAGCTTTGGCGTGGCACCTGCAAAGTGAGAACTATTCTCCTGACGTGGTGTTTAGTTCACCTGCCATACGAGCAATCCATACTGGAAGAATTGCTCTTTTGGGCCACGGTATAAAGGAAGACGATTTTATAACTGATTATGGCCTGCAAGAATTGAGCCAAGGACATGCTGAAGGTGGGCCTAGAGAAACTATATATACTGACGAAATCAGGGCTCGAATAGGTGTTGAACTTGAGGAGTTCGCATTTGAAGGTGGTGAATCGATGAGGCAAACTGGGCAACGAATGCTAAACGATTGGTTGCTGCCAACATTAGAGAAATTTCCAGATGCAGATAGGATTGTAGCGTTTACCCATGGCTTTGCGATTAAATGTTTAGCAGCTCAGGTTGAAGATGGCTGGGATCACTCTCGAATACGCTTCCATTCTGTACCAAATGTATCAGAAACAACCTTATTTTATGATCGACAAAGTGCCGCGTTGACAGTTGGCGATGTAGGGAAAGTCACAGTTGCTGACTAGTTTGGTATAGTACCTGCATGAAGCTTACGATTATTACAAAAGAAGACCACGAAGACCGCCGAGAGATTCGCCAATATATTGAATCGATTAAAGACGATCTGCATGAAGGTGTTGATTTCAATGTTTACGATTCTAAAACTAAAGAAGCCCAGTCTGTTATGCAGCTGTATGGCTTAATGCAGTACCCGGCAATAGTCATTACCCGACCACTCGATGGCAGCGTGATTCAGACATGGCAAGGGATGCCGTTGCCACGCAAGAGTGAGATTGTTTATTTTGCTAATTCTTAAGATTTAAGCAAACTAAAGTTTGCAATTTAATTCCACCATTTTGAGTGATCAAAACGGTGGAGCCAAAAGATCACCCTGTTCGTATCTCTTGATATCTTCATTGCTAAATAACACAACAGCCTCCGGAATGGCTAAAGCCAGTCTGAAAGTAATCCATAGGAGTTTCAGACAGGTCCTCGGCTTAATTCTTGTGTATTTAGGCATTCAGATTCAGGATCCGCTCAAAAGGGAGGGGCGAGCTTCGCTCGCCCTGTAGCCCTGCAGCCTCTTCCACTTCCTCAACCTACCTGATCAACGAGTGCCTCAAATACAACTAAAGCAAAAAACTTTGCTGAGCCTAATCCAATAAAATTATAGCGAAGCCGCTTGACGTTGTTTTTTGCGTTGTATTTCTAAGCAATGAGATGATAGAGAAGGGTGAGTGTGGTCGTATTTTTGGCTTCCGTTTTTGACGAGACAAAAATGGAAGAGTAATGGCAAGCGTCAGCTTGCAACTAAGTAATTCAAAAATATGTACATCTGCTATATACTTTTAACTACAAAGCATTTGGAGCATTCCAAGAAGTGGCTATCAACCACAAGCTAATGGGAAGAACGGATTAGTCTAAGTAGAACCCATCGCAGATCCTCACTGCGAAATCAAAAGACCGAGATAAAGAAGTAAGTCGTATGATTTGCATGCACGGATGGTACCTCGCTAAAACAGCGATCCTGCACTCACAAGAATGTGAGTGTTTTTATTTTTAAGGAGATAGATCGTGAAATTTAAAGCCAAAACCCGACGAAAAGCTATAGAGTACGAAAAAGACATTGTTATGCAGTGGAAGAAAAACAAGACGTTTGAGAAGTCTGTAGAGACGCGTCCAAAGGAAAATAGTTACGTATTTTATGACGGCCCACCGTTTATATCTGGTGACCCGCATCACGGAACACTACTGAGCAGTATCGTTAAAGACGCCGTGCCGCGCTTTTGGACAATGAAAGGCAAACGAGTTGAACGTGTATGGGGCTGGGATTGTCACGGATTGCCGGCGGAGCGATTTACAGAGAAAAAACTAGGCATTCATTCTAGAGAAGAAGTAATAGAATACGGTATTGAAAAATACATTAACGCAGTACGAGCTAATATGGTTCAGACCAGTAGTCAGTGGGAAGACACCATTGATAGAATTGGTCGTTGGGTAGAGTTTAAGGGTGCCTATAAAACTATGGACAAAGACTACATGGAAAGCGTGTGGTGGGCTTTTAAAACTCTGTATGAAAAAGGCAAGATTTACGAGGGTGAAAAGGTATTGACGTACTGTACGTTGGACGGTACGCCATTGTCTAAGGCCGAAGTAACCATGGATTCTGGTGCATACCAAGATGTCACCGACCCGAGTGTGTATGTGAAGTTTAAGTTAACTGATGGCTCAACGCTCCTAGCCTGGACAACCACACCGTGGACACTCCCAGCTAATACGGCTGTAGCGGTTAATAGCGATGTAGAGTATAGCGAAGTAAAGGTTGGCGACGAGCAGTTTATTGTTGCTACTGATTTACTAGAATCAGTTCTTGTTAACGAAAAAAAGCAACCACTGGAATATGAAGTCATTCGAACTCTAATGGGCTCAGAACTAGTCGGCAAGTCCTACGAGCCGCTGTTTGTTGATCGCGGCGAAAACGCTCACAAAGTTTGGGCGGCAGACTATGTAGAAACAGAAGCAGGCACTGGTATTGTGCACTTAGCACCAACATACGGCGAAGAAGACTTTGAGCTGGCTAAAAAAGAAGGTTTTCCAACTGTTCACACCATTGATGAACACGGCTACTTTACTGAGGGGCCGTGGCAGGGTCAGAACGTGTGGGAGATTAATAAACAGATTGCTAAAGACATGAATCGCTACAGTACAAAAACATTGCAGGGCGAATACGCTGCGATGGCGACTGAGCAACGCATCGAATTCCACAAAAACAATGAACCAGAGCCAGACGCCGCAATTTGGCGAGTCGACTACATAAAGCACAGCTACCCGCATTGCCACCGCTGTGATACAAAATTAATGTACCGCGCGCACCCGAGTTGGTTTATGGATATTGACGGACAGCGCCAGCAAATGCTGGAACTGAACGGCAATATAAATTGGTTTCCTGACCATCTAAAGCACGGTCGGTTTGCTAAAAATATAGAGGCAGCACCAGACTGGAACCTTAGTCGTGACCGTTTTTGGGCAACTGCTATGCCAGTATGGAAAAGTGAGAGCGGCAACGTAAGGGTGGTTGGTAGTTATGCTGAACTCAAAAAGCTAAGTGGAGTAGAACTAGATGACTACCATCGTCCATGGATTGACGACGTTACGTTCGAACGCGACGGCGAAACATACACTCGCGTAGATAAAGTTATGGATAGTTGGTTTGAAGCTGGTTCAATGCCGTTTGCTCAGTTCCATTACCCATTTGAAAACAAGCAAAAGTTTGAGCAAAATTTCCCGGGTGATTTTATTGTTGAGTATATCGGACAGGTCCGAGCGTGGTTTTACTACATGCTGGCTGTATCAACAGCGCTATTTGGTAAAGAGTCATTCCAGAATGTTATTACCACCGGAACCTTAGCCGGCAACGATGGCCGCAAGATGAGTAAAAGTCTTGGCAACTATACCGACCCGAACGAGTTGATGGATCAGTTTTCTGCTGACGCATTGCGCCTTACTTTACTAACCAGCCCAGTACTTAATGGCGAAGATTTTGCCTTAAAAGACAAAGATGTGTCCGACGCTAATCGGAAGCTTGCCATGATCTGGAACATGTACGACTTTTTTACACTGTATGCAGAGGTGGACGAGTGGGAATGGGACGGTAGCTTAAACGACCCAACTGATTCACTTAGCAATAGTTTAGATTTGTGGGCGGTTAGCCGGGTGCACGAGGTAGCCAAAATTATTGAAGAATCAATGCAGCGGTATGATTTGCCAAGCGCCACACGTCCTATATTTGAATTGATTGAAGATATGTCTAACTGGTATGTGCGTCGTAGCCGTCGCCGGTTTTGGAAAAGTGAAGACGATTCAGATAAAAATGATGCCTACAAAACACTTCATTATGTGCTTACTCAGATGAGTATAATTTTTGCACCGTTCACACCATTTTTAAGTGAAGAGCTTTATCAAAAGATGACCGGTGGTGAGTCAGTGCACTTGCTTGACTGGCCACGCATAGGCCACACTAACGAGCTTCTACTAGAACAGATGAAGGTCGCGCGATTAGCGATTAATTCAGGGCTTTCAATTAGAGCAAAAAATCAGATAAAAGTAAGACAGCCGCTCGCTAATGTTACGGTTTCAAATAGTGCTGAATCAAAAATTACAGATGAATTGATCGACGTAATTAAAGAGGAACTCAATGTTAAACAGATGACTTTTTCTAGCCTAGACTATGCCGAAGACAATTCATCAATGGATACATTTGCAAAAGAGTTTGTTGTACAACTTGATACTAAAATCACAGATGAGCTTAAAGCTGAAGGTATGGTGCGAGACGTCATTCGACAGGTGCAGAGTGAGCGTAAAAAAGCTGACTTTGAGGTTGATGATCACGTAGAGCTTACCCTGTGGACAGATGATAAAGAGTTGCAAAACGCTATCAAGGCCCATGCTGAACTAATTCAGCAAGAAACCCTCGCCACAACACTCCTAAGTACCAAGCCGAGCAACCAAATTGAATGCAAGATAGCCGGTAAAGAACTGCTAATTGCTGTAAAAAAAGTCTGACCATATTTTTTACGAGCTTGCTAAACTAGGGGTATGCTACGCAGCCGCTTGGGAACCGCAACAAAAACTGACTGGTTGTTAATTGCAGCTACTGGATTTTTAGTTGGTCTGAGTACCACTATTTTATTTGCAATCGAAGAGGGTGCGGCAAACTCAGTTAATTTCTCACCGTATAAACACGTCTTACATGCCTTGATTGGCATTGGATTGGCCGCAGTAATATCTCGTAGTAATTTCGGTATATGGTACCGTCTGGCCAGCTGGTTGTATTGGGCATCGATACTTCTGTTGTTGATTGTTTTGTTCGCTAATCCAACGTCTGGTTCATCCCGTTGGATAGAACTTGGGTTTATGCAGTTTCAACCCAGTGAACTGGCAAAATTCGCCCTAATATTGCTTTTAGCGCGGCTGTTTTCTCGTCGGCGCGGAAAAATGAATAATCCTTTCAACATAGGCCTGTCAATTTTCTACACGGCACTACCGTCGGCGTTGGTCTTGCTTCAGCCCGACCTAGGCACGGCAATTGTTTTTGTTGTTATTTGGTTTAGCATGCTGGTAATTAGCGACATAAAGCCGCTGTATCTTGTAGCAGGTTTTATTTTTGTAGCCGTTATCGGCGCATTATCGGTGCCGCTGCTGCAGGACTACCAGAAACAACGACTGCTAACGTTCTTAGACCCTTCAGCTGACCCGCAGGGCGCAGGCTATAACGTTCGTCAGGCTAGTATTGCCATTGGAAGCGGCAAGGTTTTTGGTCAGGGTTTAGATTCTGGCACCCAAAGTCAGCTTAATTTTTTGCCAGCCCAGCATACCGACTTTATATTTGCCGTAACAGCAGAAAAGCTAGGCTTGGTTGGGGCGATGAGTGTAGTAATAGCATTCGGGGTAATTGTAGTTCGCATATTGCAGCACGCTGCTCGGTTAAAAAACTCTTTTGCGGCCCATGTTTGTTTAGGGGTGGCGGTACTGTTGGCTTTTCATATAATTATTAATATAGGTATGAATCTTGGGCTTGTGCCGGTTACGGGGTTGCCGCTACCGTTTATGAGCTATGGCGGCACATACCTAGTGATAACCATGGTGGCCATCGGTGTAATGTTAAGTACGCTACGAAAACAAGAAAATCTAGAATTTGTGTAAGAAGTCTTTACAGAGGTCACTTTAACTGTTAAGATTTATCAGATTATGAAGCAAGCAGTGATTAAAACAGGTGGCAAACAGTATGTCGTTAAAAAGAACGACGTTTTAGATGTTGAAAGTTTAGGCGATGCAAAAACCGTAAACTTTACTCCTTTGATGGTCTTTGATGACAATGACGTAACTGTCGGGGAGCCAGAAGTAAAAGGTGCAAAAGTTTCTGCTAAGGTCTTAGAACAAATTCGTGATGACAAAGTTGTAGCAATTCGCTACAAAGCTAAAAAACGTGTACATAAAAAACACGGTCACAGACAAAACTACTCTCGAATTCAAATTACTGATATTAAATAGTAGTATTTAATACGACAATATGGCCCCACTTAACACCTGTAATTTTTAGCGCTATGTACTATTTTTGCTGGTAAGTGTCAAAAATACACCATTGGTCCAGCCAAAGCCTTCTTGGTTGGGGTAGCGACCTGGTTTGCCAACCGACTGGTTGACGACATCATATTTTTCCCAGAATTTACCTGTTTCTGTAAAAACAGCCATATTTAAACTAAGCCATTTGTCGGCGATGCGCTGCGCGTCGTCATCAAGGTTATATTTTTTTAGACCATCGATAACAAACCAGTGTAGCGGAGCCCAGCCATTTGGATAGTCCCATTGTTTAAACGGCTGCATAAGCTGCTGGTCAGTTGTGGCGCTTAAACCGCCAGAATGTTCGAACTCGCTAAGATGATCGACTAGTATTTGAGCTTCTTTTTTGGTTAAAACTTCCGCAAACAATGGCATAAAACCAGCCAATGATTTAAATGAGCTGATTTGGTTGGATGCAAGATCATAGTCATAAAAGAAACCACCGTGCCCCATAAGCTGTTTAATAGAAGTAGCTCTGGCTTTGGCTTGTTGTCTGTATTTGTGGGCCTTATCGGCGTTATCAGTAAGCTCATAAAACCACTGTAAATCGAGTTCATAGCGGTGCAGTAAGCAATTTAGATCAATTGGCACGTAGGACAGAGCATGATTATTGAATCGCGACGTCATATCCCAGCCCGATTCGTGCTCCGCTGTCTGGTCGATTAAGTGGTGGTCGGCGTAGCGGCTTAATCCTTGATGGACAAGGTGATCCACAACATGATCAGCTGGATCAATGTTCATCCAATAGCCTGTTAATTCAGCCTCTGCAGTTGCCATAACTTTTTTTAGCCAAACGGTGTCGCCAGTTTTAGCATAGACCACTCGAGCCATGCTGGTGAGCAGCGGCGGTTGCGATATGCCGGTGTCGTAGGTTCTATTCCTCATTGGAATTAAGCCGAATCTGTCGAATAAAAACACTAAATTATCAACCATGCCACGGGCCAGGTCGATATTTTGGTCGTCATCAACTAAGCCTAAAATTATAAAAAAACTGTCCCAGTAGAACTGATCACAATGAAACTGGCCGCCGCTTGGAGACACGAATGGATTCGGTAGTTGAATGTAGCTACCAGAGTCTTCTGTGGTGCAGGTCATTAAGTGACCCCAATAATTTTTAATATAGCTCCGTGCGGATTCTATTTGTTTTTGTTCCATAGTAAACAGGTTAGCGTGCTTGGTGTATGGGTTGCAAACTGATAAACTAAAGCAAGATAGAAAAATATAAATGTTGAGGGCGTTAAAGTGCAAAAAGTGCTTGCGGTGGCTAACCAAAAGGGTGGGGTTGGCAAGACAACGACTACTATTAATTTGGGTAGCGCACTAGCTCGTGCAGGCTATAAAGTGCTGTTGGTCGATCTTGACCCACAAGCTAATACAACCAGTGGACTCGGAGTTGCCCGACCAGAAACCTCAATATATGATCTTCTGTTTGACGACAGCAAAACGGCCCAAACCGTTGTTGATGCGGGTGAAGTTTCATTAATTCCATCACATCCTAATCTGGCTGCCGCAGAAGTAGAGCTGGTTAGCGAGCTTAATAGGGAACGACGGTTGCAGAATATTCTACAAACCACAGCGTTCGACTATGTATTGATAGACTGTCCGCCGTCTTTAGGGATATTAACAATCAATGCGCTTACCGCCGCAGATGGAGTGTTGATTCCTGTCCAGGCTGAATATTACGCGCTTGAGGGGTTGAGTCAGTTAGTTGATTCTATTCAACGAGTTCGTGTTGCGCTAAATCCACGCCTGACTATATCTGGTGTCGTGCTGACTATGGTTGATGAGAGGACCAGCTTATCAAAAGAGGTGCTAGAGCAGGTTAAACGACACTTTGGCGAACTTGTATTTAGTGAATTTGTGCCACGGAATGTCCGCTTAGCTGAAGCACCAAGCCACGGGGTTAGTGTGTTTGAGCATGACAAATGGAGCAAGGGCGCTCGCGCGTACAAAACGATAGCGAATGAATTAGTGAAACGAATTGGGTAGGGTAGAAAGAACATTATGGCAAAAACAAAAGGACTAGGCAGGGGACTGGAGAGTTTAATACCCACAGAAGTTATACAGGAGCAAATACAAGCTTCGCGAAATACCGGAGTACAAGAAATTGATCTCGCTCATATTGTTCCAAACCCTCATCAGCCACGAACGAATTTTAAACCAGAGGCCATTGATGAACTTGCTCAGTCTTTAGAGCAACACGGATTGGTCCAACCGGTAGTTGTTATAAAAAATAACAATGAGTTTCAGCTTATTGCTGGTGAGCGGCGTGTGCGTGCAGCAAAGCAGCTCAAATGGAAAACAATCCCAGCGTTAGTCCGCACTGCAGATGAGCAACAGCAACTAGAGCTAGCCTTAGTCGAAAATATTCACCGGGACGATTTAAATCCTTTGGAGATTGCTGCTAGCTACATTAAGCTTGTTGAGCTATTTGGGCTGGAAGTTGTAGAGGTTGCCGAAAAAGCAGGTAAGGCGGAGAGTACTGTTCGGAATATTATTCGTTTGCTTAATCTACCCCAAGAAGCAAAGGACGCACTAACGGATAAGGTTATTACTGAAGGGCATGCTCGGCAGATCCTCGCCTTAAAAGACCCGAAAAAACAGCAAGAGCTGCTAAGTCTTATCAAAAAACACGACTGGTCCGTGCGGCAGACGGAAATGTTTACTAAACGGTTTAAAACCAAGGGGAGCACTAAAGAAGTTGCGGCAAAACGAACGCTATCAGAAACACCGCAAACGAAGAAACTCAGCCAGGTTTATAACCGCACGGTGCGTATTCAGCGTACTGCCAAAGGTGGCCGGCTTATGTTTGAATTTAAAAACGAATCAGATTTAAAAAAGTTAACAAAACGCTTAGCCGAACTAGAATAAACGAGCATTTCCTAACGGGAACAGGCGGATTTCTAAGGTTCCAATGATTTTATCTATCGACACGGTGCCAAGTTCATTACGTGAATCGAGCGATCCTCCGGGACTGCGGTTGTCGCCGCTAACAAAAACATGATCATTTTCGACAGTAATATCAACCAGTCCGCTGGTGTATTCCAGGTCTAATTTTAGCTCAGCATCAACATTAAATCCGTCGGGGAATTCGTCATTGTAAATGGTGATTACGCCGTCTTCCAGCTTGACTCGCTCGCCAGGCAAACCAATGACTCGCTTGATTAACTGCAGATCCGAAGAGCCACGTGGGTCATTAAATACAATAATGTCCCCTCGTTTTGGTACAAATTCGCCCTGACTAATGCTCGAGAACGTTTTACCTAACTTAGAAATTACCAGCCGATCACCAGGAGACAGTGTCGGCTCCATGCTTTGACCAAAGACTTCGTATGACTGCAAGCCAAAACCATTAATAATAAGAACGAGCAGAATTACCGCTCCAATGAACTTAAATGCCGATAGAGCATTTTGCACCCACGGGGTTCGCGCTTCTGCAAAATCAGGCTTTATGTCTTGTGGTGTTTCCATAGTTCTAGTAAAGTATGCCTCGTAGTTAGCATAACTTCAAATATTTACTGTTTTAGTCAATGAATTTCTACTGATTTTAGGCTATACTATAAGAACATTTTATGATGAACAAGAACAGAGGTGGTACACCTCAAGCTAAACTTTCTGGTAAAGGGCGTCCGTTGCGACGCTCTTTACGTGATGCGCGGCCTATTGGTAAAACTCAGCAACATATAGAAAAAAAGCAAACGACGCGACCTCGACGCCGAAATACTGCTGCAGATTTCGAAAAAGGCCTTAACAGCATCACCGATGTAGCTAAATCTCCTAAAAAACGGGGCATATACCGATTTAAAAAATTATTGAAATACAGCTTTTTATTGACTGTTTTCGTCGGCGTAGTCATGGCCGGCTATATAGGCTTTAAGATTTTTACATTCGCCCAAGACGTGATTGTTGACAGGGGTGATGGCGCTCTTGGATTGTCTGGTGATATTGATCCAAGCCAACTAAAAGGTGAAGGTGACGGCCGCGTGAACGTCTTGCTTGTAGGAATTGGCGGCGACGGCCATGAAGGTGCTAATTTGTCCGATGTCATTATGACCGTCAGTATCGACCCAACCAACAACACGGCAGCCATGCTGTCTATCCCACGCGACCTGTACTTAACGATTCCAGGTTATTACTCAACCCGCATAAATGCTGCATATGCACTAGGCGAGCAAGACCCTGACACAACCGGAGCAGAGGTACTAACCGAAACAGTTGAGGGGATTCTCGACATTGATCTTCATTATTTTGTCCAGATTGATTTCCAGGGCTTTATTGAGGTTATTGATCGACTTGGTGGTGTAGAAGTGGATGTACAAGAATACTTACGTGATCCTTTTATCGAAGAGACATTTGGCGGCGGTTATAGCGGGCCGTTTGAGGTTTTCCCTGGCATCCAGCAAATGGATGGCCCGACCGCCCTACAATATGCTCGGTCTCGAAAAACTACGAGTGACTTTGACCGAGCCCGCCGACAGCAAATCGTATTAAAGGCGGTTAAAGACAAAGCTTTGAGCCTTGGAACGTTCTCTAACCCGCTTAAGATTGGCGATATGCTTGACTCGCTTGGTCGGAATGTAAAAACCAACATTCAAATATCTGAGATGTTACGCATGCTTGAGATCGCTCAAACCATTAACAACGACACGGTGAGAAGTGAAGTGCTCGACAATAGTGCTGGCGGGTTTCTTGCCGCACAAAATATCTCGGGTGCTTCTGTATTAGTGCCCCGCGGTGGTTTGAATAATTTCTCTGAAATACAAAAATACGTAAAAGGTGATTTATTTGCAGACGGGTTTATTACCAGCGAAAATGCAGCCATAAGTGTATTAAACGCCACAAACACTCCTGGCTTAGCGACAGAACTCGGAGAAGAGCTTGAGGAGCTTGGCTACAACGTGGTTGAAATAGGGAACGCCACGTTAGAAGCTGTACCAGAAACAACAATTTTGTATGACAATTCTCTCGGAGTCCTGCCGTACACCACGAGTTTACTGGAAAAGCGCCTTGATATTATTGCTCGAGGTAAAGCACCAGAAGTCGGCCAGACAGGTGTGAATGATATAGTCATTGTTATAGGAGCGGATTATATCGATGACTGACGAAGCCCCACAACCGGAGATTATTAAGAAGCCTTTTAAGGAGCTGGTTTTAACTCAGGTAGCTCGGTTAATAAATGTCGCTATGATTGTTGCGGCCTATTTGCTCATAAGCAATGATTTGTTCGAGATTGCTTTAGTAGTTTTTATTTTTAGTAAGTGGCGGATATTTTTTACACGACCACGACTGTGGTTTACGAATCTAGTTAATTCACTGTGTGATGTGACGTTCGGTCTGTCTATTTTGCGGCTAATGGAGCTGTATTATCCAGTCGACGAACAGATTGCGATTGGATTAGCCGGGGTGTTGTTTATATGGCAGTTAATCCTTAAACCCTTAACCTCCCACTGGGCTGTTCGGCTTCAGGCACTACTGTGTATAGTAGCCGCGAATACGACAATTTGGACATTGTACGCCGACCCTGACATGCTGCACGGATCACTCGCTGTCCTTCTTAGTATTATTGCGGCCTACGCTTCGGGGCGACATGTCTTGCGCCAAGTTGATAGTGAAAAAATTCGTGAAGAAATTCGCGGTAAAATTTTAACGGTTTGGGTGTTTATTGCAGCTCAACTGGCGTGGTTTTTTTGGCTGTGGAATGTGTATTACGGTCTGCGATTATTTGACGTGTACGTACCGCAAGCAGCAATTATATTTGGTATAACATTTTCGTATTTAGGTTCCGTGCTGTTGTACCAACAACCAGAAGAATCCAAACCGTCTTCACGACGATTTATGGTGCAACAAACTATTTCGTATAGCATAATTATGGTTGCTATTATTGTTCTTACGAACTGGAATACGAGTATTCAATAATCCAAAAGGGAGGGCACTTTGGAAGACAACAACACAACCACAACGACAACGACAATTGCATCAAACCAGAGGACTAAGAAACAGACTATAAACTATATAGTTGTCGTTATTTTGTCACTTGTAGCCGGATTTGCTGGCAGCTTTGTTTATAATCAGACATTTAAATCTAGCAGCATACATTCGCCAACCACAACAGAAGAGCGCCAACAGTTAGTATTGCAAGAGAGCGAAGTTATCGCTGAAATTGCCGAGCAAGTAGAGCCGAGCGTAGTGAGTATTGTAACCGAGCAAACCGTGCAGGGCTTTTTCACTCAAGGAGTATCCGAGGGGGCAGGGAGTGGCATAATTCTTACCGAGGATGGGTTGGTAGTTACGAATAGTCATGTTATTCCAAGTAGCGTGGATACGATTACCGTGGTGGCTTCGGACGGGACCGAGTACGAAAATGTCGAATTAATCGACCGCGACCCATTTAATGATATTGCCTATCTAAAAATTCCAGACGTTTCCGACTTAAAACCGGCTCGCCTCGGAACATCAAATGAAGTTAAAGTGGGCGAGAAAGTAATAGCTATCGGTAACGCTCTGGGCCGGTTCGATAATACGGTGACATCTGGAATAATTTCTGGCCTCGGTAGACCGATAATTGCCGGAGGTGACGGCGAAGAAGCAGAAAGTTTAACAAACCTATTTCAAACCGATGCAGCTATTAATCCCGGTAACTCTGGCGGGCCGCTTCTTAATATTAACGGGGAAGTAATTGGCATAAATACAGCAGTAGCCGATGGAGAGAATATAGGTTTTGCTATACCGATTGACGATGTTACTCCTGGGATTCAGAGCGTTAAAGATAACGGGGAACTCATAAAACCATACTTAGGGGTGCGCTACATTACTCTTACGGCGGCAATATCAAAACAGTTTGGGCTTGTGAGTGAAACAGGTGCCTATTTGGTGGCCGACAGAGGCAATGCTGTGTTGCCAGAAAGTCCAGCAAGCAAAGCTGGGCTGCAAAACGGCGACGTAATTATATCTGTTGACGGCGTTTTAATTGATGACAGAAATACACTAAGTTCTTTAATTGGACGTCATCAGGTTGGCGATGCAGTAGAACTGGTCATTGAACGAAATGATGAGCAGCAGACTGTTCAGGTAGAGCTAGAAGCGGTTCCTGATAGTTTGTAGATTGTTCAATCACTTTTATTTCATTGCTGGTGCTAGAATAAAGACATGACAACATTGGACAAACAATTAGACTTAGCGAAAGATATTGCTAGGCAAGCTGGCAAGATTATGACTAGCTACTTTCGAGATGGCGCACCAACCAACACGAAAGATGATGGAACTGTGGTTACATCCGCCGACATAGAGATTAATCAACTAGTAATCGATAGTTTCACCAAAGAGACTCCTGAATATTCAATATGGGGAGAAGAAAAGAGTGTAATACACCGAGGGGCAGAATTTACATGGGTCTGCGACCCAATAGATGGAACAGCGCCTTTTGCAAAAAAAATCCCTATATCTACCTTTTCGCTTGCACTAGTAAATGGACAAGGAGTGAGTGTCTTAGGTGTTGTGTACGATCCATTTACAGATAGACTATTCGAGGCAGTAAAAAGTCAGGGCGCCTTCATGAACAACGAGAGTATTCGTGTATCAAAAGTCGATAGTCTCCGTGGCGCCTCTATAGATCAGGAGCTTTGGGTAAATAATGTCGAAGGAGTAAGTTTTGAAGATCCAAGAGGTAGATTTGCCATCTTAGGCGCTCAAGTTAGTGTGCAGTGCTCAGCAGTTCTTACTGGCTGTCTTACGGCGAGCGGAGCGTTCGATGCTATGTTGTTTGGTCAGAGTAAACCAGAGGATATAGCAGCACTCGCCGTAATCGTTCCAGAGGCTGGGGGTAAGGTCACTGATCTCTACGGGAATAAGCAAAGGTATGATCAAAAAATACAGGGTGCAGTGGTTTCCAATGGTTTATTCCACGACCAATTAATTGAAATTACTAACTCCATGAACTATAAGAGTCTAAATCTCTAATCTCTTGCAAATATACTAATAAATTCGGAAGCTTTATGATATTTAAATCTATAGTGTTTAGCCTGTGCTGTTAGTTCATTGACTTGATCTGGGTTTGATTCAACGATGAGTAAATTACAACTTTTAGGTAATCGCGACAGTAGTTTTCTGTACAATCTTAAACCATTATCCTCTGCAAATAACGCTAGACTTGGTTCGTATACGGTTTCTGGACTCCGCTCATCTGTTTTTCGAACATACGGCAGGTTGGCAACCACGGTATCTATCCCTCTCCAAGGCAACTCCTTGGAAAGAGAGTTTTTATGATCTAGGATGTCGGTTTCAAAGACATTTATATCAAGTTTGAGTTGTTTTGCATTTTGCTTGGCGACTGTTAATGCGTCTGGTGATATATCGCAGGCCTGCACCTCTAAGTCAGGACGATTGGCTTTTATTGCTAAGGCTATCGCTCCAGAGCCTGTGCCGACGTCAATCAATGTACTTCCTTTAGGCGCCACATTAATCGCCTGTTCAACCATTGTTTCAGTTTCGGGCCTTGGTATGAGCACTTCTGGAGTAACACTAATATCTAAACCGTAAAATTCAATACATCCGCGGATGTAGGCTAACGGCTCTCTGTGCGTACGGCGCTTTAAATAATTATTTGCTTCTCGGAGCTGCTCTTTCGTCAATTTTTCGGGTGGATTTGTTAATAATTTTGTCCGATTAGTCTTTAAAACCAAAGCTACAATTAGCTCTGCGTCAAGCCGAGCAGAGCTAATACCTACACCCTTTAACTGTTTAGTAGCGGTTTCTAAAAACTGATTAGTTAGCATAATCTATAATTTGGTTTTTTATAGCGGTAACAGATTGAGACGAATCAATTATTTCCCATCCATTAGTTTGTGCAAGAACAAGCAGTCTTGATGAATCGTTAAACACGACTTTACGTTCATCAGTCTTATACCCGTAGCCCTTTAGTTCCCGTGTGTCTAGGCGTTCATTTCTTACGCTGCTAGGTGCATCTAGAAGAATCACCTTATCAAAATATTGTTTTGCTCGTGAATCTATTTGTTGCGAAAAACCGCAAATAAATACCAAGTTACTTGAATGGAGATACTGTTCGAGTTTTTGTAAATTCCAGTCCCAGCGGTAGTCATTCCAATTAAAGCCAGGCTTATTAAATACTTTTGCAGAAACTTCCTTGCCTTGTTGATCGTAAAGAGCACCAATGCCCTTTATGTCTGTAGAATCATCAAAAGCTTTGTAACCAGCTTGATTGAGCTTACGGCAAAGGGTTGTTTTGCCGCTTGCCGCAGCGCCGGTTATTAAAATTTTCATTGTGTGGTGCAACTTATAATCATGTTCACAGTTTCCTCAACTGTTAGTCGATTAGTGTCAACGACTATAGCTCCCAGACCTCTCATTCGTTGTTTGTCGGAATCCTTGTATTTGGCTATTGCATCGCGCTCTTCCTGTTTCTTGCCGTAGGCATTATCTCGAGCATCGTATCTGTTAAAAAGCACTTCAAGGGGGGCATCGAGAAAGAATATAAAACCACATTGGGTAGCAATTTTTTCAATACCGTCAACGTTACCAACTAAAAACAAGTTCTTATCTAGTTTTGTTTTGCTTTTTTTTGCTTGAAATTTGGCAGGATTAATCCGCCACTGAAAATACTGAAGATAACCATCCATATTCATCACAACCTTGCTTCCACGAGGGTGGAATTTATTAGTGCGTGTATCAAACCAATCAGAGACGGAGTCCAAATCAATTACTTGGTATCCGTCTTCTGCTAACGTATTGCCGACGGTTGTTTTTCCCGTACCGGCAACGCCCGTAATTAAAACCTTCATTACACTCGAGCATCTTCCTCTATAAGTTGTTGCTCGAATTTAAGCAACTCTTCTACAAGGTCATCGATGTCGCCGTCGAGGGCACTTAACATGTTAGAGCGTGAATATTTTATGCGATGGTCTGTAATGCGATCTTGCGGCAAGTTATAGGTACGGATCTTTTCGCTGCGATCGCCACTCCCAATAAGGCTTTTTCGATGTGCTGATTCTTTAGCTTGTTGTTCTTCTTGTTGCTTGGCTAGCAAGCGGGCTCGCAGGACACCCATGGCCTTTTCTTTATTTTTAATCTGAGACTTCTCATCTTGGCAGGTTACAACAACGCCAGTTGGTACGTGAGTTATTCGTACTGCTGAGTCGGTGGTGTTAACGCTCTGACCGCCGTGGCCACTTGCTCGGTAGGTGTCGATTTGTAGGTCTTGCTGCTGTATATCAATGTCTTGTTCTTCGGCCTCTGGTAGTACGGCTACGGTTGCTGTTGAGGTGTGTATGCGGCCTTGGCTTTCAGTAGCCGGTACTCGTTGCACTCGGTGAACGCCGGATTCGAATTTCATAAATCGGTAAACTTGCCGACCGGTCACTTCGAACGACACTTCTTTATAGCCGCCATTGTCGGAATTGCTAGTACTGATTATTTCGACTTTCCAGCCCTTGTTTTCGGCATACCGTGAATACATTCTAAATAAATCACCAGCAAAAATTGCCGCTTCGTCGCCACCAGCCCCAGCGCGGATTTCGACAATCACGTCTTTGGGGTCATTCGGGTCGCTTGGAGTAAGCTCATTCCGCAAGCTGGTTTCAAGTTTCTGTTTTGTAGCTTCTAATTCTTTTAGTTCTGATTGAGCCATCTGGCCAAGGTCTGGGTCGCCAACCATCTCTTTAGTGTCGGTAATGGCGGTCTGTGTTTGTTCAAGTTCGTTTAGCGAGTTAACGACGTCTTGCAGCAGGGAATAGCGCTTAGACTTTGCAATAAAATCAGGCTTTGCATGAACTCCTGGCTCGCTCATAAATGCTTCGAGCTGTTTTAGTTCTGATTCTAGTTTGGGTTTAAATTCTAGTAAGTTCATAAAAATAAAATACTGCCTCAACTTGCAGGCAGTATAACGTGTTTTCTATTAGTTTAGGATTCTTTTAACTCGACTTTAGCGTTTTTATCACCAAGCTTCACAGCTTCTGATTGTTCTTTTTCGGTCTTAGGAGCTTGTTTTTTAGCTGCAGCTTTCATTTTAGCTTCACGAGCAGCCTTAGCTTTTTCTGCTTTGGCCTTAAAGCGGTCAACTCGACCTTCGAGGTCTAGAACTTTTTCTTTACCTGTGTAGAAAGGGTGAGATGAACTGCTAATGTGAGTTTTTACCAATGGGTATTCGTTGCCGTCTTCCCACTTAATAGTGTCATCGGCCTTTGCTGTCGATTTAGTTAAAAACGTCGAACCATCTGATGTGTCTTGGAACACAACTGGTCGGTAATCTTGTGGGTGTAAGTCTTTTCTCATAAACGAAGACTATCATAACTGAGGTTGTGAAACTTGTAAACCCCAATCTCATCTGATAGAATTTCTGGTAGCTCAAATAATTAATGTAATACAGAGAGTTTGTGAGCATCCTCTGGTTTTTTCTTAGAACTAGTTAGAGCTCTCGGTGAATAAGGAAGCAAGAAAAGGAGATCTCTTTATGAGTTCGATTGATCCACGTGATCTATTAAAAGCTGGTGGCCACTTTGGTCACAAAACAAGTCGGTGGCACCCTAAAATGGCGCCGTATATTTTTGACGCCAAGCAAGGTGTTCATATTATTGACTTAACAAAAACCGTAACACTACTGGACGACGCATTAGCTTTTGTTGAAAAAACAGTGGCTGGCGGCAAAGACGTGCTAATTGTTGGCACAAAACGACAGGCAAAGTCTGTTGTAAAGGACATGGCAGAAAAAACAGGTATGCCATACGTAGTAGAGCGCTGGTTGGGCGGAATGCTTACAAACCACTCGACAATGGGCGAAAGAATTAAACACTTAAAACAGCTCGAAAAACAAATGGAAAGCGGAGAACTTGAGGCAAAATACAATAAACTAGAAGTTCAACGATTCCAAGAAGATATTGATAAGCTAAATCTAAACTTTAGCGGCATCAAGGAAATGAAAGGTCAACCAGGAGCAGTCATTGTAGTTGACGTTGTTGAAGAAAATAATGCTGTTAATGAAGCAAATAAACTACACATTCCAGTTGTAGGTATTTGTGATACCAACGCGAACCCTCAAAACATTGATTTTGTTGTTCCGTGTAACGATGACGCAATTAAGGCAATTCAATTGCTAGCAGACGCGTTTGCTGGGGCGATCGATAAAGGTCTAGCTAAACGTGGCGCTGCAGAACCAAAAGAAGACAAGGAAGGTGGAAAATAATGGCAAGCGTAGAAGATATCAAACGACTCAAAAGCCTAACAGGTGTTGGTTTAACCGCTGCAAAAAAAGCACTCGAAGAAGCTGACGGCGACTTCGATAAAGCTTTAGAAGCTATGCGCATTAAAGGTATAGCTAAAGCCGACAAAAAATCTGACCGCGAAGCAAGCGCTGGTATGGTGCATGCTTACATTCATGGTGGAAAAATTGGGGTATTGGTCGAAGTGAATTGTGAAACAGATTTTGTTGCACGAACTGACGACTTTAAAGCATTTGTTAATGATGTCGCTTTGCACGTTGCTGCAGCTGCTCCACAATTTGTGTCTGCAGAAGATATTTCAGAGGACATTATTGCTAAAGAAAAAGATTTAATCGCTAAAGAACTTGAAGAACAGGGTAAGCCAAAAGAAATGCTGGATAAAATTGCAGAAGGAAAATTAAAGAAGTTTGCGTCTGAAATTTCATTACTTGAACAAGGCTTTGTAAAGAACCCTGACATGACTGTCGGAGAGTATCTGAAAGAAACAATTGCTAAGCTAGGCGAGAACATGGTTATTCGTCGCTTTGAGCGAATCGAGATGGGCGTATACAATTAGGTATAGCAACAAACTTTGGAGGTTCAGTTATGGACGGTGAATTAAAACAAGCCGAGCAAAAAATGAAAGGTGCCCTTGAGCACTTACATGGAGAGCTAAAGAAAATTAGAACCGGCCGCGCAAATCCGGCTGTTTTAGATAGTGTTCAGGTTGAGGCTTATGGACAACTGAGTCCACTGCAGCATGTGGCAAACGTAAATGCAGTCGATTCACAGATGCTTACTATTACGCCATTTGACCCGAGCAATCTAGACGCAATCACCGCTGCTATTCGTAATGACTCGTCGCTTGGCTTAAACCCAGCGGACGACGGGAAGGTCATTCGTGTCCCAATCCCGCCACTTACAGAAGAGCGACGCAAAGAAATTGCCAAGCAAGTCGGCGAAAAAGCAGAAGAGGCTAAGATTAGTCTTCGGAATGCCCGCCACGACTGCTTGAGTAGCCTAAAAGACCAAGAAAAAGCTGCTGACCTTACTAAGGACGAGCTGTTTCGAGCCGAGAACAAGGTAGGGGAACTGATAGAAAAATACCAAGGCGAAATTGATTCTGCGGCAAAGACCAAAGAAGACGAGATAATGACTGTTTAGCTTTATGATGATTTTTTTGGGGCTGATTTTATTTGTTTTGATCATCGTTGTTCACGAATATGGTCATTTTTTGGCTGCTAAACGCAACGGCGTGGAGGCTGAGGAGTTTGGCATTGGATTTCCTCCAAAGATTGCAGGCAAAACCATGGGAAAGGGTATTTTTAGGGGTTATTACACTCTAAATTGGCTGCCATTTGGTGGATTTGTAAAACTTAAGGGTGAAAACTCTGAAGATAAACGTAAAGGCAGTTTTGGCGCCGCTAGTTTTTGGGTAAAGACAAAGATTATATTAGCTGGTGTTTTTATGAACGTAGTTTTTGCTGTCATGGCTTTTAGTATTGTTGCAGCTATAGAAATTCCTCGGTTTCTGCCGAACCAGTTCACTGTAAAAAGTGAGGAAACCGTTATCGAGCAACATGTAGACATTGTACGCGTGGAAGAGGGCTCCCCAGCTGACCAGGCAGGGCTAATAGCTGGCCAAAGCATTGAGTCTATCGCTGGCGAGGATGTTAATACTTTAGACGACTTAAATCGACTGGTGGAGAAATACGCTGGTCAAACTGTAGGTATTGGTATTGTTCCAACCGAAGCTTACCAAACAGGCGAGTTTTCAGATGGTGTAGTCCAGGCGGAACTACGAGCAGACCCAGAGGATGGGGAAAGTTATTTGGGCGTTGGGTTGAATTCCATAGATACATACCGAGTTAGTCCATGGGCGGCACCGATCGCTGGCGCTGGCTTAACTGTTCAAATTGCTGGCGAAACTCTCCACTTTTTAGGAGATCTTGTTACGAGTCCTTTTAGAGGTGACTTTCAAGAACAAAGCCAAGGAATTGCTGGTCCAGTCGGGTTGGTGTTCGGAATTTTTCCCGCTGTTGATTCACTGTTGAACTTACTATTTTTGGGTGGCGTTATTTCAGTTTCACTCGCAATTATGAACGCGCTACCAATACCGGCACTGGACGGGGGGCGACTTGCGGTAACTGGACTGTTTTTACTGCTCAAAAAGCCACTTACTGCAGAGGTTGAGAACCGTATCCATGGCTCTGGTATGGTATTCTTCTTGTTTTTAGCAGTACTTATTACGTATTCGGACATTTTAAAGTTGTAGAATATGGAATCCTTCAAAAAACACTGGAGTTTCAAGCCGTTCCAAGCTAAGCCACCGTGGGGTGTTGGTTTTTCGTTTTTTCTGGCCATCCTCGCTATTCCACTGCTTGATGCCGGGGTGGTTGTCTGGGCGCGTAACGTTGGTTTTTTAGATAGCAATTTCGATGCTTCAAATATGACTTTTATTGTGCTTCAACTGACAGTTTTATTAATGGAGTTAGTATTTATCGGCTTAGTATTAAAAGCAAAAGTAAAAGATAAACGGCTTTTTTCGTTAAAGCCAGTTACAAAAGCACTGGGACTAATAAAGCCGACAAAATCACAGTACAGTGAATTGTTGAAAACTGCCGCAGGCTATTTTTTTGTATTGTTTTTTATTCTTAGTCCGCTAGTTGGTCTATTGCCAGAAAGTATTACTAGCCAAGAACAGCAGATTGGTCTCGATAAGACAACGACCTCCATGCTAGAGATAGCGCTGAGTGGGCTTATTTTATTGGTGCTTGTACCTATTGTTGAAGAGGTTTTGTACAGGGGAGTAGTATTTCGTTCACTGACTCGGTCGATGACGATGCCAATTGCCGCGGTGGTTTCGAGTGTTTTATTTGCTCTGGCTCACTTTAATATTGTGGTAGGAATCGATACCTTTGTTTTAGGAATATTACTGTGCTTGGTTTATTCTAGAACTAAGAATCTTTGGATGGCAGTAGCGCTACATTCAGTAAAAAATTCAATTGCATTCGTACTATTATTTTTCACGAATACTTAAGGAGGATACCTATGCGATATTCAAAACTGTTCAGTAAAACTCAAAAGAATTCTCCAGCTGACGAGGTATCAAAAAATGCTCAGCTATTAATGCGGGCAGGCTTTATACATAAGGAGATGGCTGGGGTGTACGCGTATCTACCGCTCGGAATTAGAGTCGTTGAAAAAATAAAACAGATTGTTCGCGAAGAAATGAACGCCATCGATAGCACTGAGCTAATAATGACTAATCTACAGCGGCCAGACATTTGGGAGCAAACCGATCGTTGGGATGATGAGAATGTCGACGTCTGGTTTAAGACAAAGCTTCAAGACGGAACCGACCTTGGTTTAGCGTGGTCGCACGAAGAGCCAATTTTAGAGATGATGCGACAGCATGTAGTCAGCTATAAAGATCTTCCAGTTAGCGTGTACCAATTTCAAACTAAACTGCGTAATGAACTGCGAGCTAAAAGCGGCATAATGCGCGGCCGGGAGTTCGTGATGAAAGATATGTACTCCCTGCATTCCTCACAAGAAGACATGGATCGCTACTATGACTCTACAATTGAAGCCTACAAAAAGATTTACGACCGCCTAGGTATTGGTCAAGAAACCTTTGTTACATTTGCCAGCGGCGGCGCCTTCACTAAATTCAGCCATGAATTCCAGACGATTTGTCCTGCTGGAGAAGACACACTGTACGTCAATGAAGATAAAACTGTAGCGGTCAACGAAGAGGTGCTCGACGATGCTACAAAAGAAATTGGTGTAGATAAAACAACGCTTAAAGCGGTAACAACAGCGGAAGTTGGGAATATTTTTAAGTTTGGAACCGAAAAATCCGAAAAATTGAATATAAATTTTACTGATACAGATGGCACACAAAAACCAGTCTTTTTAGCGTCATACGGGGTCGGAATTACTCGAGTGATGGGTGTTATCGTTGAAAAATATGCCGACGAACATGGCATGGTCTGGCCAGAACAAGTAGCACCTTTTGCAGTGCACCTAGTCTCAATTGGAGACAAAGGACAAACTCAAGCCGAAAGTCTTTATTCGCAGCTTACAGAGTTGGGTATAGAGGTGTTTTATGACGACAGAGAGGTATCACCCGGCCAAAAACTTGGTGATGCTGATTTAATGGGTATGCCGCATAGGGTTGTAGCCAGCAATAAGACGGCAGAAAAGAATAGCTTTGAATATAAGGCTCGGACAGATAACGAATCGGCTATGGTGAGCTACGAACAAATACTTGAAAAACTCACTAAATAACAAATTTCACAACAAGCTTGCGCTAGACGCCAGTAACTGATTCAACGTACACTTACATACAGATGGTAGCGAGGGACTTTGGGCGGTATGTAGCTCACGATATCGGCATTGATTTAGGTACGGCAAATACGCTGGTGACTGTTAAGGGCCACGGAATAATAATTAACGAGCCGTCCGTGGTCGCAATTCATAAATCGACAAAAAAAGTAGTCGCAATCGGCGAACGAGCCAAGAAAATGATCGGAAAAACTCCCGACGATATACTTGCAGCTCGTCCACTCGTAGATGGCGTAGTCAGCGACTTTGAAATAACCGAACAAATGCTTAAATATTTCGTTGATAAAGTTCATCAACTCCAGCGTGTTGCCTGGAATCGCCCCAGGATAGTAGTTGGGTTGCCAAGTGGGGTGACGGAAGTTGAAAAACGCGCAGTTGAAGAGGCGGCCAGGAGTGCCGGGGCTCGAAAAAGTTATTTAATTGAAGAGCCCATGGCAGCAGCGATAGGTGTTGGTCTGCCAGTTAAGGAAGCCGAAGGTAGCATGATTGTTGATATCGGCGGCGGCACAACTGAAGTTGCCGTCATGTCACTTGGTGGAATTGTAGTGTCGCGAAGCTTGCGAATTGCTGGCGATGAATTAAGCGAAGTCATAATGAGGCTGGTGCGCGAAGATTTTAATCTACATATTGGTGAAACAACGGCCGAACGAATAAAGATTGAGATAGGCGCAGTGCACCACGATCAAGACCGTAAATCTATGGAAGTTCGGGGTCGCAACATTTTGTCCGGCCTGCCACAGTCGATTAACTTGAGCACAGAAAATGTTCGCATGGCGCTGTCAAAAGAAGTCCGACCAATTGTTGAAGCTGTCCGAACAACATTAGAAGAATCACCACCAGAACTTGTAGCAGATATTTATAAAAATGGCATTGTTTTAGCGGGTGGTGGGGCTTTATTGCGCGGCTTAGCGAACCAAATTGAATATGAAACACGTGTAAAAACCCGGGCCGCCGACAACGCGCTAACAGCCGTTGTTGAGGGTTGTGGACTAGTGTTAAACGAACTCGATAGTCTAAAAGAAGTATTAGTTAGATCGGAGTATTAGCTAAGTGGTTGGGGAAAATCAGAAACAAATTCGGGTGGTAGTTTTTATTTTTGTGTTCACGCTGAGTGTAGCACTAATGTCTGCGGCGCCAGTACGCGGATGGGTTGATATAATTTTGAGTCCATTGGAAAATCTTCTCACTATCAGTGCGGATGATTCAGTGAATGACCCTGAGCTTTTGGCCGAGAACGAGACTTTGATTGCGCGAATTACTGAGCTTGAACAAGAAGCTCGGGCCACTAAGGAGAGCGCAATTCTGGCCGAAGTCATTAGTTTTTCAGCCGACCCGTACGAACGGCGAGTCATTTTAAATAAAGGCAGTCTGAGCGGGATCAAAAAAGGCCAAGCCGTCCTGGCTAGTAACAGTTTTATCGGTATTGTCAGTGACACCCAAGAGCGACGAGCGGTGGTCCAGTTATTGAACGATCCTCAGTTTAAGGCGATTGCCAAAACTAAGGCTGGCACAGAAGGTTTGTTGTTCGGTCAGTTTGGCGCAATTACAATGACTCGAATACCCAAAGACGCAGCTATTTCTGTAGGCGATAGTATTTTTACTGTTGGGGAGGCGGGCACCGTCCGGTCTGGTTTGTTTGTAGGCAAAGTACGGGAATTACAGCCGGACAGTAGATTATTACAAACTGCCTTTATTGAACCAGTGGTGTCGCTCAATGATATACGCGCCGTTAGCGTATTAAAGGATAATTAGGTGCTTATAGTAGCTTGGCTTACATTTTGGTTGGGCATCGTATTTTCGGGCTCGTTGTCTCTTATGCTAATTCCGTGGTTTGTTTTAGCAGTACTTTTATGCGCCACAGCAAAAAATCACTATACCTATGTTCATTGTGCGCTGATGGGGCTTATTCAAGCGAGTTGGTTTGGGTTTGGGGCTGATATACTAAGTGTAAACATGATATGTATGGGGCTCGCATACTATAACCAACTTGAAAACGGGGTGCGCGTATCACCGTTTATGCTAGCTGCAATCACGTGTCTCAGCCTGGAGTTGGGAACAGGGATTTTAGAAGTTAATGCTTCCATGCAATCGGCAGTAACTCTGAGTGTCGTGTATGTGTTTCGGGTTGTTCTGACGGCAATAGTGTTACGGTATTTTATCCGTAAAGTGCAGCTACAATATGTCTAGTTCACCATTTATTCGGGATACTGGACGGATTGCTAAGGAACGATCGGTCCAGTTGAATTCCGTTCACACCACTAAAGCTAACTGGCTCGCTACTCACGACGCAGCACTCTTTAAACGCGACGTAAACCGCGGTGTTCAGCGACCAATAACTCTGTTGGTAGGGGCGTTTTTATTCATTGTTATTCTGAGTACATTTGCAGCACGACTATTTAGTTTGCAGGTTTCGGCTGGCACTGAATATTCTCAGTTGGCGAACGGAAACAGGATTCGTGAAAAAATAATATATGCTGAACGAGGTAATATTTTAGACCGCAACGGTGAAGTGCTAGCAAGGAATGTCGCAGGCTATCAAGTAACGATAGAACCACATAAATTACCCGAGGATAGCGATAGCAGAACAGCATTGTATACTCGCTTAGCGTCATATTTAGAAATCTCAGTTGACGAGATTAGGAAAAGAGCCGAGAGCGAAGGCCTAGATTATGTGTTGCCGATCGCTCTTGGTAAAAGTTTGGATCAAACTACGGCGCTACGGCTTGAAGTTGATCTAACATCTATCAGCGGGGTTAATTTAGAGCTTATTCCAATGCGCTACTACGAAAAAGACCTAGCTATGGCTCATGTTATTGGATATACCAGCCTAGCGAACCACGACGATTTACGCACACGCGATGACCTGGCCTTGGTTGATTATGTTGGCCGTGGTGGGGTAGAAGAGCAATATGATTCGGTTTTACGCGGCGAAAATGGCTACGAACGTTACGAAGTTGACGCGCTGGGAAAGCCGCTGAGGATCCTAGCTAGTAAGCAGCCCCAGGCTGGTAAAAATATTTACTTAACCATCGATAAAGGTTTACAAAAACAACTCTACGATCAGTTAACAAAAACAATCAACGAACTTGGTAAGCAGCGTGCCAGCGGCGTTATTGTAGGCCCACAGTCTGGTGATGTTCTGGCTATGGTCAGCTTGCCAACCTATGACAACAATTTGTTTTCTGGCGGCATTAGTTCAGCAGAATTTAAAACGTTAGTTAATGACACGAACCAGCCACTTTATAATAAAGTCCTCTCAGGAACATATCCGACTGGATCTACCATAAAACCACTGGTTGCATCTGCAGGTCTTCAGGAAGGTAACATAGACATTAATACAACAGTTACTGACCGCGGTTCAATATATATTCCAAGTATTTATGATCCGTCTCAGGGCTTTACGTTCTACAGCTGGAACAGAGACGGCTTAGGTACGGTTAACGTGCAAAGCGCGATTGCCAAAAGCTCAAATATTTTCTTCTATAGTGTAGGTGGAGGTTTTGAGCACGTTACAGGCTTAGGAATAGAGAAACTAGCAGAATATTACAGCTATTTTGGGCTTGGCGAGTCCACGGGGATTGACCTACCGAATGAGTCGGTTGGGCTGGTGCCTACACCAACATGGAAGCAAGAAACCTTTGGGCAGACGTGGGTTCTTGGCGATACTTACAATACGTCAATTGGTCAGGGTGATCTACGTGCAACACCGCTACAGATGGCACTTGCAACGAATGCAGCTGCCACTGGTCAGCTAATGCAGCCGCGAGTGTTTTTACATGCAGAAGGCGAACAACCAGCAGATCCAATCGTAAAACGAGACATTCCAGTGTCACAAGCAAATCGCGATATTGTCCGCGGGGGCATGAAAGACGCCATTTATAACGGAGCAAACTGTAGTTGTATTTTTGCAGGCGTTCCGGTGACATTTGCAGGAAAAACCGGCACTGCTCAAAACAAAGCCTTTAGAACTGACACGACACCAAATCATGGTTGGTTTACTTCGTTTGCGCCGTATGACAATCCGGAACTCGGCACAGTGATCCTTATCGAAGAATCTCAGACCAGCGGAAAGGTTGTACCACCAGCGGTGGAAACATATAAGTACTATTTTAACCGTTAAGTTTTTATGCTTTTTAATTTGACTGCGTCCATGGCTTTGCTAAAATCATTGAAACCACAAATTTCCAAAAAAATATAGCAAACAGACTAATCAGACAGGAATAGCAAAATCATGAATAAAGACTACCAATTAACCCAAGAAGGTTATGACGAATTAAAACAAGAAGCGGACGAACTAATCAGCCGACGAGGTGAATTAGCAGAAGCAATTAAGGTAGCGCGCGATCAAGGCGATTTAAGTGAAAACAGCGAATATCACGACGCCAAGGACGAACAAGGTCGGGTAGAGAGCCGAATATCTGAAATTAATCACATTTTAACTAATGCTAAGATTATCGAGACCTCAAAAAGCTCAGAAGTAGTGATTGGCTCGACTGTAACACTTGAAAATGAAAAGGGTAAAGAAGTTAAATACGCGGTTGTTTCGAGTGTTGAGGCAAATCCGCTCGAGCGAAAAATCTCTGATCAGTCACCGATTGGCAAGTCGTTACTTGGTCAAAAAATCGGTGATGCTGTTGCTGTAGAATTGCCAGCAGGCACAGTGAATTATAAGATTAAGGAAATTAGTTAATAAAAGTCGGCCTTTTGTCACAGTGGCCGAGAAAGGCCTATAGATGGCAACCATCCAAGACTACCGAAACGAACAACTCGAAAAACTCGAAGCACTAAAAGCCAAAAGGATTAATCCGTACCCAGCAACCAGCAGGCGCACGGTATCTGTAGAGGATATTCTTGGTAATTTTGATGTCCGTGAAGGCAACCAAGTTGTTGTGGCGGGCCGTGTTGTCTCAGTGCGTACTCATGGTCGGCTTAATTTTATCGACTTACAAGACGGTCTACATAAAATTCAACTGGTTTTTAAAGATGGTGAGGTGGTTGAAAACTACGAAGACGGTAAACTCGCATTTAGCGACATTAACCTCCTTGCGCGCGGAGATTTTATTGAAGCAGCTGGTGCGGTAGGGAAGTCCAAAACTGGTCAAGAAAGTGTAATGGTTGCATGGTATGCAGTGCTAAGTAAAGTGTTGCGGCCGTTGCCCGACGAGCTGGTTGATAAAGAAGCACGGTTTAGGCGACGCTACTTAGACATGGCTGTAAACAAAGAAGTGCGCGAGCGGTTTTTACGACGCAGCAAATTTTGGCAAGCCACCAGAAATTACTTAAATAAACGTCAGTTTGTAGAGGTAAATATTCCAGTGCTGGAGCACACCACCGGGGGCGCAGATGCAAAGCCATTTGTTACGCATATGGATGCGCTCGACCAGGATTATTTTTTGCGGATTAGCCACGAACTGCCCCTAAAACGACTGCTTGGAGCTGGTTTTGAGCGAGTGTATGACATTGGCCCGCGCTTTAGAAACGAACATATCAGTGACGAACATCTGCCAGAACACATTGCAATGGAGAGTTATGCGGCCTATCAAAACTATGAAGAGGCAATGGATTTTTACGAAAAAATGATTCAGTACGTTGCTCAAGAAACGTGGGGAACGCTGCAATTTGACGATGCGAACGGTTTTGCTGTTGATTTGTCTGGTAAATGGCCAGTTCGTAGCTATGCCGATGTTTTGCAAGAAGAATTTAATGTTGATGTATTTAACCCCGATCGCCAACAACTACTGAAAATACTGAAAGACAATAACGTAGAACTTGAATCTGACGAGGTGAGTGTTGGCAGATTGATCGATAACGTCTGGAAGATTATTCGGCGCAAAAGCGCTGGACCATATTGGCTTGTACATGAACCAGCTAGCATGTCACCACTTGCTAAAACCGACCCAGCAGACCCACGGTTAGCCTTGCGGTTCCACCCAATTATCGCTGGAAGCGAACTTGGCAATGGCTTTGCGGAGCTCAATGACCCGCAAGAACAGCTAGCCCGATTTAAAGAGCAACAAGCTATGCGTGATGGTGGTGACGACGAAGCTCAGATGTTGGATATTGACTATGTTGAAATGCTCGAATATGGCATGCCAACTGCTTGTGGCTGGGGTAATTCAGAGCGTAACTTTTGGTTATTAGAAGGTGTCACAGCGCGAGAAGGAGTGCCGTTCCCACACATGCGTTTTGAAATTGATGATAATACTAAAGAAATCTATGATCTAAATAATTCAAAAAATAATCGTGATAGAAAGCAGGATTTTTCTAAACGAGTTGTGATTGTGGTTGATAAACAGCTTGAAAATTGGCAGATAGCCAATGCTGTCGGACACACAAGCGCATACCTGGGGAATCAGCTTTCAAAAGAAGATTTTGATACTGCAGATTATTTCATAACAAAGGATTCTGCCGAGTTACCAAGGAACTCACAGTACCCAATTATTATTAAACGCGCTGCCTCAAAAGATCTAAAAAAGCTATATATAAAACTGCAGTCTTCTCACTTAAAGCACCATGTATTTATCAAGGAGATGATCGACACAACTGACGATACAGAGATTGTTGAGAAACTCAGTAAGAAAACCCGTGAAGATTTAGTAATCTACGGTATTGGTGTTTTCGGTCCGAATGGAGATGTGAATGAGCTGACGAAAAACTTCCAACTTTGGACTTAGCTTTTTAGTAGTCGTCTAATAGCAATATCAAAAGCTGCTTCTTTAAGGCTGATGTTGTTATCTTGAGAATATTTCCAAACAGCTTCGGTGGCAGGGGTTATTTGGTTCTGTAGTTTTTGCACTACATCATCGGCCGACCAGGATTCATTCAGTCGGTTTTGCATCCACTCAAAGTAGCTGACTATTACGCCACCGGCATTCGCCAGAACGTCTGGTATTACCACAATACCTTTATGTGTTAGGTAGTCGTAGGCTTCATCGGTTGTCGGCCCATTGGCCATTTCTACTGCTACCGTAGCTTTAATGGCGCCCATATTTTCTTTAGTCACAGAGTTTTCCAAAGCTGCAAGTACTAAAATGTCGCATTCGAGTTCTAGTATCTGGCCACCTTCCAATACCTCACCAAAATTACTGTCGGCTAGTTTCCCTCGACCAGACTTGTATTTAGCTACAGCGGCAATGTCCAAACCATTCTGGTTAATGACAGCTCCGCTGGAGTCTGATATTGCAATAACGCTCCAGCCTAATTCATGCGCAACTTGGGCAAACCATATACCAACATTGCCAGCACCTTGCACAGCAACCGTCGGCTTTTTTGAGACGTCTCTGGACAGTGTGTCGAGTATGGTTTTTGTAACAATAACGCCGCCGCGTCCAGTGGCATCTTCGCGACCATGGCTGCCACCTTTACCGACAGATTTACCGGTGAATGTAGCTGGTGCTTGGGTGTTGGTGTGCTCTTGGTATTCGTGTAACATCCAGTCGATAATTTGAGCGTTGGTATTTACATCCGGAGCAGGAACGTCACGATCAGGACCAATTATCGGTGCTAACTTACGGGCGAACTGTCGAGCTAGAGACTCGAGCTCGTCAGCCGTTAGATCTTTGGGGTTTACGGCAATCCCGCCTTTGCCGCCGCCCATTGGAATATCAACCAAGGAATTTTTAATTGACATAAGGGTCGCTAGTCCGGTCACTTCTTCAGCAGTAACATCAGGGTGGAATCGTAGCCCGCCTTTATACGGTCCGCGTGAATTGTCGTGCTGGGCGCGGTATGCATCGTAGACGACTGTTTCGCCGTTTTGTTTGCTGAGCGGCAACCGAAGATGAGCAACTAAGTCCGGCGCTAGTAAATGTTCTAAGTCCTCGTCACTTAATCCAAGTCGAGCTGCAGACTTTTTTATAATTTCGTGGGCATTTTGCAAGATAGTACTCAAAGCGTGATCCTTACTTTATAGCTAACAGTTTATACCTTATACTATCCTCCATGATAGACATTCAAACAATCCGCGATAATCCAGAAGCAGTAGAAGAAAACGCTCGTAATAAAGGCTATGAAGTGGACGCAACACTCATTACCAAACTTGATTCAGAGCGGAAACAATTGCTACAACAAGTCGAGACGCTTCGACAAAAACGTAACGAGCTTAGTTCGTCTATGAAAGGCGGCAAGCCAGATACCAAAACTATTACTGAAGCCAAACAAGTAAAAGAGCAGTTAGCAGACCTTGAAGAGCGCCTCGCCCCAGTCGATGAACAGCTACATGCCTTACTTAAACAGGTGCCCAATATGGCGTTGGACATTGTTCCGATTGGCCAGAGTGAAGACGAGAATGTTCAGACAGAAGAAGTCGGCACTATTCCTGAATTTAGTTTTACTCCCAAAAGTCATGCAGAACTTGGGTCTCTTCACGACTGGATTGACAAAGAACGGGCCGCAAAGGTTGCGGGTAGTCGCTTTGCTTATGTCAAAGGTGAGCTGGCGGAATTGCAGTTTGCCATTGTAAATTGGGCGCGCGATCAACTGGCTTCGACTGAGTACTTAAAAAAACTTATCCAATCCGAAAATCTAAACGCTGACCCTACGCCATTTGTATTTACATTGCCGCCGGCCATGATAAAGACCGACATATTCGATGCCATGGACAGACTAGAACCACGAGATGACCGCTACAGGGTTGGCAGCGACGAGGACGATATTTGGTTGCAGGGAAGTGCCGAGCACACTCTAGGAGCTATGTATGCTGGAGAAGTAATTGACGTAGCTACGCCAGTGCGTTTGGTTGGCTACCTTACAAGCTTTCGTCGTGAAGCCGGTACCTATGGGAAAGATACTGAAGGCCTAATACGAATGCACCAATTCAATAAGTTAGAAATGGTTAGTTTTTCAACTCGTGAAAGCGGCTTAAATGAGCATCAGCTTATGGTGGCGATTCAAAAAGATCTTGTGAAGCAGCTAGGATTGCCATACCGCGTGCTTAATAAGTGCACAGCCGATATTGGCAAGCCCAACGCCAGTGGCTGGGATATAGATGTGTGGTTTCCAAGCCAAAATAAATATCGCGAAACACACACCGCAGACTATATGACCGATTATCAGGCTCGCCGCCTCAATACTCGGTACAAAGACCGCAATGGGACTTTACAGTTTGTTCACAACAATGACGCTACCGTATTTGCTGTAGATCGTTTTAGTGCAGCGGTGCTGGAAAACTTTCAGCAACAGGATGGTTCTGTTAAAGTTCCTGAAGTGTTACAAAAATACATAAACAAGGAGGTACTTGGTGAAAATTGATATTAAAAGTGATGGCTATGATTTAGACGACCAGTCGAAAAAATATGCAGAAAGCAAAATCGTAAAGCTTGGCAAGAAACTAAATAAGCACCAAAAAGACTCCTTGCACGCAATTGTTACCTTAAAAGAAACCAGCAAAAAGTCGGCTGATATTTTTGAGGCAGAGATATTGCTGCGTCTGCCACCAAAAGAAGAACTTATTGCTAAAGAGTCAGCACAAAATATGCTCGCTGCCTTAGATATTGTTGAATCAAAACTCGACAGACAACTTAGAAAGTACAAAACAAAGTTTAACGAAAATAAGAAAGACCGAAAAAACTCGTTCGCCAAGCTACGAAAGTTAGCCGACAGAGATTTTTGGGGACGACAAAACTAGTAATCGAACCCAAATACTCTATACTTATATACTGAATCCTGGAGGACTATGAAAACAGTACTTAAACGCCTGTTAGGTGGCGATCAGCAAGGCCGTAGACTTAAAGCGCTCAATAAGCGAGTAGCGAAAATTAATGAGCTCGCGCCAGACATAAAAAAGCTGAGCGACACACAGCTGCGTACGCGCATGGACGAAATAAAAGCGAGTGTTAGAGCCGAAGAGGTGAGCCTAGAAACACAGCTTAACGAAGTATTTGCTATCACCAGAGAAATGTCCGAACGAGTGCTTGAAATGCGCCACTTTGATGTTCAGTTGGTTGGCGGCATGGTGTTGCACGAAGGTGATATTGCCGAAATGCGCACCGGTGAAGGTAAAACGTTGGTTGCCACACTACCTATGGTGCTTAATGCGCTCGAAGGTAAGGGTGCTCACTTGGTGACCGTTAACGACTATCTGGCCAAGCGTGACGCAGGCTGGATGGCTCAGCTATACGATGCCCTTGGCCTCAGTGTCGGTGTTATTGCCCCACAACAGAGCTACATTTATGACCCTGAATATACCGATGACAGCCACGACGATGAACGCTTGTGGCACTTAAAGCCCTGCTCGCGCCAAGACGCTTATAAGGCTGACATTACCTACGGAACTAATAACGAGTTTGGCTTTGATTACTTGCGCGACAACATGGTTGGTAGCCCGAAAGACTTACGGCAGCGCGAACTTCATTATGCGATTGTTGACGAGGTCGACTCGATCTTAATCGACGAAGCTCGGACACCGCTAATTATTTCTGCTCCAGCAAGTAGTAGTAGTAATCAGTACGAGGTTTTCTCAAAAGCTATTCGCATGCTAAAGCCAGACGAGCACTACGAAGTCGACGAAAAGCAACGCAGCTCAACACTAACCGATGCCGGTGTTGAGAAAATGCAGGAACTGCTTGGTATCGATAATTTGTATGACCCACAACATGTTCAAGCTGTGTACCACATGGACCAAGCTCTAAAAGCCCAGACGTTATTTAAAAAAGACAAAAACTATGTCGTTAACAACGGCGAGGTGATTATTGTCGATGAATTTACCGGACGGTTGATGCAAGGTCGACGCTACAGTGAAGGCCTTCACCAAGCGATTGAGGCTAAAGAAGGCGTTAATGTGCTGCAAGAAAGCACAACTCTTGCCACTATTTCGTTCCAAAACTATTTTAGGTTGTACACTAAGCTCTCTGGCATGACTGGCACGGCCGAAACCGAAGCCGAAGAATTTTATCAAATATATAAACTCGATGTTGCTGTTATCCCAACTAACAAACCAATTGCTCGTGTCGACCATGCAGACAAAATTTTCAAAACAGAGAACGGTAAGTTCAAGGCAATCATTGAAGACATACAACAAAAACAAGCAGACGGTCAGCCAGTGCTGATCGGTACTGCATCTGTTGATAAAAACGAGCTATTAAGTCGCGCTTTAAGTAAGGCTGGTGTAAAACACGAAGTTTTGAATGCTAAAAACAACGAGCGTGAAGCCGCAATCGTTGCCGCAGCCGGCGAAAAGGGCGCAGTCACTCTAGCTACCAACATTGCTGGTCGTGGTACCGACATTAAACTGGCGGACGGCGTCAAAGAACTTGGCGGTCTGCATGTTATCGGTACCGAACGCCACGAGTCGCGTCGAATAGATAACCAGCTACGTGGACGTTCCGGACGTCAGGGTGACCCCGGTTCTACTCAGTTTTATGTGTCGGCAGAAGACGAATTAATTCGAATCTTTAGCGGCGAAAAAATGAAGGGGTTAATGGAGCGGTTCGGCGTAGATGATGAAACGCCAATACAACATAAAGCTGTTTCGCGCGTACTAGAACAAGCTCAAAAGAAAGTAGAGAACTTTAACTTTGATTCGAGGAAGAATGTTGTTCAGTACGACGACGTTATGAACCGTCACCGTAAGAGCATTTATAGTTTACGAAAAGACATTTTAACGAAGGATCAAATAAACGAATTGGTCGAAGAAGTTATTCGCGACGAGGTTGATGCCTTACAGCAGGCTCCAGAGCCAAAAACTGAAACAATTGTTGCCGAATTTAAGCGGCTTATTCCGTTAACCAACGCTGAAGAGAAAAAACTTAAAAAGGTATCAGTTGATAACTTAGACACTGAATTAACCGATCTAGCTATTGCAAAACACAATCAGCGTAAAGAAGAGTTTGGCGATGAAATAATGGGTCTTATGGAGCGTGAGATATATTTACGTCTACTTGATGACTTATGGATGCAGCACCTTGAGAACATGCAACATTTACGCGAAGGCATTAATTGGCGCAGTGTTGGTCAAAGAGACCCCTTAGTTGAATACCGCCGGGAAGGTCAAAACTATTTTGAAGGTCTTATGGTAGAGCTTAAGACTCGGGTCGTACAACTGCTATTTAGAACTCAGCCGCGCATTGAGCAACCTACCGAGCAAGCAGAAGTCCAAACCGAGCTAACTAAAGCAGCCGAACAGGCGAGTACCAGCGGCGGCGGTGCAGAAGCGCCAAAATCTAAAACTAAAACTCGCACAATCAGAGGTTCAGCAAACCAAAAAGATACTACAACTAAAAAGTCTACCGAACGGTACCAAAAACGTAAGAAGAAAAATCGACGCTAGTGATTGAATTTGCACAAAAACAGGTGGCAGTTGCAGGGTTTGGCGTAGAAGGTCAGGCGACAGCAAAATTTCTTCAAACACGCGGAGCGATTGTAACGGTGCTTGATGAAAACACCCAGCTTGATCAGGCAGGGCCGTATACGTTTAAGGTAGGTAAACAAGCGTTTTCTGATCTTGAATCATACGACTTTGTGTTTCGCACTGCTGGACTGCATCCACGGAAATTATCAGTCGATCAGTCCAAAATTCTTACCGCCTACAGCCTTCTGCTGCAAGACTACAGGCAACAGGTTATTGGGGTGACTGGGACTAAGGGCAAAGGCACTACATCGACGTTAATCGGGCATATTTTAAAAGCCGCTGGTAAAGACGTTTATGTGGCGGGTAACATCGGCCACAGTCCACTCGACTTTTATGACCAACTAACTGCCGACTCATTAATTGTTATGGAGCTGTCGAGTTTTCAGCTTATTGATGCGCAGCAGTCACCACATGCGGCTGTTATGTTAATGATCGAACCTGACCATATGGATTGGCATAGCAACATGGACGAATATATTGACTCAAAACTTAATCTTGTTCGATTTCAGTCAGATCTTGATATCGCTGTTTATAATCCCGAAAATCCTAACACCAAAGATATTAGCCAGGAGTTTGAATGGGCTTTGCCATATTTGCGTGGAACTCAAGGTCATGTGCGAAATGGTTATATTTGTTTTGCCGAAAATAAAATCACTCCAGTTAGTGAAGTTGGCCTGATTGGTCCGCATAACCTCGAAAATATTTGTGCAGCAACAACTGTTTGTTGGTACATTCTAAAAGAACAGGGTTTGGATGAAAAACAGATTATTACCGCGCTTAATGCTGCAATCCGTAGTTTTAGTGGTCTGCCGCATCGTAATGAAGATCTAGGTGAGGTAAATGGGGTTCGCTACATTAACGATACGTTCTCAGCCAACCCAATTGCGTTGCAGGCGGCATTGTCTTCTTTTGAGCAACCAAAAATTCCTATCGTTGGCGGATTTGATAAAAAAGTCGGCCAAGAAAACATTATAAAAGCGCTTATTAAATATACGGATTCGATCCGTCACGTGGTGTTGATTGGTCAAACAGCTGAGGCGATTGCTGAATTACTCCAACACGCAGGGTTTAGTAATTACTCGATTTTGCCGCTTAACACCAACATGAAGACGATCGTTGCTATGGCAAACAGTCATGCAGAGCCTGGAGATGTTGTGTTGCTGAGTCCGGGCCATGCTAGTTTTGATATGTTCAAAAACTATAAAGATCGCGGTGAGCAGTTTAAGCAGGCTGTCGCGGAGCTAAGCAATGAGTAGGGTCCAAACCTTCATTTTCGATCACTTTGGTTATGATGCCGACGCAAAAGTGGCTGATTTTTACTATAAAACAGATGCTGGTCATGAATTTCATGAACGGCTGGAGTTTAATCATGCCCACGTTAATGACTTTCCGCTTACAGCCCTCGAAGAAGCCCTTAAACTGTACTGGCTTTTAGCCGGTGTTTCATATTACAAGGCTCATTTGGCTACCACAATCGAATTTAATGCTCATAATATTGATGCCTGGCAAGCCGAGAGATTAAACACAATTTACACCAATGGACTTGGCGAATTTTTGTATATGAATGAACGAGGCCCAGATGCAGTTGCATCGTTTTTTGGCTTTCAAGACGACCGCGAAAGAACCGTGCCAAAGACTGTGGTGTCAGAGGCAGCTTTGGTGCTTATTGGCGGAGGCAAGGACTCATTAACTACTGTTAGTTTGTTTGACCAACAACGCCAACCATATGAGATTTTTAGAGTTAACCCCCAGGGCTGGATTGTTGATCAAATGTCAGAAATTGGCGTCCCGCCCATTACTGTCGAACGCACGATTGATTCGTTTTTAACTTCTGACGAAGACCAAATGAAGGGGCATGTGCCGATAACGGCAATTATTTCGGCCAGCGCTATTATAGCTGGCATCCTTGGCGGTTTTGCCGATGTTGTTACCAGTAACGAAAAGTCTGCCGATGACCCCAACATTACAGAGTACGAGGGAATGGCCATTAACCACCAGTGGTCGAAAGGCTTAGAACTAGAAAACATAATGCAACAATGGACACGACGCTATATTAGCAGCGACCTTCGGTACTATTCGTATTTAAGAGAAATGACTGAACCGCAGATTGCCGAGATTTTTAGTCGTACAGCTTTTGAGCGGTTTAGTGGTTTGTGGTCGTCGAGTAACGAGAACTTTAAGCAAGACTCTGATGGAACATTAAGTTGGGACTTACGGTCGTCAAAAGCGATCTCTACGTTTATATTGTTGCTGCCTCATATTAAAAAAGAAAGCCTTATTGCAGAATTTGGCGGTAATCCGCTAGATATGGCTGAAAATAAGGACATGGTTTTGAAGTTGCTTGGCAAAAAAGACATCAAACCATTCGAGTGCGTGCCGTCGCCATATGAACTACAAGTGTCCATGGAGCAGGCAACAAAAAGCCAATGGCCAGAACTACAAGCATACTTAGGCTAGCATAGTAGTGCTAGTAATACTTTAAACACACTATTGACAATTAAACAAAACTATTTACAGATAAATATTTGTATGGTTTTATAATATTTATGGAAACTACACCCTTACATCCCGAGCAAGAAGCTACATTCGAGAGATTAGCTATTCATTCGGCTAGCGAAGTTATCTCAAAATCCGAAGTCAAAGGTAGCGCAGAATCTCAACCACCACAAGATGTCGTCATAGATAGAGCAGATCTAGGGCTGTTTGTTGCGATCGATGGTGTCGGTGGGAATGGAGGAGGTGACTTAGCGGCTGAAAGTATTAAAACTTCAATTGAAAATGGAGTAGTCAGCGGCAGCACCCTTTTAGAAGCGACGAGACAAGCTGAAAGGGATCTTAAATCAAAAGCAAATAATGGAGATATTCCGCCGGATGCTGGAGCTGTTCTTTCAGGAGTAATGATTGATACGGTTACGCGGGCTGTGGAGACCATTCATCTTGGCGATACTCGCATACTACTTAAAAGGAACGATGAAGACGGGTTTACGCAAATTACCAAGGACGAGGGACATGCTAATTTTATAAACAATGGTATTCTTGCAAATCACACTGCCCGATATGATCAAACATCAAGTTTCTTGATAGAACCAGGGGATCAATTATTAATATTTACGGACGGAATTTGCGGTGATTTTGAGCCAGACTTTTTGTCAGATGAGACGTATTTAGAAGCATTTAGTCAACAAACACCGGCGGAAGCAGTAGATTATTTGCTTTATAAGGCAAGAAAAAAAGATGATAGAGGTATTATTGCGGTATTCATAGAAGATCAGCCGCTCCCACTAACAGAGGAGGCACAACATACAACACTTGAAGATACTCTAGGAGGCACCAACTCTTGGCAGTCTCACAAAACCAGAGCACAGAGGCAGATAGACGCGTACAAAGGAACACTCGACGCTGACATAACGGACAAGCAAAGACAACGTGAAGATTTTTTGGCATATCATGAGAATGATCATCTTGGCCTTGCGACAGCCTCGGTAGAAGATATAACGCTTAAAGTACACCAGATTATAGATAAATTAAGCAAAGTGAGTTCTGATAGCGGTGAGTATGCTCGAAGGGTAAAACAACTCAACGAAGCTACCCTAAGATTGCAGTTATGTGGCATTCCGAGCGACCAGCATCAGTCAGTGTACGATAATTTTGATCTGCTAAGTTCAGAGCAGGTAGATCAATTAGTAGAAATGCACCGTGCTAAAAAAGCTGAACAAGCCGATGAGTTGGCAGACCTAAGTGTTGACGGTAGCACAAGCGGATCGAATGTCGATGGAGACAATCTACCTCAGTTAGCGCCAGTACCCCTACACCCTGCGCTGCTTGATGGAACTGCGCAAAAAGCTTTGGATGAATTTGATGACCGGCACGACGCTGATTCAGGTGATAGCGGAAATACAGTTAACGCAAATCCTGCGAGAATCAAGAAATCACGTAGCCTTACAGGAATGTACCTATGGGCTAAAGATGAGATTAGTTTTAGAGCAGGAAGCCTATGGAATAAGCTCCCGGGCTCTGATTCGCTAGCTAAACAATGGGAAAGTCTTAGCCCTAACAAAAAAAGAGCAGCTAAGGTTGTTGGCGGCCTAGCCACCTTAGCGGTAGGTTATTACGCTGCGCGCAAAGGTGCAGAGCTGATTAGTGATTTGTTTGATACGGATAGCATTGTCCAAGGTGGCGAAATAGACTCACCCGATCTGTCCGCCCCTAGCAACGAAGAAGCTCCGCTACCAGGCATTGAAGCAGAAGCATCTGAGTATGACATGCCCGATCACCTTACAGACCAAGACCTATCAACGCCAGCAGATGGAGCTACTGTAGAAGCTGGCAGTGGCCAAGAACCAGCGATTACTACTGATAACCAAGCCGCTACTCCAGAAAACGAGGCTACCCAGACTCAAGGAACGACTCCTGAAGCAACTGGAGACACTCTGCTTGAAGACCAGATAGATAGCAGCATAGAAACACACAGCGAGCTCGAACGGTTAGTAGAAGCTACAGAAAACTACAACTACGATGTAATTTCCGGCGATGGTGTGACCAATATGATTCTTGATATAGCTCAAGAAGCTGGTGTAGAACTAACTCCACAAGAAGCGTTCGAAATAGCTCAGAGTGAAGGAGCTAGCTTCCTCGAAACTGGCATCACTTCGCCGTCAACCGCACCTTTTACCGAGGGAATTGGCGGATTACAGCTTGATCAAGTAATAGACTTTGAAACTCCACAGCAACAAGACCTCAAGGTCCGTTTGTTGCGTAAAATTCTCGAATTTAAACAGTAAATATAGTTGCAAAATAAGCCAACTTATTGACTAGCTTATCTTATTGTGCTACTGTTTATTGTATGAAAGTTGAAGCTCGAACATCTGAAGCACCACAAGGCGGTGGCTACGACCCAGAGGCAGCACGCCTTGAACAAGATGCTGAATTTACAGAGTTTTTTACTAATCTTAGTACTCAAGAACAGATTGATTACGAAACGACTGTCATTGAGAAAATAATTGAAGAAACAGATAGGGGCGAGGGTAATGCTGCAGCCCCAAGTCACGAGTATTTACTCATACAGGATGCCAAGCATAGAGAGAATGACGGACGGCTTAAGAATATAGTTAAAGATCGACTTCAAGGAGAGTCATTAGCCGAATTAATTGTAAAAAACAGCGAATGGAAAAATAACCCTGATCAATTATGGCTAACAATTCGCAGAAGTGTAGAGCGTGACGCTCAGGAAGCAGAAAAAGCAGAAGAAGCTGAGCACAGACAGGTAAAACTGGCAGAAGTTAAAGCAAAGCAACTTCAAGAACTTTCTAAGATCGAGGCACGAAAAAAGCTTGAAGCACTATCGAACGCTGATAAACAACAACAAGAAATAAATAATTATTCAAAACCGAGCGGCGACACCAGTAATACACTTAAAACCGCACAAGAATTGTCTGAACAAAAATCAATGCGACCGGCGGTGATGCAAAGAGAGAAGAATAAGCTAAAAGACGCACATAATGCTTTATTAAACTACAACGAATCTGAAGACCCTTCAGTGCACATAATTAAGCGATTGAATGTACGTGCCATTCGTCATTTAACAGATGATGAACGAAAACCATTCATGGATGCTTATAAAGAGGGGCTAACTAATAAACGAATAAAGTATGAACTTCAACAAGAAGACGTTGCGAAAGAAGCACGAAAAGAAGCGATTAGAGAAAATTATTTTGATGTAATGAATGTCTTCAATCGATTTGAATCTGGAGAAGAGTTAACTGACGCAGAGCTGCAAAAAATGAATGTTAAAGACGATACATCCTTTACCGAAGGACAACGAAAGCTGTTTTACAATACGTACCTGAAAGCACGCCATGAGCTAGGTGTTAAAAATGTAAAAGCAGCAGAAGAGAAGTTGCGACAAGAAACCGATGGCGCCGCCACAACCGAGACTACTCCAGCGGCAACAGTTGAATCGCGTATATATAGTCTATTGTCGATAGAAGCTTTACAAAATCTATTTGATCACTATGAGCTTATGGCGCGTTTAAAATTAGCAAAATTAGGCACTTTAGTTACCAAAGTTGCGAGCAAAGCATAAGTTTTAACAAAATAAACTTGCGTATATAACAAAACTATTGACAAATAAGTAAAAAAACAGTAGTATAGTGAAGTCATCGTTTTGCGGCGAACATGGCAAAGCATCGCATATACGCAAAAGGTGGGGGAATTTAGCAGATTAGCTTCGAGAAAACAGGTTTATACCTGTGAGTAGGGAAGTTTTTTGTTTTTTAAACCACAGTTGCTTACAAGATGTTTTGTAATGGTGAGGCGAAGAGGGACGTTAACAGTTTTAGTCAAATCACTTCAAATTCATTTTTGAAACTTGTAGCGTTTTGTACTGCTTGCATGCAGAGCATGCAACTCTGACAAAACTCTTGGATTATTTTGAAGTTTTTCTTTTCGGTGCGCACTCTTCGTACACTAGTACGATTCGTTTGCGCTCGCTCAAAGAATAAACGTTCAAACTAATCTCAAGTACAAGTATCAAAATTTGAATTTCCCTAACTCAGTAAAGCGAAAAAGGGAATTGATGTGAATTTCTGTTCTTGTAGCATCTACGCGTTAGGGCGGGACTATGCTTACTAGGCAAGGAAATAGCTTTTATAAACTAGCGGCCGCAATTGCTAGAAAAACTACTTCCATATGCGGTAGTAAGCATTATCCTGCTCTTGATGCGAGCGAATGAGGTCGCCCTTATTCCCAGAATGCACAAGTAGCAGAAGAAACACTTTACTTATATAAATTTTGAAGAATAGTTCTTCTACAGTACGGTTTTTATTTTTTAAATTTGAAAACAGCTTAAAGCTCACGTTGGACGTGGGTTGTAGGCTGTTTTCAAATGCCCTCTACCTGGAAAGGAGGAATTGAAGTTCTTAAGCGGCTTAGATAGTCGTCTAGAATGGCCATCTGGCCGCAGCTTGAACAACGATCCCTCTGAAAGGGGATGGTAAGAATGAAGACCCGTAACTACCCAGGGATGGTGAGCTTGCTCATCATCCTGTCGTTGATGCTCTTTGGAGCACCAGCGGCGAACGCCCAAATGGGCGAGCCGCGGCCGGGCTTGATACCCAGCGCCGCACAAGCCCCGCCCGCCGACACCGCTAGCGACACTGAAGCACCCGCCGAAGACCGTCGTTTTAGCAACGCTGGACTCACCGGAGTGCAGCATGGTTCTGGCACCTTCGCTACAGCTTCGGGCTCCGAGCCTGATGAGGTTGAAGAAAGTGCACCGGCAGCAGCCGACAACACCGTGTCCGAGTGCACGGAGGAGTATCACTTCTTCGCGTACGACGCCACGAACGGCTACTTCGGACCTGAGGTCGAGGCAACGACAGCGGAGGAGGCAGTTGAAGAACTGCACCGCCGTGTGTGCATCGACCCTGCATTGCTCCACGAGACGCTGGTTCACCTCGAGATCATTGAGGAAGCCACAGACCACGTGGAGCAGGTGGAGCGTGTTCGCGCCTACCTTGACGACCGCGAGCAGTGGCTCGAGGACGTTGAGCAGTTGATGGAGTTCATCGAGGACCAGGAGATCAGCCTCATCACTGAGGATGGTTATTACTGGACCAAGTACATGGACGAGAGTCGTGGCGGTGTGCCGTGGGTCTACGAGACCAACAATACCGCTGGCGATCGTGTAGTGCTTCGAATTGGTGACAAGGACTTCCAGCTCATCTGTGGTTTCCAGCCACGAGAGGAGCGCGAGCGTCCTGAGCGAGTCGTGAACACCTTCGTTCCGGCCTCTGACGAGCCGGTGACTGAGGTTCACGAGCCCGAGACACACTTCGTCTGCCAAGATGGCGTCGAAGATGTCGAGGTCCCGCTCAACGTTCAGGACGATGGTTCCTGCGATGACGATG
>JYMV01036577.1_pt1 | contig 76102 bp, 58 predicted proteins | sample 338911 | NCBI WGS metagenome assembly JYMV01 (sample SAMN03354496, study PRJNA234377) | hydrothermal vent metagenome | biome: Deep sea; feature: Hydrothermal plumes at the Eastern Lau Spreading Center, Western Pacific Ocean; material: Seawater | place: Tonga | collected 2009 | depth 2000 m m | reverse complement strand
CTACTTATGGGGTGCTCTACAATTGGCCCGCTGTTATGGAGCCGGGTATCTGCCCTAGTGGCTGGCATATTCCTACCGACCTAGAATGGCAAACTATGGAAATAGCTCTTGGGATGTCCGCTTCAGAGGCCTCTAGTACAGGCTGGAGAGGCTCTCCTGTGGGTGATTATATGAAATCCACCACTGGCTGGAATAATGGCGGTAACGGTTCTAATTCAAGCGGATTTACTGGTTTACCAGGCGGCTACCGCTACTCCGGTGGGTTCTACGACATTGGAAACTTCGGGGACTGGTGGTCGGCTTCAGGGTCCGGTTCCAACTCTTGGGAACGTGCCCTGAACTACTACGACGGCAGTGTTTACCGAGACGACGTCAATCGCTACTACGGCTTTTCAGCTCGTTGCGTCCGGGATTAAAATTTTAAATTATAGCGACGCAGTCGCGCGATATCTCGGAAATTTAATGTCGGAGAATCCGACAAAACACGATTTGTGCGAAAGCGCGAATCGAAAATCATTTTTTTTTATAACTTAACTTTTCAACATGTCCGTTCATTTAGATCTTCCGGTTTATGAATGAAACGGGTATCGGTAGTCTTCTACTGGGACTAACGTTTCCTTTATCGTTCTTGGGCTGACCCAGCGAAGTAGGTTGAGGGCAGAGCCGGCTTTATCGTTAGTTCCTGAGCCACGAGCTCCGCCGAAGGGTTGTTGGCCTACGACCGCACCAGTGGGCTTGTCGTTGAGGTAGAAGTTTCCGGCAGCGTTCTCGAGTTTGTCTTTAGCTAAGCTTAGGGCGTATCTGTCCTGAGCGAAAACGGCTCCGGTAAGAGCGTACTCGCTTGTTGAGTCTACGAGCTCCAATGTTGCTTCGAATTCGTCAGCTTTGAAAACGTAAATCGTTAATACAGGGCCGAAAATTTCTTCAACCATAGTTTTAGACATTGGGTTAGAAGTGACAATTACTGTAGGTTCGATGAAGTAACCTGTAGAATCGTCGTAATTTCCTCCTGCGATAATTTCACAGTCGTCATCACCCTTAGCCCAATCGATGTAACCAGCGATATTATCGAAAGATTTTCTGTCGATAACAGCATTAATGAAGTTGCTGAAATCAGCAGGTGATCCCATTTTTAAAGTCGCCATATCTTCAACGAGCTTAGACTTTACATCTTCCCAAATATTATCTGAGATGTAAGCTCGTGAGGCGGCAGAACATTTTTGGCCTTGATACTCGAAAGCACCGCGAAGGAGTCCTGTCGCAACGGCTGCAGTATTCGCGCTGCTGTGAGCAACCACAAAGTCCTTACCTCCAGTCTCACCTACGATGCGAGGGTAGGTCTTGTAATTCTCAAGATTTGCTCCGATAGCCTTCCAAAGCTGACGGAAAACGCCCGTAGAGCCAGTGAAGTGAAGTCCAGAGAAGTCAGGGTGCTTGAAAACTATGTCTCCTACGACAGATCCGCTCAGGGTGATAAGGTTGATAACTCCGTCGGGAACTCCAGCCTCGCGGAAGATTTCCATAAGTACTTGAGCGCTGTAAACTTGTGTGGATGCAGGCTTCCAGACCACAACGTTTCCCATCATAGCCATAGCTGCGGGGAGGTTCGCTGCGATAGCGGTGAAGTTGAATGGTGTAAGCGCGAATGTGAATCCTTCGAGGGCTCTGTATTCTGTTCTATTCCAAACCCCTTCAGAGCTTTCAGGTTGAACTTGTTGAATTTCTTGAGCGAAATAAGCGTTAAATCTAAGGAAGTCTATAAGTTCACAAGAGGCATCTATCTCTGCTTGGAAGCAGTTCTTTCCTTGAGAAAGCATAGTAGCTGCGTTAAGCTTAGCTCTGTACTTTCCAGCAATGAGGTCTGCGGCTTTTAAGAAGATGGTAGCTCGATCTACAAAAGAGAACTTCGCCCAAGCTGTGCGAGCTTTAAGAGCTGCACTGATAGCGCTTTCAACGTGCGAAGCATCTCCGAAATTATAGTGCCCTAGTACTTTTCCGTGCTCGTGTGGAGGCGTCATAGGGCGCTTATCCGAAGTGCGGACTAATTCACTACCGATATACATAGGTACATCGATAGGAGCTTGGTTGTACATTTTTTCGTACATAGCTTGTAACTCCTTGCGTTCCGGAGATCCTGGTGCGTATGATAAAACCGGCTCGTTTACCGGAAAAGGGACTTGAAATGTGCCGTTTGCCATATCTTAAGGTCTGATTGTTGAATAATATCGTTGCAAAATTACTTACTTGCATCTAAGAAACGGCTATGCTTCACTACTTTTCGGGTGAATATGAAGCTAATAAACCCTACGCATAAGAATATCACGGCCCTTTTAATACTTCTATGCTCCGTTCCTCCCTGTTTTTTAGCCCAAACCTCGATTCATACCGCCGCTTCCGCAGCCTCATTCTACTCAGAAGGGAATATGTCAGAAGCGAATGCTCAATATGGAGCACTGTTGAGTTTGGAGCCAGAGAATAAGGAGTTTCAATATTACTATGCCGTTACTTGCACAGCGGATTATTCATTGCGCCAAGAAGGGATTGATAGGCTTAACGAATTAAAAGGGTTGAGTGGTGATTTGATAGTTCTCAATGCAGAAAGATTGTTTTTTCTCGCACTGGCATACCAACATAAAGAAGAATTCGACGTTGCTGTTGATTTTTACAGAAGCGCGATTGGAAAGTCTGGGAAAAATGATGTGTGGGTAGAAGAGGCTAAGTTCAGACTCGATCAATGTAAAGCAGTATTCGATCTTCCGACTCCCTCAGTTAAGCTGACCTTTCTGAGTCAAAGCCCCGTCAATCTCGAGAGCTATTTCCGGTCGATTCCTACTGGCAATTCTCACCTCAGGTTAATTCTTGTCCCATCCGAACTTCGCACGAAACTCGATAAGAAAAAGGGATGGGTGAGCCCCGTAGCGTTCGATTCGGAAGCCGACGTTCTTTATTTCAGTTCTTACGGAAAGAAAGGCGGGACCGGTCTTGATATTTACTCTTCGAAAATATTGCTCGACGGCTCCCTAGACACCCCTTTTCGTTTACCGGACTCCGTTAACAGTCCCGCTGACGACATCAACCCTGTATTCGTAAAAGAAAATTCCACACTCATTTTTGCTTCGAACCGATCTGCTTCTCTTGGAGGATTCGACTTATTCTCTTCCGAAACGATCTCTTATGGTGGGCCATTTTTAAGTGCGGAAGCTCTGCCTAGGGTTTGGAATACTGCCTCTAACGAATATTTCCTATTCCCTAAAAACGACGCTAACTTAGATTCAGAGCTATTTAATGGGTGGTTATTGAGCGACAGGTCAGGGGAGTTTAGTGCGCCTATTTTATATGAGGTCGCCGCAGTGGCAGAGAGAGCGGAGGTTGTAGAACCCATCATAAATGTTGTCGAAGAGACAGATTCAGATAGTCCTAAAGATTCAACTATGGAGACTGTTTCCGTCCCTATCTCAGTCTCGCAAATCAGCAATTTATCTATTCAAGTTGGAGTCTTCAGCACGGCTCCTGACTTGTCGCTTCTTCCCCAGGGAGTAGATTATTTCACGAAAACATTGCCTAACGGGTTGGTTAAGCTGTTTGTAGGCCCTTTCGAGGATGTTGTAGCAAGGTCTGACGCAAAGTCTCAGTTAATTTCGTTCGGTCTTACAGATGTCTTTAACGTAAGCGAAACTCCTCCGGCAGAGGCGTCGGAGTCAATAGTTGAGGCTTCTGTGCCGCGAAGTTCGGGTAATGTGTTGAGTGGAGTGATGTACGGAGTGCAAATAGCTGCATTTTCTGGCGAGCCGGACGATTTGACAAAGGAAATAGCAGGAGGGGAGTTGTTTTCAGAACAGTTAACGAACGGAGTAAAGAGATGGTATGCCGCCGTCTACAGGGATCTCAAGTCGACTCAAGCTGAGCTACCGGAACTTATTTCAAGAGGAGCTAGGTCTGATGCGTTTATGGTGAAGCTTGTCGATGGGATAAGAGTCTCCATTGTTCATTCCTCACCTACTCCATCAGCGTCACAACCTGTTGATGAGTCTGTGGTTTATCGTGTGAGGATTGCATCATTTGAGAAAAGCGTTTCGGCAATTGACGCAGCCGCGCTCCTTCATTTGGGGTCTTTAGTTACCGTAAGAAGTGTGGAATTGGGGGGGAAGAAGATTTACTACAGTTCAAAATCGAACTTAACGGAAGCTGAAAAAGCATTACGTCTAGCAAAAAAGGAGGGTTTTATTAAAGCAGTAATAGAGAAAATTCATGAATAACTTTATAAGAGTTTTCTCAATACATATAGTCCTGATACTAAGTCTTTTATCACTCACTACATCAACTAAAGCCCAAACCTATATTAACGAGTTAATGGCAAGTAATCACTTCGCCCTTTTTGACGACTTTTTCGAAAGCGATGATTGGCTAGAGCTTTATCATGAAGGGGGTGTTTTGAACCTTGAGGGGCATTACTTGAGCGATAGATCGGATAATCTTACTAAATGGCAATTCCCTAGTACTAATGCCGGGCTTACAACTATTCTGCCTAATGGATTTTTATTGGTTTGGTTAGATAATGATTCAATTCAAGGTGAGAATCATGCAGAGTTTAAGTTGAGTCCTGATGGGGAGGGGGTTTATTTGACAGCGCCTGATGGGTTGACTGTATTGGATTCAGTGATTTTCCCTATGCAGCAAAGTGACATAAGTTATGGAAGGGTTTGTGATGGTTGTGATGACTGGATATATTTCAATGTGCCGACTCCTGAGGCGACGAATGTTTCAGGTGAGGTGCCTACTCCTTTATTGTATATAAACGAGGTGCTTCACTCAAATTTAGACAACTTAATTGATGAGAATTTCGAGGCTGACTCATGGTTAGAGCTCTACAATCCCAACTCTTTTCAGGTAAATTTGGCGGGGTATACTTTCTCAAATGACGCGGGGCTTTCTTACGTGGTTCCATCTGATTTTCCTTGGGAAACTACTATTGAGGCTGAAGGGTGGTTGCTTTTTTGGATGGACGGAGACTTAGACCAAGGTGGGCATCATCTGGGGTTTGAGCCTAGTATTATGTCTTCGGACGTTACGCTTACCGGCCCTGACGGGATAGTTGCCGACTCGTATATCTACCAAGTGGGGTACTCGAATGTTAGTTGGGGTAGGATGACGGATGGTTCCCCCGCGAATCAGTGGTTCAATACGCCCACGCCTAGAGTTTCAAATACACTTCTGATTATCCCTCCAGCGGATTTGTCTATAAATGAAGTCCAAACAACAAATCTCACTGACACAATTGACGCCTCAGGAGTTATAGGTCCTGTTGAGATTTTCGGAGCTCATGAGGACTGGTTAGAGATTGTGAACAATAGTGACTCCCCAGTTGATCTTGCAGGATATTATTTGACGGATAGACTCAACCAGCCTATGAAATGGCAGTTTCCTTTAGGAATTCCAGACTCTACTATAATTGCACCAGGAGAGTATAAATTGATTTGGGCTGATGAAGATGGTGGACAGGGTTGGAATCACACAAACTTCAAGTTCAGTAGTCTAGGAGAGGTTGTTGTTCTAAGGTCCGTTGACGGATTTTCAATTGCAGACTCTGTTCATTTCGGAGCAATCCCCTCAGATCATTCATGGGGTCGCGATATAGATGGGGTAGGGCCTTGGCGTACTTTCCTTCCGGGAGCGACTACGCCCGAATCATGCAACGTCTGTACGTCATCTATTTCGCCCACTCAACCTCGCAACCCACATGTTTTATCAGCTTTCCCTAATCCATTGCGTTCAGGAGAGTCCCTCACTATTAGCACTCCTTCAATACTTCTCGACCTAAATTCACGTGTAATAGCGCGATTCCCGAACCATGGTCCGCAAGTAATAAACCTCGCTTCTGGCGTATATTTTCTCCGCCCCACAGAACCTAGTTACGCAACTACGGGCACACAGAAAATAGTAGTTTTAGAGTAACAATTCCCGCCTCGGGAAAGGCCCCTAATTATTCACGCCAAATCATTGCTTCTCACTCCCTAACGTATTATCTTTGCGCCCTTAAATCGGGTGGAAGTGAGGAACTATCCGTTGATTAAAGTCTGATTGCCCTCCTCACAGCGGCAATTCATACAAACAAAGGGACGCAATGAACGAAGCAACCCAAGAGCCTGAAGACGCTAAAAACAAAGACGTCGCTAAGGACACACCAGAGACTCCACAAGTGGAGCAACCAGCAGCTGAAGAAGCTGCACCAGTAGTTGAAGAAGCTGCACCAGTAGCTGAAGAAGCTGCACCAGTAGTTGAAGAAGCTGCACCAGTAGTTGAAGAAGCTGCACCAGTAGCTGAAGAAGCTGCACCAGTAGCCGAGGAAGCTGCACCAGTAGCCGAAGAAGCTGCACCAGTAGTTGAAGAAGCTGCTAAAGATGAACCTATACCTACTGAACCCCGTGAAATTGCAGTTCCGACTGGAGATTTCGATTGGGAATCTTTTGAGGCAGATGTTGACGATTTCACTCCAGAAGAGCGCGTAAAGCTTGAGGGTCTGTACGAGTCAAACATAAGTTTAATCGAAGACAAGCAAGTAGTTACAGGTACTGTAATTAATTTGAACAAAAAAGAGGTTGTAGTTAATATCGGCTATAAATCAGAAGGTGTTATCACCGCTTCTGAATTCCGTTACAATCCAGACTTAAAGCCAGGCGATCAAGTTGCTGTTTTCGTTGAGAAGACAGAGGATCTAAATGGACAGCTAGTTGTTAGTCACCGTACTGCTCGTGTTTACGAGGCGTGGGGTAAGATTAACCAAGCGAAAGACGAAGACTTAATTATCCAAGGTACTGTTAAGTGCAGAACTAAGGGTGGATTAATCGTAGATGTATTTGGTCTTGAGGCATTCTTACCTGGTTCACAGGTGGATGTTAAGCCTATTCGTGATTTTGACGAGTACGTAGGTAAAGAGATGGAATTCAAAGTGGTTAAGATTAATCAAGAATTCAAAAACGTTGTTGTATCTCATAAAGCTCTTATTGAAGCTGAGCTTGAGGAGCAGAAACGTCTTATCATTAAAGGTCTTGAGAAAGGTCAGGTACTTGAGGGTACTGTTAAGAATGTTACTTCATACGGAGTATTCGTTGACCTTGGTGGTGTAGATGGTCTTGTGCATATCACTGACATGAGCTGGGGCCGCGTAGGTCATCCAGAAGAGTTAGTTGAATTAGATGCTAAGATCAATGTTGTAATTCTTGACTTTGATGACGATAAGCGTCGTATTGCTTTAGGTATGAAGCAGCTTACACCTCATCCTTGGGATTCTTTAACTGAAGAGTTAACAGAAGGAGCTAAGGTTAAAGGTAAGGTTGTTGTTATGGCTGATTACGGTGCATTCATTGAAATCGCTCCAGGAGTTGAGGGACTTCTTCACGTTAGTGAAATGTCTTGGTCTCAGCATTTACGTTCTGCTCAAGACTTCTTGAAAGTAGGGCAGGAGGTAGAGTGTGTGCTTCTTAGCATTGACCGTGAAGAGCGTAAGATGTCTCTAGGTCTAAAGCAAATGAGCACAGACCCATGGGCTGAGATTGATACTCGTTACCCACTAAACTCTAAGCAGAAAGGTAAGGTTCGTAACTTCACTAACTTCGGTTTATTCGTTGAGTTAGAAGAAGGAATCGACGGTCTAGTACATATTTCTGACCTAAGCTGGTCTAAGAAGATTAAGCACCCATCTGAGTTCTGTAACGTCGGTGATGAAATCGAAGTTGTAGTGATGGAGCTCGATAAAGAGAACCGTCGCATGAGTCTAGGGCACAAGCAGATTGAAGAGAACCCTTGGGAGGTGTTCGAGTCTGTTTTCGCAGTAGGTTCTAAGCATCAGGCTACAGTTGTTAAAATTGATGGTTCGAATGCTAACATCGCTCTTCCTTATGGACTTGAAGGCACTTGTCATATCAAGCACATCAATAAAGCTGATGGAGAAGCTCTGAAAGTTGATGAAGCTGCTGAATTCGTAGTTCTTGAGTTTAACCGTAATGCGAAACGTATTACTGTTAGTCACTTACGTATACACGAAGAAGGACCGGCTAAGAAGGAGCGTAAGCCTCGTTCAACTAGTGGAGGTTCAGGTGGGTCTTCTAAGATGATGGATTCTTTAAATAAAAACACAGAGAAGAGTACTCTTGGTGATTTAGACGTTCTGACTCAGCTTAAAGCAACTATGGAGTCTGCTACTTTAACCCCAGATGGTAAAGAAGAAGCGCCGGTTGCTGAAAAGCCTAAAGCAAAGAAGAAGCCAGCAGCTAAAGCGAAAACTGAAGAAGTGCCTGCAGAAGAAGCAGCTACTGAAGAAGTGCCAGCAGAAGAAGCAGCTACTGAAGAAGAAGCAGAAAAGCCAGCAGCTAAGAAAGCCGCAGCTAAGAAGCCAGCAGCTAAAAAGCCAGCAGCTAAGAAAGCCGCAGCTAAAAAGCCAGCAGCTAAGAAAGCCGTAGCTAAGAAGCCTGCAGCTAAGAAAGCTGACGACTCTGATGACGCTAAAGCATAACGCAAGCGATATAGTCAATGACTATTTGAAATAAAATGAAAGGGAGGCTTCGGCCTCCCTTTTTGTTGTTCGTATCTTTGCACCCATGGATTCTCAAGTCCTTATTAACGAGGAGCAGTTTGAGCTCATACTCGATAGACTCGCGCATCAACTGCTCGAGCATCATGACTTTACTAATACCGACCTAATCGGCTTACAGCCAAGAGGGACTAGAGTTGCACATAGACTAAGAGATAGGCTCAGTCAATTACTTGGAAACAAGGAGGTTAGGTGCGGCGAGCTAGATGTAACTTTTCATAGAGACGACTTGATGATGCGTGATAAACCCATTGCTCCTCAAGAAAACAAGATGGACTTTTTGGTAGATGGGCGTAACATCATTTTAGTAGATGATGTGTTCTTTACTGGCAGAACTATCAGGGCTGGTTTAGACGCTTTATTAGCTTATGGAAGGCCTAACAAAGTTGAGCTAGCCGTTCTTATTGACAGAAGATTTAGGCGAGAGCTCCCTATTGAACCCACATATATAGGGAAGCAGATCGATAGTATTGTAGACCAATACGTTAAAGTTGAGTGGAAGGAGGAAGATGGAGTGGATAGAGTAATTCTTTACAATTCGAAACCAGAATGAGTGAACTTTCGGTAAATCACCTCTTAGGAATTCGCGGAATGACTCGCGATGATTTGGAATTGATTTTCAAAACGGCTTCTGAGTTTAAGGAAGTTCTAAACCGACCTATTAAAAAGGTGCCGTCGCTTCGAGATTTAACTGTCGCAAACCTGTTTTTTGAAAATTCTACCCGTACACGCTTATCTTTTGAATTAGCCCAAAAGCGCTTATCCGCTGATGTAGTTAACTTCTCCGCAGGAAGTTCTTCGGTAAAGAAGGGCGAAACTCTTGTTGATACAGTAAATAACATTTTGGCAATGAAAGTGGATATGGTCGTCATGCGACATCCACATCCTGGCGCAGCTCACTTTCTAGCAAGTAAAGTGAAGACTACTCTAATAAATGCCGGTGATGGCACTCACGAGCATCCTACACAAGCTCTTCTCGATGCATTCAGTCTCAGGGAGAAGCTAGGAAACGACCTTGAAGGAAAGCGAATTGCCATAGTGGGTGATATTAGACATTCAAGAGTAGCACTTTCGAACATTCTCGCCCTTAAGCTTCTCGGAGCGCAAGTACGCGTTTGTGGTCCAGCAACTTTAATCCCGAAACATATGATGACGCTTGGGGTGGAAGTAAGTCACGATTTAGATGAGACGTTGATTTGGGCGGACGTGGTAAATATGCTACGGATACAACTCGAGCGTCAGGGTGATTCGAAGTCGATTCCCTTCTTCCCGTCGATTCGGGAATACACGATGAACTTTGGTCTTACCCAAGAACGACTTAATAGATTGGATAAACAGCTAACGATTCTGCACCCAGGTCCAATAAACCGAGGCGTAGAAATTTCAAGCGAAATAGCCGATAGCGACCATTCCTTAATTCTCGATCAAGTCGAAAACGGTGTCGCAACTCGCATGGCCGTGATGTACTTACTTGCAAAACGCTAAGTAATAAACCGCGTCTGTTGAATAGTAATGTAATTTTTAGTGCTCTTAATATGTTCAAGTAGTTATATTTGACGTGAATACATTTCTAACAATGAACTTTTCTATAGAACAACGCGACAACGTCGCAATCCTCAAGTCTCACGTTGAAAAGCTAGATGCTCTTCAAGCACCAGATTTGAAAGCCCAATTAGTCCTACTTGGTAAGTCTGGAACTACGAACATTGTACTTGATTTATCTGAAACACGTTATTGTGATTCTAGCGGTCTAAGTGCTGTCCTTGTTGGAAAACGCCTTTGTACTGATGTTGAGGGGTCATTCGTTTTGTGCGGACTACAACCAAGTGTAGAGAAGTTGATTTCAATCGCTCAATTACACCGTGTATTAAACATTGTGCCTACGATTAACGAGGCCGTTGACATGGTTTACATGGAGATTCAAGAGAAAGAAATCGGAAAGGAGTAAGGATTAATATTAAACGCGATTATTTAACGCTAAGAAACCTATAAGATGAATAAATTTTACCTTTTAATAGTTGCATTTGCTTTAACGAGTACTGCTTTCGGACAATGTGTCGCAGATTTTGATTTCGGTGATGTTGGGTTTGGAGTTTCTCCTGATCCTCAGCAAGGAGAGAACTTTGATTCAGGAGTTGTAAATCAACCTTACATCGATATTCTTCACATATTGATACCTGCTTTTGCAGCTGATGTTGATCCGACATATCCTCCGACATTACCCATTGATTCTATCGAGCTTATAAGTGTTTTGCTAACGGATACAGTTACTCTATTACAATATTCTCCAGTAGAACTAGGGTTAGAAGTTGTCTGTAACAATAACGGTGACTCTCCAAGCCCATGTATGTTTATGGGAGCAGCTCAGTACTGCGCTTCACTTCAAGGAACTCCTAATACAGCTGGTGTGTTTATAATAGACTTACATGTAATTGCTTGGCTTACCATTTTCGAGCCGTTTTCTACACCTACTGTTTTTTCTAACTTTATGCTGAATATTCAGTGTGACCTTATTGAAAGCATCGCGGTAGTTGATGCTGATAGTGATTTAGGTACTAATGGAAGTATTGACGTAACTCTAGGTGCTGATGTAGTTGCAACTTCTTTTTCTTGGACTGATGCTGACGGAAACGTTGTGGGAACTGAGGAAGATCTCACGGATGTAGGCCCAGGTGTTTACGATCTAACTATTACAACCGCGGATTGTACAAGTCATTTCAACGGAAATGTTGTGGTAGACGCTGCAATTACTTGCGCTCTTGTCGCTGAATATGTAATCGTTGATGAAGTGTCAGAGACTTTAGGAAGTATTGATGTTACTGTGACTGGTTCAAATGGTGTTGCTACTTTCGTTTGGACTGATGCAGATGGGCTTACAGTTGGAACAGGCGAAGATTTAACGGATGTTAGTACAGGAACATATACATTAACAATTACTGATGAAGATGGCTGTACTCTTGAGTTAACTGATTTGTTTGTTGATTTCGTTATTAAAGTAGAGAACTTAAACGCTTCTACTGACTGGACCGTTTCTCCTAATCCTACAAATAGTTCTTTTGCGATAAATAGTAACGACTTAATCGACGCTCAGATTAGTGTTTTAGATGTTAGTGGTAGAGTTGTGTTTACTGAAGTATTCACACAGAACCAGATTTGGAATGTTTCTAGCTGGAATGAGGGTGTTTACTTCATCCAAATTGCTGGGAAATACGGAACTACTACGCGTCGTTTGATTGTTCAGCACTAGGCTTTAATAGTGCGTCGATTCGAACTTACCGTTTTGGGGTGTGGTGCTGCGGCACCCACCCCTTATTTTTTGACCACATCTCAGTTCGTCAATATTCACGATCATTTAATACTTATTGATTGTGGGGAAGGGTGTCAGCTTACTCTTCGAAAGAAACGTCTTAAGTTTCAGCGAATTAAATTCATTCTGATCAGTCATATGCATGCAGACCACGTTTTAGGTTTGCCGGGCTTGCTTGCCAGCATGAACTTACTAGGGAGGAAGACTGCAATAGAGGTGTATGGTCCAGGGGAGCTTGAAAGCTTTGTTAGAATGGTTTGGCATAAGACGGGAACACATATAGAATTTGAAGTGAATTTTAATATTGTTGATTCAGAGAAGCCTTCGGAATTAATTAGAACGGATAGTTATGTAATTACATCTTTCCCGACTAAGCATAGGATTGAAACTACGGGGTTTCGTATTGAAGAATTGCCTGGCGCATGGAATTTAAAGCCATACGCAAAGAAGAAATTTGCGCTAACTTTTCATGAAATCATTCAGCTTAAGAAAGGTGAGAAGGTGAGTAGAGAGGATGGGGTAGAGGTAGATCCAAAGAATTGGTGCAATGCACCTAAACCTTCAAGGTCATATGTTTTTGCTGCTGACACAGCGTTTACTCCTAAAGTTGTTGATGCCTCAAAAGGAGCCACATTATTATATCACGAAGCTACTTTTATGTTGTCTGAGAAGGATATAGCAAAAAAGACCATGCATTCCACAGCTTCTGATGCCGGGAAAGTAGCTAAAGAAGCAGGAGTTAGTAAGTTAATGATAGGTCATTTCTCTAACAGGTACAAAGACTTGAGTAGTTTACTTGAGGAAGCACAAGGAGTGTTTGAAAATACTTGCCTTGCCGTTGAGGGAGATCTGATTTCCATAGAGTAATTAGACTAACTTTGCTATCTGGAATCATTCCAAATAACGCAATAGCATAAATGTCTAATAAATCCATAATTATAGCTGACAGTAGTACTGTAGGTAGATTAGGCTTAAATGCCATAATCTCACGAATGGATGGTTTTGATGTTGTAGGAGAAGCTGAGGATAGTGACGAAGCATTAGCGTTAATAGAAGAGAAGTCTCCAACCCTAGTTATTGTTGATTTTTTAAGTGATGGGTTTGGTGTAGATACTGTGGTTGCTATCAGAAGAAGCTTTCCTAAGGTACTGTTGCTTGCCATTACACCTTTACAGTCAGGCAGCACTCTCATTAGTGCGTTGCGTGCGGGTATTGATAGTTATATCAAGAAATCTTGTGATATGCTGGAGGTGATGGATGCTATTATTTCAACTTCTGAGGGGACAAGCTTTTATTGTGGTAAAATTTTAACCAAAATTCGAGAAGAATCTATAGATATATCTGATCTAGAAGTTGTTGATTTATCCTGTGACGCCGTGGGATTGAGTAAAAGAGAAAAGGAAGTATTGTCTTTAATTTCTGAGGGTTACACAAACACAAAAATTGCTGACATCTTATTTTTAAGTTCTCATACTGTAACAACCCATAGGAAAAACATCATGTTTAAGCTTGGGGTTAAAAACACAGCTGGTATTGTGATGTACGCTGTTAAGTCTGGAATAGTAAGCCCTAATAAGTTTCTTTTTCACACTGACAATCAGTAGGTTAGAGACCTCCGGATTGATATTCACAATCTTTTGTACTTTCTCGCGTTACGTCTATGAAGTATCATTTGCTATACCCCTTTAAATTGACGACCTTTGCACCCCAATTAAATGAAAGTGGAAACATGCTAACAACTGACTCTACATTTGAAATAAAGCTAACTGAATCATCTGCTATTGAAAGTGTAGATTTTGATGATATCAAGTTTGGACAAGTGTTTTCTGATCACTTGTTTTATTTAGATTACATTGATGGTGAGTGGACAAAGGGTGTTATTGAGCCTTTCGGGCCGATGTCTATGAGTCCCGCAACGATGTGTATCCATTATGGTCAATCTATTTTTGAGGGCATGAAGGCATATCGTCAACCCGATGGTAGTGTAAGTATGTTCCGACCTGGTGCTAATATCTCTAGATTTAATTTAAGTGCTAAAAGGATGTGCATGCCGGAAGTTCCCGAGGATGTATTTATGCAGGCTTTAGTGGAATTAATTAGTATTGATAAGGATTGGGTACCACACAATTCAAATTCTTCTCTCTACATTCGCCCCTTCTTATTCGCTACGGATTCTCATGTGGGAGTAAGACCGAGTAATACTTATAGATTTATGATTTTCACTTGCCCAGTAGGTCAATACTACAACAAGCCGGTAAGAGTGAAAATTGAATGTGAATACACTAGAGCTGCAATAGGAGGGACAGGAGCTGCAAAAGCTGCAGGAAACTACGCTGGTTCACTTCTTCCCACAAAACTTGCAAACGACAAAGGTTATGATCAACTTCTTTGGACGGATTCAAAAACTCATACTTGTATCGAAGAGTGTGGGACAATGAATGTCGCATTTGTAATTAACGGAAAGATGATCGTCCCAGCACCTAGTGACACAGTTCTTGACGGGATTACAAGAGAAAGTGCAATTACATTAGCTCAAGATCTAGGAATAGAGGTTGAAAGCAGAATAGTTACAATTGCAGAGTTAGAAAAAGCGGCTGAGAATGGCACTTTAACCGAAGCTTTCGGACTTGGAACAGCTGCAACAGTGTCATTAATGAGTACAATAGGATTTGAGGATGGTGATTATGACTTGCCAGACTTATCTACTTGGATTGTTTCATCACTTATTAAAAAAGCACTCGATGAAATCCGTTTAGGGAATGGCGAGGACGTACACGGATGGAATATACCAGTATAGTATTTGGAGGAGGTTGTTTTTGGTGTATTGAAGCAATATTCGCCGAAGTACGAGGTGTTGTGAAACTCGAGCCAGGCTATGCGGGTGGGGAAACAAAAAACCCTACATATCACGAAGTTTGTACGGGAACTACTGGTCATGCGGAAGTTATTAGAATAACCTTTGATCCTAATGTTATTGATGTTGTTGAGTTATATGAGGTGTTTTTTGCTACTCATGATCCCACCACAGTTAACAGACAAGGCAATGATGTAGGCACACATTACAGGTCTGTGGTCTTGTATAATTCTACATCTCAAAGAGAACTTGCTGAAACAGCAATAAACGCAGTTAATGCTACAGGGATATACAATTCTCCGGTAGTAACAGAAGTAGTAGAATTAGATGATTTTTATCTAGCAGAAGATTATCACAAAAACTACTTTTCAGCTAATTCTGACGCACCTTACTGTAGTGCAGTGATTGCCCCTAAACTTTCAAAGTTTAGAGAGAAGTTCAGAATGATATTAAAGTCTTAGTAAATCAATTATCCGTTACTCAGCCTCAAGTCGTTCGATTTCTTGATCGCACATGTTTATGATCTGTGTTCGTACTAAAGGGTCAATTTTAGCGTCAGATTTTGCTTTTTTCTTTAGGAAACGAAACATCGCCGCCTTCTTGATTTCTACAGCGACATAGACTGCGTAGCTCCCGTCTTCTCGTAGATATTTCTTCGAGCCGATTTCTCTAAGGTCTCCAATAGTAGTACTCGTAATTTCACGAGTTAAGCTCTCGAATCGTTCAATCGCCTCGTTAACATGAGCGCCCTGAACATCTTTAATATAATTATCTGCGACTACATTTATAGACGTTTGGACTTGTTGTGCTAGAGCTTTATGAGCTTCCATCACGGCTTTAGACTTGGCTATTTGGTCTCTATTGCTAACACCTTTACCTGTAGACCTGAAATATCTAGCGTTAGACATATAAGACTTTCCTGAAAAAGGTTCTTTCACTTGGGTACCCAAATTTGAAGAGCAACCCATCGAAAAAGTGACTAAAAGAGCTAGTATTATTGGAGCTAAAGTTTTCATGGTAATTATTTGTGGAAAAGTACGCATCAATCGTGCCATACTTGACATCTGGAATTATCTTTGTGGAAGTGAATTGGAAAGAACGCATAGGGCATTTTTATTTATCTCGAGTTTCTGCGGAAATGAGGGAGCCGAAGAGTTGTAATTTGCGCAATGCTGAAAGTGTGGGAATTATTTATCTTGAAAGAGATCATAATTTTTATAGTACAATAAAGGATTTAGCGAAACATCTTAAAGACGAATTAGGCGTGAGGAACGTTTCTATGTTATCGTATGTAAATAAAGAATCTAAAGAGGCTCCGGGTTGGCTTGTTAAAAAGCTAAATAGTGGTTACTTCTGCAAGTCTGATCTTAACTGGTACGGAAAACCTGTTAATGAGGTGCAAGCTTTTGTGGATTCGGAATTTGATATTTTAATAGATTTAGAAATAAGCCCTATTTTACCATTAAAATATGTTTTGCGTTCTTCTAATGCGAAGATGAAAGTCGGGCCTGAGCAAGCGGAGTTTTCTAAGGATTACGATATTATAATTGGTTTGGCCTTAAGAGAAAATAATGATGAGGAAGAGGAAGAAGTTGATGATATTGCTATTTGGAAAGAACATACAGAAAGAACGTTTCATTTTATAACTGAAGCAAACATCCAGTAAGATGAGTATATTAAATGGTTTAGGCGTGGCGATGGTAACACCATTCAATTCTAAAGGCGCAGTCGATTACCCAGCTTTGCAGAAGTTGACAGAGCATTTAGTGAATGGATCATGTGACTTTCTCGTAGTATTAGGCACAACAGCTGAAACTCCAACTTTATCAGAGGAGGAGCAGAGACGTGTGCTTGACTTTATTCTTGAGGTAAACGCAAAACGACTCCCTGTAGTTGTAGGTTTAGCGGGTAATGATACTGCAGCACTATGTAGAAGGATAGGGGCTTTCGACCTCAATGGGGTCGAAGCAGTACTGAGCGCTTGTCCACATTATAATAAACCTACACAAGAAGGGCTGATTGCACATTTCACTGCAGTTGCTGATGCGTCTTCAAAGCCTGTTATTTTATACAATGTTCCATCGAGAACAGCTTGTAACCTTGAAGCATCTTCTACTGTTAAACTAGCTGAGCATAAGAATATCATAGCGGTTAAAGAAGCGAGTGGAGACTTAGGCCAAGTTGATTATATTCTTAAAAACCGCCCCTCGAATGACTTTCAAGTATTCTCTGGCGATGACGCTTTGACTCTTGCAATCATAGCAGGAGGAGGAGATGGAGTTATTTCTGTGATAGGAAATGCTTTGCCAGATATGTTTGGCCAAATGGTACATCAAGCGTTATTTGGACAGCTAAACGAAGCGCGGCACACACATTTAGAACTTACTTCCGTTATTAAAGCAATATTTAAGGAAGGCAACCCTGCCGGAATCAAGGCGATGTTACAGCACCTAAATATCTGTGAGGATCACGTAAGACTACCGTTAGTTTCGGCTTCTAAAGAATTGAAAAACGAGATATACTCTCTTGTTGCTGAGTTAGATGTAGCTCCAGCTTAAAGAGCTATAAGCTCTAAAGACCTAGCTACAATAGCTTCAGCAGTAAGCCCGTATTTCTCCATTAATTGAGTTGGGGTTCCACTTTCACCGAAGCGATCTTGAACAGCGACCATTCTCATAGGAGTCGGGATGTTTTCCGCTAGTACTTGAGCTACTGAACCTCCAAGTCCACCTAGTCTTTGGTGCTCCTCCGCAGTTACAACCTTGCCCGTACGAGTTGCACTTTCGATAATTGCAGCAGCGTCAAGAGGCTTAATGGTGTGCATATTTATCACATCGGCATTAATTCCTTGATCTTTAAGAGTAAGAGCTGCTTTAACAGCCTCCCAAACCATATAGCCCGTAGCAATAATCGTAACATCATCTCCGCTCATTAACTTCTGCGCTTTTCCGATTTCAAATGGAGCACTCTCATTATAGAAAACAGGAAGCTTCGGACGGCCAAACCTCAAGTAAACTGGTCCTTCAATATCGGCAATGGCTAATGTAGCTTGACGAGTTTGCTCGTAATCAGCGGGGCAAATTACGGTCATGTTCGGGAGCATCTTCATCATCCCGATATCCTCAAGTATTTGGTGTGTCGCTCCATCTTCTCCGAGAGTAAGCCCGGCGTGGGAAGCACATATTTTCACGTTTTTCTCACTGTAAGCAATGGATTGACGTATTTGGTCATAAACTCTACCAGTAGAGAAATTCGCAAACGTACCTGTGAATGGGATCTTGCCACCAATAGTCATTCCAGCAGCCATACTCATCATATTCGCTTCAGCGATTCCTACTTGGAAAAATCTCTCAGGGTGAGCATCCCTAAAGTCCCCCATTTTCAGAGAGCCAGTAAGATCTGCACAAAGTGCTACTACGTCAGGGTGTGTCGTTCCTAACTCGAGTAACCCAGCACCGAAGCCACTTCTTGTGTCTTTAGAATCGGTAGGATTTAATGTGATGAATAGAGAAGAATCAGTCATGGAGATTCAAATTAAGGGTTGACCCCGATTTAATAGTAAAAGTGGATTGAATGCTATATTTAGAAGAACGCGCACCGCGAGCTCTGAAAATCACAGTGTAATTGCCAGGCTGCATTGTATAACTACCTGATGGGTTACCGTTAGGGAATTGAATAACATGCTCCAAGGTTTTTGCGTCAACAATACTCCCAAACCCAGGAGCTGAGGATTGCAGCATTAAATTTCCAGGTGAAGCTATCATTACAGATGTAGGACTTTCAGTCGAAACCTCAACGTTTTCAATACGAGTTAAGGGAACTGTATGAAAAAGTAAATCATAAGTGCCCGTAATAAGTTTAGCGCTAGACCCCACAATCATTGAGTAAAATGGTGAACATTCACCACTTTCAAAGACGTCAACACTCACCTTTCCATAGTTGTTTCTACGAGAATTAGGGAACTCGGGTGTTATCATGCCCTGCGACATATCTGGAACAGAGATAATATTATGCCTGCCGGGAGCCAAATGAATCGAGTCCATCCCCCGTACAGGAAGTGTATGCAGGCTTAATTTATAAGTGGGAATAGGATCCAAATAGAAAGTATCTGTGGAATTCATATATCCCAGTGTGTGAATCACTTGAGGATGATGTGTGCCAGCACGAAGATCAGTAAAACTCAAAGGCACATTCGTAACAGTCGGCTCCCCATGTTCATCAAGTAGGTTCACCTCAACAGTAGTGTTATGAAGTGCTTGTTCTAAGACCAAATCAAGAACCATCTCAAAGGTCTCAGGATCAGCAGCATCATAGAAATTACCTACACATCTCAATGATTCCTTAAACTTGTCTTCAAGACCTATACCTATAATAAATGGCTTTACTACAATTCCTTTTGCCTGAAGCATACGACTAACCGCACAGGGGTCTTCATCACAAGCCTCAATTCCATCTGTGATTAGGATAATAATATTTCGTCCGGGCGACTCTGGAAAGTCTTCTGCGGCTCTTTCTAAAGATCTCGCAATCGGTGTCGTTCCTTGCGCCCTTAATCGACCTAACTCTTGCTTGATAATTAAGTTAGTTCCTTTTTTTATAGGGACTATTAGTTCTGTATCGTCACAATCTTGATGCCCCTCAACGTGTTTTACACCATGCCCATAAGCTCTCAGTCCTAATTCTAAATCAGGTACTCCGTATAAAGACTCAAGTGATGTAGAGAGCAATCTAGTTGCAAGTACCATTTTTCTTTGCCCACTCCAAAAAGCGTTCATGCTATTTGATGCGTCAAAAACGAACAATATTCTTGTAGGCCCCTCATCAATCTTATCGTCAGAGTCATAGCTTAGTGTTGCTTGCCCAGAAATAATTCCCGGGAGAAGAAACAACACGATTAAACTGAGCTTTATGTATTTCGGGGCGAGGAACACTATTTAATAATCTCCTAGAGTTTCTTCGAGTTGAGAAAGAGCATCGGCAAGTTGCTCATCATTAGGAGCAATTCCGTGCCATTTGTGAGTTCCTTCCATGAAGTCTACGCCTTTACCCATTACTGTTTTCATTAAAACAATACAGGGGACGCCAGAACCTCTGCGAGACTTTGCTTCGTCAATTGCACTGCCTAAGTCATCAAGACTATGACCGTCGCACTTTATTACGTGCCATCCGAAAGCAGACCACTTCGCACCGAGATCTTTCAAAGAAAGAACGTCCTCGGTAGATCCGTCAATTTGTTGACCGTTACAGTCTATAAAACTGATGATATTGTCTATTTTACGGTGTGCGGCATACATAGCGGCTTCCCATATTTGGCCTTCTTGCATCTCACCATCACCGTGTAAAGTGTATATCCAAGTATCCTCACCTGCTAACTTCTTAGTTTCAGCAGCACCTAAACCCACGCTTAAGCCCTGACCTAACGAACCAGAAGCAACACGAATGCCAGGAAGCCCCTCCTCAGTAGCCGGATGACCCTGAACGCGTGAATTCAGCTTACGGAAAGTGGCTAATTCCTTCAAGGGGAAGAACCCACGTCTAGAAAGAACGCTGTACCAAACTGGTGAAATGTGCCCATTCGACAAGAAGAATAAATCCTCTTCTTTACCATCAAGAGTAAAGTTTTCCGCATCTAACTTCATTACATCAAAGTATAGTTTAACGAATAATTCTACACATCCCAGAGATCCGCCTGGGTGACCAGATGAAACGGCATGAACCATGCGTACTATATCACGACGAACTTGGGAACAAATGGTAGGAGAGGCTTGCATACTCATGAGTGTTTTAGAATAACGTTATAAAGCAACGCAAAAGTACCTAAGAGAAGTTTTGTGGGGCAGAACTGTGGATAAAGTTTTGTAAGTCGTTGAGAGTTTAGTTATCTACCTTTGCAGCCCTTACGAAAGAATAATACTATGGCATTACAATGTGGAATAGTCGGCCTCCCGAACGTCGGCAAATCAACTTTATTTAATTGTCTCTCTAATGCTAAAGCTCAGAGTGCTAATTTCCCTTTCTGCACAATTGAACCAAACCTCGGTGTCATTACCGTGCCAGACCCTCGATTGAACAAGCTAGCTGAATTAGTTCAGCCTCAAAACATTTTACCTACTACAGTAGAGATAGTGGATATCGCTGGGCTCGTGAAGGGCGCAAGTAAAGGGGAGGGGCTAGGCAACAAATTCCTAGGCAACATCAGAACTACGGACGCTATTTTACACGTTTTGAGATGTTTTGATGACGATAACATTATACACGTCGACGGATCGATTGATCCTATCCGCGATAAGGAAGTTATTGATATGGAACTTCAACTGAAGGACTTAGAAAGCCTAGAATCAAAGCGGGGTAAAGTAAGTAAAGCTGCACGAACAGGAGATAAGGCAGCAGTTAAAGAGTTAGATTTCTACGATAGACTGAAGAGTCTTCTTCTTCAAGGAGAGAACGCAAGGAAGCTCGAGCTGGAAGATTCTGACATTCCTCTAATGAATGAGCTTCAGCTTCTCACATCTAAGCCTGTTCTATACGTATGCAATGTCGATGAAGCAAGTGTTGTTTCAGGCAACGATTACGTTGAATTAGTTAGAAAAATGGCTGAATCTGAGAATGCCGGAATAATGGTTATCGGTGCAGGTATCGAATCGGACATTGCAGAATTCGATGACCTCGAAGAAAGAGCAATGTTTCTTCAAGACTTAGGACTAGAAGAAGCGGGTGTTGCTAAGCTTATTCGTAAAGCATATGAACTTCTCGAACTCCAAACCTACTTCACTGCTGGTGTAAAAGAAGTTCGGGCCTGGACTATAAAGAATGGCGCCACAGCACCACAAGCAGCGGGGGTTATTCATACCGACTTCGAAAAAGGATTCATACGAGCGGAGGTTATCGCGTACGCAGACTTCGTTTCATACGGATCAGAAAACGCTGTGAAAGATGCTGGAAAGATGTCTGTTGAAGGAAAAGAATACATAGTTAAAGACGGTGATGTCATGCACTTCCGTTTCAACGTTTAATTGACCACTTACCCTATGAAAACTCTAATTTCCCTAGTGCTATACACACTAAGTTTCGCTCCTCTTTTAGGCCAAATCCAAGTTGACGGCATGCCCCAATCAGCAGCGAACATAATGTTCAGGCAACAGGAATCTTGGAATGCTGGTGACTTAGAAGGCTTTATGTTGGGGTACTGGAATTCCGACAACTTACTATTTATTGGTGGGAGTGGAGTTACTTCGGGTTACGATGCTACGTTAGAAAGATATTTAAAAGGATATCCCGATAAAGAATCTATGGGGCACTTAGTTTTCACGAATCGCTCCTGGACTCCTCTAGGTCGCAACTACGCACTTCTAGTCGGAGAATGGCGACTTGGCGAAGACGTTGGAGGGATGTACTCATTGGTTTGGCATAAAATTAAAAGAGAGTGGTTAATTATTGCGGACCATTCTAGCAGTGAATAATGACAATTCTCCTCCCTATTATCATTGTTACAGCTGCTGTTTCGCTATACGCTATGAAACGCCCAGAGGTAATAAGGCAACTTGTCCTTTCACCGTATAAAGTAGCTAAAAACAACGAGTACTACAGAATTATAACCCATGGTTTAGTACATGGAAGCGGAATTCATTTGGCGATTAACTTATTCGTTTTATGGGAGTTCGGGACTATTGTTGAAAGTGAATTCGGATCTTTTTTCCCGCTGCTATATATAGGCGGACTTGTTGTTGCATCTATTCCTGCACTGAAGAAACATAAGAATAATGTTAACTATAGCTCACTTGGAGCTTCTGGTGCAGTTAGTGCAGTCCTGATGGCTTTTATCGTAGCTCACCCAAGCCACACCCTTTTGTTATTCTTCATTATCCCTATACCGGCTATACTTGCTGGAATACTATTCTTTGTGTTTGAAAGAGCAATGATGGCAAAAGGGAAGACAGGAATAGCACATGATGCGCACCTTTATGGAGCCGCATATGGTTTGGTCTTTTCTTTCGTGAAAGATCCAAGTAGTATCTCAAGAATGATATCTGCTTTAATAGATGTTTTCTAAGAAAGCTCTAATTAGAGTAGAGGTATGTGAGCTTTTCTAATCGACTATACGGAACACATCTTCCTCAGGTAACTTCATAAAGTATCTCTCTCGAGCAACTCTCTCTAGTAAGGAAGGGTTTGTTTTTATTTCCTCGAGATGAATTATTAACTCGTTATTTTTCGAATTAGTTTCGTTCATTTCCGCCTTCATTTCATTAAGATCTATCTTTTCATTAATGATGTAAAACAGATCGACATCACTAATAAACATCACCCAAATCAAGGCCAAAATAGTTGTGGCAGAGTACCTATTTCTCAAAAGACTAACTATCCCTTTAGTTATCTTTCCCGTTAGTATTTTTTTGAATAGGTTATCACTCATATAACTATTAGTCTTTTTTCATGTCCACGTCCTTGCTGTCAGTATCCTTCTTGTTAGATTGTTTTTTTGTGCTTTTCTTTTTCTTTGACGGCTTAGTCTCCCCATCGTTTGATGTAGTTTCAAGGGCTTCGATGGCACCGCCTGGCATTTTTAAAGAACCTCCCTTTACTACTGTAATAGTTAGGTCTTCATCTCCTTTATTAAATTCAGCTAAAAGAAGATCTCCTTCCTCAACAGAAGAGTTGATAATCTCTTCAGCAAAGGGGTCTTCAAGATGCTTTTGAATAGCTCTCTTAAGCGGTCTTGCTCCGTATTTCTCGTCATATCCTTTATTCACGATGAAATCTTTAGCATCTTCAGATACTTCTAAGCCATAACCTAAGCTCTTAACTCTCTCAGATAAAGCAGATAGTTCGAGATCAATAATAGAGTGAATGTGCTCTCTTTTTAATGATTTAAACAACACAACATCGTCTATTCTGTTTAGAAATTCTGGAGCAAAAGTTCGCTTTAAAGCCTTCTGTATGATTCCCGCTTTATTGCTTTCTTCGTTGTCTGCCATTGTAGAAGTTGTGAACCCTACACCAGTGCCAAACTCAGCTAGTTGTCTCGCTCCGATATTCGAAGTAAGAATCATAACGGTATTTCTAAAGTCAATCTTTCGACCTAATGAATCAGTCATTAGTCCGTCATCAAGAGCTTGGAGAAGTAGATTGAACACGTCTGGGTGAGCTTTCTCGATCTCATCTAAGAGTACAATAGAGTAGGGGCGACGGCGAACTTTTTCCGTCAACTGGCCTCCTTCCTCATATCCAACGTATCCCGGAGGTGCACCAATAAGTCTAGTTACGGCAAATTTCTCCATATACTCACTCATGTCAATTCTGATTAGAGCATCGTCACTGTCGAACATAAACTTAGCTAATTCTTTTGCTAACTGTGTTTTACCGACTCCAGTAGGCCCTAAAAAGATAAATGACCCAATAGGCTTGTTTGGATCTTTTAATCCGGCTCTATTTCTCTTAATCGCTTTTACGACTTTCTTTATCGCTTCTTCCTGACCTATTACTCTCCCCTCAATATCCTTGTCCATACGAGCAAGTTTACCGCTTTCCTTTTCGGCTATCCTTTGAACAGGAATACCAGTCATCATAGCAACAACATCACCCACATGATCTTCTGTTACTGTGACTCGTAGGTTTTTACTTTCTTCTTCCCACTTGCGTTTCGCAGTATCTAACCTATCATTGAGATTTCGCTCAGTGTCTCTAAGTTTAGCAGCTTCCTCATAACGTTGACTCCGTACAACTCGAATCTTCTCTTCTTTTATACGATCAATTTCATCTTCAATCTCGAGTATCTCTTGAGGAACGTGAATGTTATTCAAGTGTACTCTACTTCCTACCTCATCTAGTGCGTCAATCGCCTTATCTGGAAGATGTCTGTCCGTAATATATCGGTCAGTCAATTTCACACAAGCAGCAATAGCTTCATCAGTGTAACTTACACTGTGGTGCTCCTCGTATTTATCTTTAATATTCTGTAAAATCTCCTTAGTCTCTTCAATAGATGTTGCTTCTACAAGTACTTTCTGAAAACGACGTTCTAAAGCACCATCTTTCTCAATATATTGACGGAATTCATCAAGTGTAGTAGCCCCGATGCATTGGATTTCACCTCTAGCTAACGCAGGCTTGAACATGTTAGAAGCATCTAAAGAGCCACTTGCTCCCCCAGCACCCACTATTGTATGAATTTCATCAATAAACAGGATCACATCAGGAGATTTCTCAAGTTCGTTCATCACTGCCTTCATCCTCTCCTCAAATTGGCCCCTGTACTTCGTTCCAGCAACTAAAGATGCAATATCCAAGGTGACAATTCGCTTTCCATAAAGCACACGACTCACTTTTTTCTCAATAATCCTTAAGGCCAAACCTTCAGCTATTGCACTCTTACCCACTCCAGGCTCTCCAATAAGTATAGGATTATTCTTCTTACGGCGAGACAGGACTTGCGAAACCCTTTCTATTTCTTTCTGACGACCTACGATAGGGTCCATTTTTCCCTCCTCGGCCATTTTCGTTAAATCCCGCCCGAAGTTGTCTAGCACTGGCGTTTTACTCTTAGATTCTGATTTCCTTTTTTGAGTGTTGCCAGGATTCCCAGACCCTCCACTTGTCATGCCTTCATCGTCGCTAGTCATATCGTTTTCTGATTTGGGACTATCTGAAAGCGGGAAACTAATAGGCCCCTTGTTTTCTGATAGCATGTTTTCAAACTCTTCTTTAGCTATTTCGTAATCGATATTAAATGCTTCAAGTGATTTAGTAGCGACATTATCTTCGTCTTTTAGAATACTTAGTAATAAGTGCTCAGTTCCGATTGCTGAGTGTTTGAATATTTTAGCTTCTAAAAAGGTAAGCTTAAGAATTCGCTCAGCGTTCTTCACAAGCGGCATATTGCCAGCTGCAACAACACCTCCACTTAAAGGTCTGATAGAGCTTTCAACTAATTTACGTAGTTTTTGAACATTACAATTAAGTCCTTCCAGGATTCTAATCGCTGTTCCTTCACCTTCTTTAATTATTCCTAGAAGTAGATGTTCTACTCCAATGTAGTTGTGTTCCAAACGTAAAGCTTCCTCACGACTGAATTCAATTACTTCTCTAACTCTAGGTGAAAATTTTGCTTGCATATCTAATCCGTTTCTTTCAATAATGTGATTAACAACCTCCTATATATGTATAACGTTTCATATTATAAAACGTTGCCTTAGGGCATTTTCAAATCTACATGAATAAGTAGATTGTCAAATAGACGCCTTTTCTTCGTTATACACAAGAATTTTACTTCTATTGTGAAGAATTGAGTGTAAAAAGCTAATCTAAGAACACTAAGATTTCGTATTTTTGGGAACCCTGTGAGGTAACTGATTCTACGTGTGTTTGCGAAGAACAGGACACAGTAATTTTGACTATTAGCGGATATTATGGCAGAAGGAGAAAAGATCATCCAGATTAACATCACGGATGAAATGAAATCAGCTTACATCGACTACTCGATGTCAGTTATTGTTTCGAGGGCATTGCCCGATGTGAGAGACGGATTAAAGCCCGTTCACAGGAGAGTTTTATACGGAATGCTAGACCTTGGGGTGTACTCTAACAGAGCTCACAAGAAGTCCGCCCGTATTGTCGGTGAGGTATTGGGTAAGTACCACCCTCACGGTGACTCTTCGGTTTACGACACTATGGTTCGTATGTCCCAAGATTGGTCTTTAAGATACCCAATGGTAGATGGCCAAGGAAACTTCGGAAGTATAGATGGTGACAACCCCGCCGCTATGCGTTACACGGAGGCAAGGCTGAGAAAGACCGCAGAAGCTATGCTTGGCGATCTTGACAAGGATACCGTTGATTTCGCTCCCAATTTTGATGATAGCTTAAAAGAACCGACAGTTCTTCCAGCTAAGCTACCAAACCTTCTAATAAACGGTGCGTCAGGTATAGCTGTCGGTATGGCAACGAATATGCCGCCCCACAACCTTTCTGAGGTCTTAGATGGTGTAAATCACTACATTGAAAACGAAGATTGTTCTGTTGAGGATTTAATGGAGTTCGTAAAAGCACCGGATTTCCCAACGGGAGGTATTATACACGGTGTTACTGGAGTTCACGAAGCTTTTAGAACAGGTAGAGGTAAAGTTGTTGTTAGAGGTCGCACTCATTTTGAAGAAACGAAATCAGGACGAGAAGTTATTATCGTTAATGAGATTCCGTATCAGGTTAATAAAGCTGATATGGTTCGCAAAACTGCGGACTTAGTAAATGATAAGAGAATAGAGGGAATAAGCGAAATCCGTGATGAGTCTGATAGAAACGGTATGCGTATCGTTTACGAACTTAAGCGTGATGCGATACCTAATGTTGTCCTCAATAAACTATATAAGTATACTGCGTTACAAAGCTCATTTTCAGTCAATAACATTGCCCTTGTAAAAGGAAGGCCTGTGATGCTGAACTTGAGAGACATGATTCAACACTTTGTTGAACATCGTTATGTAGTTGTTGTACGACGCACTCAGTTTGAACTAAGAAAAGCGGAAGAAAGGGCACACATATTACAGGGATTAATTATTGCTCTAGATAATATTGATGAAGTAATCAAGTTAATCCGTGCAAGTTCTTCTCCGGAGGAGGCGAGAACAGGTTTAATGGACACCTTTAAGTTGAGCGAGCTTCAAGCGCGCGCTATCCTTGATATGCGTCTCCAAAAGCTTACGGGCCTTGAAAGAGATAAGCTACGTGCTGAGTTCGATGAGTTAATGGCGCTAATAACTGATCTTAAGGACATTCTAGAGAATAAGAGCCGTAGAATGGCTGTTATTAAGGAAGAACTTCAGGACGTACGCGATAAGTTTGGTGACGAGAGACGCTCAACCATAGAATTTAGTGGAGCAGAGGTCAGCATTGAAGATATGATACCGGATGAACAGGTTGTTATCACAATTAGTCATGCTGGATACATTAAACGAACTCGATTAGCTGAATACAGGAACCAATCCCGTGGTGGAGTAGGAGCTCGTGGGTCTTCAACTAGACAAGAGGATTTCTTAGAAAACATCTTCACAGCGACGAACCACAACTGGTTACTCATATTTACTCAGCTAGGTAAGTGCTTCTGGATGCGTATTTTCGAAGTGCCAGAAGGGTCTAAACTCTCGAAAGGAAGAGCTATTCAGAACCTAATTAATATTGGGTTGGAGGATAAAGTTTTGGCATATATACCTGTCAAAGACATTAAAGACCCTGAGTATGCAAATGCAAATTATGTAGTTCTTGCAACTAAACGGGGACTTATTAAGAAGACTAGTCTTGAAGCTTACAGCCGTCCAAGAACTAATGGAATTAACGCCGTTACTATTCGTGATGGAGATGAATTACTACAAGCACGTCTGACTAATGGTGAGAGCGAGGTGATTATCGGGCTGAAATCTGGTAAAGCTATCAGGTTTAATGAGTCTAAAACTCGTGCTGTCGGTAGAACAGCAATGGGGGTGAAGGGTATTACACTTGGTGGCCCAGATGATGAGGTAATCGGAATGGTTTGCGTTAATGACTCAGAGAGCTCAATTCTGGTAGTTTCAGCAAATGGATACGGTAAGCGTTCAGCTGTCGATGATTATAGAATCACTAATAGAGGTGGAAAAGGTGTGAAAACACTCCAAATTACTGAGAAAACGGGTAACTTGATTTCCATACTTAATGTCACTGATGAGCACGATTTGATGATCGTAAACAAATCAGGTATTACAATTAGGATGTCTGTTGAAGATCTCAGAGTGATGGGACGTGCTACACAAGGAGTGCGTTTAATCAGCCTGAGAGGCAAAGACGAGATTGCTTCTGTTTGTAGAGTTCCTAAAGCTGATGACGAAGAAGACGTTGAAGGTTCTGACGGTGATTCGGAAACTACTGAAGAAGGATCGACTGAAGGATCGACTGAAGCTGAAAAACTAGCGGATGATGCCCCAGATGTTACGGATAGTTCTGATGAGCCTGAAGATTCTGAAGAGCCTGAAGATTCTGAAGAGCCTGAAGATTCTGAAGAGTAATTTAGATATTTATAGATAGGCATGAACTTTGTAATACACGAATTAGTGTCTTTCGACTTTGTGTAATTACTTTTACGATATTATAACATCTCTTAGAAAACAAATCAATAGATTTTTATGAAACAGTTCTTAATGATATTCGGTCTTCTAATGGCTTTTACAGCATTAGGCCAAAAGGAAGTAGTCTCAGCATATAACGCTAATAAAGATGGTGATTATCGTGCTGCTGCAACCTATATAGACCAGGCTATTTTAATAGAAAAAGCTAACGTAAAAGATAAAACTTGGCGCTACAGAGGGGATATCTACTTGAATATTTCACGTGACTCTTCATACGCAATCGAGTATCCTAATGCTCTACGAATTGCTATGGAAAGCTTCTTGAAAGCTGGAGAACTGGACGTGAAATCTCGCTATACCGATGAAATAAGATTTGGTTTAGCACAAGTTCAAACCGAAGCAAACGGAAAAGGGATTAATCATTATAATACTTCTACATTTGACGCTGCGGGAAGCTCGTTTGACTTAGCAGCCGAGGTGGCACGTGGGTTCGGAATAGTTGATACAATGGCTATCTACAACGCAGCATTGTGTTACGAGAAAGCGGACTTAGTCGATCTAGCAATCCAACGTTATTCAGATTGCGCAGAGATAGAGTACCAAGTTCCTAATGTTTTTCTATTTATAAGCTCTTTATATCGCAGTGCTGATAATGACGAAGCGGCGCTTAAAACGTTACAAGATGCCCGTGTAACATATCCTAGAGAGCAGAGTCTCATTATCGAGGAGTTAAATATTTACCTTACAAACCAAGACTTTGAGAGAGCAAAGTCGAACCTTGAGTTAGCTGCTGAGCAGGATCCTACGAATGAAATTCTTTGGTTTTCATTAGGAAGTGTGTTTGATAATCTCGGAAACGTAGAAGAGGCTGTAACGGCTTATCTTAAAGCGATAGAAGTGAAAGCTGATTACTTTGACGCAAACTACAACCTAGGAGCTTTGTACTTTAACCAAGCTGTACAAGGAATAAATGAGGCTAATGAATTGTGGAAGCCCAGGATGACTAAGTCTCAAGCCACAGCACAAAAGAAACTTGAAACAGATTCTAAAGCACTATTCGTTACAGCTAGACCATATCTTGAAGAAGCCCACGCTGTAGACGCTATGGATATTGAAACTATCCGATCACTAAAGGATATATATGCACGTACAGGAGAGGACGATAAGTTCTTAGAGATGAATGCACTACTTAAATCAGCTGCCAAATAATTGTCAGCTATATAGAAAGGAGTGTTTAACAGTTAGTTCATCTATCATATTCAATTAAAATAGCATTTTACATAATATCTATTATCATTCAAAAGGGGTGATTTTTATTTATTGAAGTTTATCGAATTATTTAGTATGAATACAGCGTTAATTGAAATGAAGTATGTACTTTTGCACCGTTGTTTTAAGGAGGTGTGGCAGAGTGGTCGAATGCACCGGTCTTGAAAACCGACGTACCTCACGGTACCGGGGGTTCGAATCCCTCCACCTCCGCAACTACAATTAAACCCAGAGCCTGCTCTGGGTTTTTTCATGCCTAAAATTAAGAGTATTTAAGTGTTTCACTTTTACCCACTATAAACCTATTTTTACAGCATGATTAGATTGTTAAGCGTTCTACTTTTTATTCTTACTATTGAGGGTGTTTGCGCCCAAACTACGGGTATTGAAGTCCTCAGGTATCAATTAGCTAACGAAGGAGCATACATAGATGTATGCATAGAGATAGCGCCGAATGACATGAAGATTGAGTTAGAAGACACAGTTTGGCATTCAACTGCTAACATTACTGTATTACTAGAGCAAGAAGGCGAGATAACAGGAATAAGAAAAATTAATTTATCAGGTCCTGAAACTTGTGATTCCACTGAAGCGTGGTCGTCTAGTCACTTACATATTGAAAGATTCAAGATAGATCCGGGTAATTACATCACGACAGTAATAATCGACGGTCTGGATTCCGAACTACAAGAAGATGTCTTAATTCCACTAAGCGGGACACCAATGTTGTCCGATGTAATGCTCGTAGAAGCTTATTCTAAGAGCGTTAAGGGTGAAGAAACAGAGTTTTCTAGATCGGGAATGAACATAATCCCACTTGTAGACACAAGGATTTCGCCTGAAGCTCGTATAGCGAAGTTTTACGTTGAGCTATACAACATAGACCAAGTCGTAGGTAAAGACTCTCTATTCCTAATGTCATTTGGGTTCACCGGTAGCGATGGACGTCTTTCACTTAACCACACAAGGTATTTGAGACTACGAGCAGATAATATCCTCCCCGTTTTTGAGACTTTGCCCGTAGATGTATCTGTCCCACCTATAGAGGGCGGATTATTGAAGATCGAAATAAGAACCAGAGAAGGACATTTAGTCACCTCTATAGATTACCCCGTAAGTCGTTGGACTGCAAATGATGGAGAGTCGAATGATGTACCGCTATTAAATTTCGCAACTCACTGGGACGACGTAGACCAGCTATACCGTCACCTCGAAGATCACCTTCCCATTGCCTCTCCTACTCAACAGAATACAATACTTCATACTCTAAAGCATTCGAGGGATTTACATATGATGAGTAGTTTCCTTGAGCATTTTTGGGTCAGTCGCAATCCTGAAAACCCTCAACAAGCTTGGCAGAATTATTCTCATGAAGTAATGGTTGTCGATAGTGTATTCGGGGGATGCAGAAGCGGGCACGGAGCTGATACAGACCAGGGATATGTGTATCTTAAATATGGAAGACCAAACACAATTGTACAAAGACTTCACGGAACTGATTACTATCCGTACGAGATTTGGCATTATCACCACACATTAGGTTTATCGAATAGAAGATTTTTATTTTACGCACCTCACGTAGTTGGAGAGTGTTTAGAGATTTTACAAACTGATTTGCCTGGTGAAAAGAGAAATGACGATTGGATAGAGATCTTAAAGTCAAGGGAGAACAGATTAAGAGTAACGGATTCTCAACTTAATAGACTCAATCCTAGGGATACATTTTCTAGAGAAGAACCTGAAGATTTATACTACAACCCTAGATGAACACGATAGTAGCCATCCTTAACTGGAACGGACTTGATCATTTAAAGGCATACTTACCTTCAGTTGTAGAGTTTTCTACGGGGGAAATTTACGTTATAGATAATGGTTCTACAGACGATTCTGTAAAGTGGATAAACGCGAACTACCCTAATGTTTCAGTAATAGAATTACCTGAAAATATCGGTTTTGCGGGTGGTTATAATGCTGGTTTCAACGAGATCAAAGCAGATAGATATATACTCCTAAACTCAGATGTTAGAGTTACCGAGGGATGGATGGATGCCGTTAACAAATCTATGGATGATAATAATTGGACCGCTTGCGCACCTCTCATCCTAGACGATAAAAACCCTAAATACTACGAATATGCAGGGGCTGCTGGCGGCTTTATTGATAAGGATGGGTTTATGTTTTGCGCTGGCAGGTTATTCGACGCGATTGAAAAAGCGGACGACACCTATAAACATGATAAAGAAGTGTTTTGGGCCTCGGGTGCTGCACTATTTGTGGATTCCAAGGTTTGGAGTGAAATCGGCGGTCTTGATTCCGATTTGTTCGCTCATATGGAAGAAATAGATTTATGTTGGAGGTTAAAGAACCGTGGTTACAAGGTCGGGGCTTGTCGAAATGCTCGCGTTTATCATTTTGGAGGTGGGACTTTAACCTCATCCAGTCCTCGCAAGGTTTTTCTCAACTTTCGCAATAATCTTTTGATACTCTTAAAAAACCAAACCGGTTATCCCCTACTCTTCATTTATCGAAGACTAATACTAGATGGAATAGCGGGATTAAGATTCTTAATGAGGGGAGAAATTACTTACTTTTTAGCTGTTGTAAAAGCGCACCTAGCCTTCTATATCATGATTCCCTCGACCCTAGTAAAAAGGCGACAAGAGATAGCAGCACGCAATACTCACAACGCTAATAGAGTTGGATTCTTTAAGAAGAGTATTCTAATTGAGTACTTCCTGAATAAATCTAAGTCTTTTACGGACCTGGATACTACCGATTTCGAATAGACTATAAAGTCTAGGGCTTCAACCATAAGTTCTTACTAAATCCCATCTCGATTTGTACGTGTTTAGTCGTCGATGAGAACTCATGCTCCATTATTACCATACACAATTGCGTTATGGTTAGGCTGTACGTTTGGCTTAAATGGAGTAACTGCATTATCATATGTTTTCTATACGTGGCTTATACTTGGGTGTTGGATAGCTTTTGGATGGAAGTATTCGTTTACGTCATTGAGGATGCTGCTGTTTTTAGTTTGCGGTTTCATAGGTTTTGGGAGGTCGTGTTTAGAAATTCATAATCGACCATACCCAGATGGAGGGTTTCATCTTATGACTATAACTTCTTGTAAACCCCTAGCGGTTTCACATGGAGAAAATATTTATGGCTACGGGAGGACTGAAGAGGTCGGGAAAGTAGCTTTTATTTGGCCTAAACAAATAAAATTCCCCTCAAGTAAATTAAGGGCATTAGGTAAATGGGAGGAATTCCCTCATCCTTCAAAATATAGATCCTTTGATTTCCGTAAATATTACGAATCGCTAGGATGTCGTGGCGTTTTTAAGCCCGCCTACACCTCTGAAAAGGCATTACAACTACCTAAAACGTTCCCCGAACTATTCAGGTCGAAAATGGCCTCAATTATCGAGCGCGCAGAGGTCGAGACACCTGCCGCCGGATTCCTCATGGGATTGTCGACGGGAGATAAGAGCATGATAAATCGCGAAATGAAAGATCTATTCGCGAATGCTGGTCTTGCTCATCTTCTAGCAGTCAGTGGATATCACGTAGGGCTAGTGGGGTTTATTCCTCTTTTGCTTTTGCGAAGCAGAAGACGGGAGATTAGATGGATTGCTATGATAGGGCTGATGCTTATTTGGGCATTTATTATTGCATGCGGAAGCCCTTGGTCAGCTGTTAGAGCGGGTATAATGATAAGTGTAGGGTGTTTATCAAGGTGGTTTGGGAGATCAATCCTTCCGTGGCAAAGTTTAGCTCTTGCTGCATGGGTAGTCGTATGGATAGATCCATGGGCTCCTCAACAATTGGGAACTCAGTTGAGTTTTGCTGCTACAGCAGGAATATTAGCAGTAGTGTCAAGCCCAAAGTGGTTAATATTAAGAATTCCTATAGCAGCTCAGTCCGCTACGATGGCATGGGCTGCATCGGCGTTTAATCAATTACCAATTTTGTTTTTACCCCTTAATGTTTTGGCGAGCTTAGTTGTCACTTTAGTAGGTGTGTTACTCGGTTTAGGGGCTGGGTTAAGTGGTGTTTATCCGTCGTTAAGTAACGAATTAGTGATGATTGGTGGTAACGTTGTAAACCAGTGTTTGGTCTATTTACAAAGAATAAATGATGTTATCCCTCTTGCTTATGAAATCAAGTCTAGTCAAATGTACATAGTGGCCTCAGTAGCTGTTTGGGGATGGTTGTTAAGTTCTACTATTCCCCAAATGTTAGCTCGAATCATATCGGCTACAGCAGTTGCTTTTGTGACCTTAAACCTGTTAGATCTACTAGTTAATCTTTAATATGGTTGTTATGACTTGATCGACATACCCCTCCCATTCTGGAATGTCTGCAATAGGTAAAATTGCGTTTACGCGGTTGTTTCTGCGGGAATATATTGCTTCTACAAAAAATCCGTCAAGTTTGAAAATACATAGGATATATCTGTTCTCAACAACACGTTGAGCTAGACAGACGCCGTTGTCCCACATATAACTTGTCTTCTCATCGAGAGGTAGTCGGTTGAATAGATTGAGTTCCATAATAATTGTTGTTAGATATTATTCTCTACGTTACTTAATCATAATAGGTTTCAATAATTCTGAAAAAATATAGAAAGTTCAGACTACCTTAGCTTTATGGAGAGAATTCATTTAGTCGAATGCCCTAGGGATGCATTACAGGGTTGGCCCTACCCCGTCTCAACTGATGATAAAATTGCTTATTACAGAACACTATTAGATGTAGGATTTGACACTTTAGATTTAGGATCTTTTGTCTCTCCTAAAGTTGTCCCTTCAATGGCTAATACGGATAAAGTAATAAATATTCTCGAAGATGAGGGGCTTTTGAGAAAAGATGGAACTAGAGCATTAGTAATAGTAGCTAACGAAAGAGGAGCTGAGAGAGCATCGAAGTTTGAATCTATACAGGATATCGGTTTCCCTCTTTCTCTATCTGAGACATTTCAGCAAAAGAACACGGGTGCAAGTATTGAAGAAGCTTTTTTAAGATTAGATAACATTCAAAATACTTGTTCCAATAATTCTAAGCGTCTTGTTGTTTACCTAAGCATGGGGTTTGGCAATCCTTATGGTGAAGACTGGCATCCAGAGATGTTAACTGAATTTTCAAACCGACTAAATTCTGAATTAAGTGTTGAGGTTATTGCCTTGAGTGATACGGTGGGTAATGCTGATGAAGAGACTGTTGAGAAGGCATTCTCTGCTGTAATTAGTGATCTGCCTAAAGTAGAGTTTGGCGCACATTTACATCTGCATGCTACTGCTGGTATGAAAAAAGTAGAGGCAGCTCTCAGAGGAGGCTGCCTTAGATTTGATGGAGCGATAAGAGGAATTGGAGGATGTCCTTTAGCTCAAGATAGTTTAGTGGGAAATGCTCCTACTGAGCGTCTAGTCGAGTTGTTTACTAATAAAGGCTTATGGAATATTAGTAACGAAAGAGCTTGGAGTCAAGCTCAAAGTATGGCAGCTTCAATATTTGCCGAACACTAAAAATAAAAGCCAAATCAGTTTAAACTGTGATTGAATTCAATAAAGCCATACTTAGGTTTAAATAAGTATATAGTTTCAAATCTGAGTACTGATATATGTATACGGTAGTGTTTCATAGGAATATTTTCTACCCCTCTTACGCTTATTTAAGATAAATAGTTACACTTTGATATTTATGCCAAAGTCACATATGCAATTCCTAGCCCTAACAGAGTTGCTACAAGCTTTCTTAAATTAAAACTATGCCCCTCCCCGCTCTCGAACAGCACTGTGGTTGATACATGCAGTAGTATTCCTATGACTAACCCATTAGTTGCCGCTAAAATGGTGTCTATATTTCCTGATGAAATTGCGTTCGAATGAATTACGATGTCATAGAAACACATTCCAGCTAATGGCATAAGGCCGAAAAATGTAATTAAACTCCACCTTACAATTCTTGTTGCTCCTGTAGATTTAATGAGCCCCATTAAGACTAATGCAACTGGCAATTTATGAAGCGCTAATCCAATAAACAATGCAGATCCTATTGCCGTTGAAGCATGAACATGTACGTGCACATGACCCATAGTATTAACAGCCACAGCACCTTCGGCAAGTGGCATAGATTCAAGAAATGCGTGAAGGCAAAGGCTTGCAATCGCAGCCCATGGCATTACATTAGAGTGATTATGACTAGGTGAAAGATGAACGTGTCCGTGTTCAAGCCCTTTAGATATGTATTCGAGGAAGATTTGGACTAAAAAACCTATTAAAACAAAAGTCCCCGCAATTGAATGAAAACGGAAAGCTTCAGGTACAAGGTGAAGGAAAATAAGCCCCATAATGTAAGCCCCTCCGAAAGCTAGGATAATAGAGAGATTCCGCATGGCTTTCTCTCCCATAATCTCCAAGGCGAGCCCTCCAATAATAGCTACTAATAAAAGTGATAAACCTGTCAATAACATTAAACTTCCATTTTTCGAGCGACTAAAATACATCGAGGAGAACTAGAACTATGCATACCTAATTCATAATCGCCATAAATACTTTCTACAATTAATCCAACTTTACCTAATAACACGCTTAATTCCTTGTGAGACCAGGCATATACTTGCTCTACATGTGTATGTCTTTCCCCATCAGATTCTATAAAAGAAATTGACTTTTGTATAAAATCACCTGAAATTCTTCTGTTTATTTCAAAAGTATAAGCGCCCTTAGTAATGGACTCTGTTGGGGTTAAGTTGTCTATTGTCATCTGAAGATTCAGGTAATCCAGAACTAAAACGCCGTTTGGTTTTAGAGCTTTACTAAATCCTTCAACCACCTTGTAATGATCCTGTTTGTCTGAGAAGTATCCAAAACTTGTAAATAAGTTAGTCACCAAATCAAATTGATCGTGCCACGCCGTTTCATTTCTTAAGTCTCTCAGATCTAAAACCTTAAAAAAAGTACTTAATTTAAGTTTTTTCGATCTTTTCTGTGCCATTTCAATACTTTGTGGACTTAAGTCAAATCCAGCTACATCATACCCTAATTGTGCCCAAGCAAAGACGTGTCGTCCAGCACCACAACCAGCGTCAAGAACTTTGAAACCACTATTTCCTAGGTGAATATGTAGTTGATTTATTAGATCCTTTGCCTCGTCTTCATCTCTATTGCCGTATAATAAGTGATAAGCATGTGAATTAAACCATGAGGCAAACCAGTCATCGTCTGTTTTCCACAGTTCATAATTAATTTCTCTTTTCATTTGATGCAAAAATGAGGAATTCAACACGTAATTTCGATTAATGTCTGACTTAAACTTTTCTAACCGCAAAACAAATCCGCAATCCTTTATGCCACAGGGAGATACGGTTGTGGTGGGTTATGCCGGCGAGTTTAAACCTGTGACTTCCGATTTTTTATTAGGCTGGCTTGAGAGACTAAATGCAGAAAACAGTTCTCTTTCTAGAATAAAATCGAAAAGAATATTTAGAGCTGCCGTCGAATTGATACAGAACCTGATTCATCATTCACATTCCTCCAATTCTACTTTTCTAGTATCTAAATCTGAAGACGGAAAGATATACACTTTAATGTCTACAAACCCTGTAAACACAATACAAGCAGACAAATTAGCTTCTGCTATAAATTCAATAAAGGATACTGATGATGAGGATTTGAGGGGGTTGAAATTGAATGTCCTAGAAAGAGAGTCAAGAAGTTCTCACGGAGGTGGAGGAATGGGGCTTTTAGATCTTACCTTACTTTCTTATGGGAATATTAGCTATGAATTCTTACCTTGGTCAGAAGGTTTACTCCTTTATTGCCTAACAGTTCAAATACATTCAATTCCTTCATAACATGGAGAATATCATTATTAACAGCACATCTAAAACTCCTGAAGTTGCCTTTTTAGCTGAAGCAAGGACTATGAAATTGTCAGGAAGAAGCATCCCTGAGAACTCTATCGATTTCTTTGCACCCCTCATTGAATGGGCTGATGGCCTATGTAGTATAGATGGATTTGTAGAAGTTAATATTAGATTGGAGTACTTTAATACGAGTTCATCTAAATGCCTGATGGACCTATTAAAGCGTATCGAGTCCTCTTCAGTCGACGCTTGCGTAAATTGGTTTTACGAGGAAGAAGATGAAGATATGCTTGAAGCGGGTGAAGATTATGATGCTATAATTGATCTTCCGTTTAAGCTAATTGCTACCGAGACACTTTAAAACTTCTATCTTTTCCAAAAGGCATCCACCTTAAAAAAGCCCAGGCTATGGCAGTCATAAGCCATAAAACAAAAACATTAAAGTATAGTGTTCTGATTTGTAGTCCCGCTATTCCTTTTGTTGGTGAAAAATATGGAGCATTAAAACCATTAACATACCTAGTGTGGTGATGAATAGGTGAAGCTGTGGGTTTCAATCCTTCAACTAATTCAAGGATTCTCACTGTTCTGTCTTCCTGTAGAACCCATTCGGCGATCTCCTCATTATAATTAGTGTCACGCAATGAGTCGAGTTCCTTTTTTGCGATTAACCCCATTTTTCTAGTATCCTTATCTCTAAATGCTTTATGGTATGCAGCTCTGAAAGCTTCGTTCCATAACGACCTGTTTTCAACCCCTTTTTCAGGAGGTGTAACACCCCAAACCATAAGATCATTGCTTGCCCTCTCCCACTCTCTATCTATCCATTTTAGATCTTTTTTTGACTTGCAAATTGCTTCCAACCAAAAATCACGTCTCCACGCAGAATGCCTGATTATATCATCTAAATCAGAAAACTGTACTTCATATGCGTTTTCTCTATAAGAGTGAACAGCTAAGGCCTCAAACCCCCATCTTGACACCATTATATCTCCTAAAAACGGTACTTGAGTGTTATGAGTGAACCACGTATTAAATCTATCAAATCTTACGATTGCCCCACCAAATATGATTTGTGGAATTATTAAGAGTGGAATAATCATGTAAATAACCTTAGCAGACTTGAAAGCAGCTGAAATGTTTAATCCTAATAAATTCCCAAATGTTGAGACACTAAATAGGACTATCACATGAATCCAGAAGAATCCTGGTATTTCGAGGATGTAATGAGAAACAGCAACAAAGCCAATAGTTTGAATGGCTGACGCAATAAAGCTTACTGCTGTCTTAGCTTTCAGATAGCTCCCCCATCTAAGAAACAAAAATCTTTCTCGCCTGAGCAAAGCTCTATCCTTATGTATCTCTTCTGCACTAACACTAAGTCCTAAGAACAATGCGACAATAACTGAAATAAAGAGAAATTGAGGAATATTCTCACTAGTTCTATATATGTACTCACCTCCATCTGGGGTAAACTTCATAAATAGTGCAAGTAATGCTGCTAACATTGGCGCCTCTAGGAGGTTAACTAGTAAATACTGCTTATTAGTGCACTTCGATGAAAAGTCCCTGAAGAAATATGTTTTAAACTGAGAAAAAGCAGAAGGAGTGCTATTAGGAGCTGATAGAGGCGGAAGTCCATTGACTTCGGCTTCATCAGCCTTGCCTATAATCACATTGTAAAAGTCGTTCCACTCCTTAGGCTCTATTCTACGAGTGTCAGAAAGGTTTCCATATTCGTCAACAACCCGAGATTCGATAATTTCGAAAATCTGTTCGGGGCTGATATTTCCACATTGAATACAAGCGGCGTGATCAGGGTCGACTTGGTTTGTGAGTTCTTTAAAATATGGAATCGTAGAGGTAGGGTCACCGTAATAGATGGGGTATCCTCCTTGATCTAGAATGAAGAATTTATCGAACAGCTTGAATAAATCAGACGATGGCTGGTGAATAACTGCAAACACAAGTTTTCCTCGATGTGACATCTCCTTTAGAAGATCCATGATTTGAATCGAATCGTGACTTGAAAGCCCAGATGTAGGTTCGTCAACAAAAAGAACCATAGGTTCTCTAATAAGTTCTAATGCAATATTTAGACGTTTTCTTTGGCCTCCCGAAACAGTTTTATCGAGAATAGACCCTACCCTTAAATCCTTTATCTCCCACAGACCTAAGCTTGAAAGTGTTGTGTCTACTTTCTCTTCTATTTCCTCATCAGATAATTTGCCGAATGTGAGTTTCGCACTATACCTGAGATTCTCTCGAACAGACAGTTCGGCGATTAACGCATCCTCCTGAGCGATATGACCGATAGTACCTTGAATAAGTCTTGAGTCTTTATGGATATCAACACCATTAATCAGGACTTTTCCAAAGGATGGTTTTATAGTGCCATTTAAAACATTGAGAAGAGTTGATTTTCCAGAACCACTCCCTCCCATTATTCCGACTAAATTACCTTCTCGTTCAGATATATTAAACTGATGAAGGGCTTGTTCCTTAGGGAATTTGAAATAGTGAGAGACATCTTGAGCGGAGAAGGAAATTTTAGGTTGATCAGGAGTATCGAGGAATCTTCGGACTAAATCACTGAAAAACACTCTCGTAGTTTTAGCTTCTTTTAATACGGATCCTGGAACCATTATAGCTACGGAGCCTCTAGGTACTTTCTGACTGTTTAGATAAACTGAGGGTGCTCCGAAATATTTAACAAGAAATAATGTCTCGTTTGCTAGGCGGTATCCGACAAGTGAGCCTTCAAGAGAATTGGTTTGGTCTTCAGATGAGATAACAAAACTCCCTTCGATAGACTCTATTAAGGGGCCTTCAGTAGCAACTAAAGCATGAATCCCATCAATATCGTTTTTGTTAAGTAAAAAGGAAGCGCAGACTACGTCCAAATATTCCACGGAACTTGGGTGACCGTGCGTTGACTTGACAAATTCTAGGAGACGTAAGTAAACTATGCATTTATCTCTGTGTGCAAGCTCTTTATTGATACTCGTACAAGTACGCAACACTTTAGTGGAGAGCATTGCAAGTCTTTTTGCTTCAGATAGTTTGTCGGCGTTCTTTTTTAATTGAAAAACTTTTAGGTGCTCGTCATATCTTGTCAGGTAATAATCCACAACTTTCTTAGGTAATCTTTCGCGTAGATACCTGCTAGCCGCCTGTCGGCCTATAAATTCCTCCTTTTCTGTGCGCCCTGATGCAAATAGAGCGAAGAGTTGAGTTAATGCATCTAGAATACCTGTTGTCATCAATTGTGAAGTTGCAGCATTTACTGACGTATTACGCAAACAAACTCAATAAGTTTCCTTCAAAAACACAAACGTTTTGAACGAACATAAAATGGCATGTGCAAAAACGTCTTACTGACGCTCATAACAGCCTCTATCTGGGCTGAAAGTTGACCTCGGAAGTCCGTCTAAATCCGACGATACGTCTGCAGCATCAAATGGAGGCATCGATGATATTCCATTCCAAATACTACTGTTACCCTCTAGTCGGAAATTTCTATTGATTGTAGACGTAAAAGGAGGTTCAAGATCTATGGTACAGTTATCACCAATAATGTTCAAGGGGAAGTCTTCGTCTTGAACGTCGACACTGCACGACGTGAAGATTTGGTCTGTATAAAACGATGGGTCAAGGATGCTTGACACGAGCTCATCAAAGTCATTTAAGGTAGCATTATTACCCCAAATTAGGCAGTTTCTAAACTCCGTGCTGCTTAGGAATGGTCTGTGTTGGATAATGTCCCCACTGCTTTTATACCAATCACTGATGTAGACAGTAGCCCCCTGTCTGAATGAGCTACTAGTCCAATAATTAGCGAATGTACTCAGGTGCATTATTATTTCACCACCCAGAGTGAATGCACCACACGCTTCGCCACAATCCGTGAATAGGTTATTTAATCCATGGATAAATCCACCCTGCGAAAGCAATCCAATAGACGACATATTCGTAATTTCTGAATTGGCAATTTTAAGAGCATACTCTGCTCCAGTTGCCACACTATCTACCCAAAGCCCAACGGTTCCGTTTTTGAAAACGGCGTGGTTAATTGATGAATTCAATGACCTATCAAGCCACACCCCTCCTCTACTAACAGTGAAATAAACATTTTCGCCTTCATATTCGAATTCTATAGGAAATTCAAGCCCCCATTGACCTGGGTAATCTGAATAACTATCTTCTAGTCTATCTCCTTGGAAAATAACCTTTTCATTTAATGTACCCTCTATTTGAAGCGTCCCTCCTTGCACCCATATCCCACTTCCATTATGAACATACACCTCTGCTCCTGCCTCTATGGTCAACGTGCATCCTGGACTCACCCTTATAGGGCCATATATAACGTGAGGTAAATCACTACTCCACACTTCATCACAATCTAAAATATTTTCAGGAGGATTACTTGAGTCAAACCAATTTCCAGGTTGGTGGTGAAAATTGGCATTCCTTCCATACGCAATCAATTCAACAAATTGATCGGACCCATTACTTCTGAATCTTAATAGATCTTTATTAATAAACGCAGAAGTACTACTTGTAGGGTCTACAGTAACCTCAACGAAAATAAATAAACTATCGTTAGGCAGAATTGTCACGTCTTGAACACTAGTAATAGGATATCCATTTTCATCCAAACCTTGTCCGTCAATATTGATTCTGTAATCACTCCCCAGACCATCTACAAGTTCAATTTTATCTATTAAAACAGCCTCATCATGCGGATTTATTACGGATAAATAAAGGCTTATAGACCCTATAGTTGTGAAAACTGAGTCGAAAAGTAATGTGTCATGAGAGAATTCAAGTTTATCATTGGGGTTAGATGTATAATTTATTTTAGTGCAGCTTTGTAGCCCCAACCACATTGAAACTACCCCCACAAATAGTATTATTATTCCTCTCTTACTCATAGTGCAAATATGGCCATCTTTACCCCATGGAACGAACACATAACAAATTCCTTTCTCAACTTTCTACTACTGATGAAATCCTTCATAAAGTAGTAATGAAACAAGGGGTTATTTTATTGCCCACAACGGACACTCCTTTTCGAAATTTAATTCGAATCATTACAGGTCAGCAATTAAGCGTTAAGGCTGCGGACACAATTTATAAAAGAGTAGAAAACCACTTAGGAATCGGATACTCTCCTGAATCAGTACTCAATACTGACGATTCTGTGTTCAGATCGTTGGGGTTAAGCCGTTCTAAAACAAGTTACGTTAAAGCAGTTGCAGAAGCAGCTGGCCCAGATTGCTCAAACTTTGATGAGTTTAATAATCTCACGAACGGAGAAGTACTTAAGCGTCTTATCGCTATAAGAGGAATCGGATTATGGAGTGCTCAGATGTACTTGATGTTCCATTTATGCAGAACAGATGTATTTGCGCCAGGAGACTATGGATTGCGAAAAGCAATGTCTAAACTGTACGGGTACGATACTGAGGGAAAAGATGCTATATGGGAAGAAAGAGCAGCGATTTGGGCTCCTTACAGAACTTTCGCTAGCCTTCACCTGTGGAAGTACCTCGATAATAAGTAAATGCAGCGGGGTTTATCCCAAGTATCCCTTAAGGATCTTACTTCTGCTAGTATGCTTCAAACGACGAATGGCCTTCTCTTTAATTTGACGAACACGCTCACGAGTTAGGTCAAATCTCTCTCCTATTTCCTCTAAAGTCATGGGATGCTCACCATTTAAGCCGAAGTATAAACGAATAACATCTGCTTCACGTGGAGTTAGTGTTCGAAGAGAGCGCTCAATTTCCTTACGCAAACTCTCGGTCATCAACGAATCATCTGGAGAAGGTGAATCACCTGTTCTAAGAACGTCGTACATAGTACTAGAGCTCTCATCACCTTCTTTAAGTGGAGCGTCCATACTCACGTGACGACCTGCATTCTTCAAACTCTGTTTTACTTCGTCAAGCGTCATATCAAGAGACTCCGCAAGCTCAACTGCAGTAGGAGGTCTCTCAAACTCTTGCTCAAGACGAGCAAAGGCTTTGTTAATCTTATTGATAGACCCAATCTTGTTTAGCGGAAGACGTACAATACGACTTTGCTCAGCAAGAGCTTGTAGAATACTTTGACGGATCCACCAAACAGCGTATGAGATAAACTTAAAACCACGAGTTTCATCAAATCTCTGAGCGGCCTTTATTAGTCCTAGATTACCCTCATTAATAAGGTCGGGAAGAGATAACCCTTGATTTTGGTATTGCTTAGACACAGACACAACAAAACGTAAGTTAGCTTTCGTTAGCTTCTCGAGAGCTTCTTGATCACCTGCTTTAATCTTACGGGCTAGCTCTACCTCTTCTTCCGCGGTAATCAAGTCTACACGACCGATTTCCTGGAGGTATTTATCTAGCGACGCGGTCTCCCTATTGGTTACCTGTTTCGTTATTTTTAGCTGCCTCATGTGCTTTGTTTATACTTAATACCAAACTTTATTCTAAACGCTAACTCCTATGGTTTTGTCCCAAAGAGACAAAAACATTAGTCACGACGTTCTCTACGTTCACCGCCATCACGTCTGTCATTACGACGATCACCACCACGATCTCCGCGGTCACGACGAGGACGGTCTGCAGCTTCAACGTAACCCTCAGGCTTCTCTAGTAAAGCCTTACGGCTCAACTTGATTTTACCTGTCTTAGGATCACGACCTACAACCTTGAACTTAACTTTTTCTCCTTCTTTTAGAATGTCGTTAACGTCATCAACACGTCTCCATTCTAATTCACTAACGTGAAGTAAGCCGTCTATTCCAGGAAGAACCTCAACAAAAGCACCGTAAGGCATAATTGTCTTAACCTTTCCTTCGTACTCCTCTCCTATTTCAACTGTTGGAGGGAAAGCGATTGCTTTAATACGAGCAACAGCATCATCGATTGCAGCTTTATCAGAAGCAGCAACTTCAACACGCCCTTGACCGTCGACATCTTCGATAGAGATGTTAGTGTTAGTCTCAGCTTGGAGTTCTTGAATAATCTTTCCTCCAGGTCCGATAATAGCTCCAATCGCATCTCCAGGTACGTTAAACGCAACAATTCGTGGAGCGTGTGGCTTGAAGTCATCACGTGGCTCAGCAATTACCTTGAGCATTTCTTTACGAATGTGATGACGGCCATCGCAAGCTTGGTTTAAAGCTTCACGAAGCACATCCATACTGATACCTTGGATTTTCATATCCATTTGGCATGCAGTAATACCATCAGCAGTTCCAGTAATCTTGAAATCCATATCTCCTAGGTGATCCTCATCTCCTAAGATGTCACTAAGGATGGCATATTTACCAGACTCCTTATCAGTGATAAGTCCCATAGCGATTCCTGAAACAGGCGCCGTAATCGGAATACCACCGTCCATAAGAGCAAGTGTACCTGCACAAACCGTAGCCATAGAAGATGAACCGTTAGACTCAAGAATTTCTGACACCAAACGAATTGTGTAAGGACAGTCCTCAACTGGAGGTAATACGTGTTTAAGAGCGCGAAGTGCAAGATTACCGTGACCTACTTCACGACGACTCGTTCCACGAAGTGGACGCTCCTCTCCTGTAGAGAATGGAGGGAAGTTGTAGTGAAGGAGGAATTTTTCAGTCTTACGAACAAGAGCTCCGTCAATTAACTGCTCATCTTGCTTAGTACCTAAAGTAAGAGTTGTTAATGCTTGAGTTTCTCCACGTGTGAAGATTGCAGAACCGTGACAACTAGGTAGATAATCAACCTCACCCCAAATGTCACGAATGTCAGTTGTTGAACGTCCATCAAGACGAACTCCATCAATAAGTACTAGATCGCGAATTGCTTTCTTTTGTACATCGTGAAGGTATTCCTTCAACATATATGACTTAGAGCTTTCTTCCTCAGAAAGTGTAGCAACAAAGTCAGAAGCTAGTTGCTTAAATGATGCTTTACGCTCAGACTTCGATGCACCTTTCTGTGCAGCCTTGAACATAGGAGCATATAGTGTATCGAAAACCTTAGCTTTTAAATCTTCATCATGCTCCTCGTGGCAGTACTCACGTGAAACTTCATATTTACCAACAGCCTTAGCTAATGCGATTTGGGCTTCACATTGAGTAGTGATAGCCTTAGCTCCTGCAATAATTGCATCGACCATTTCATCCTCACTTACTTCAGACATCTCACCCTCAACCATTACAATACTATCAATAGTACCTGCAATCATCATGTCCATGTCAGCGGTCTCTAATTCAGTACGGTTAGGGTTTATCACAAACTCCCCGTCTATACGCGCTACTCTAACTTCTGAAATCGGACCGTTAAATGGAACGTCACTTACAGCGATACAAGCACTTGCGGCAAGACCTACTAAGCTGTCTGGAAGAACTTCATCATCCGCTGACATAAGTTGAACCATAACCTGTGTTCCAGCGTGGTAATCACTCGGGAACATAGGACGAAGAGCTCTATCAACAAGACGCATAACTAAAACCTCAGAATCTGATGGTCTAGCTTCACGCTTAAAGAAACCACCAGGGAATTTTCCCGCGGCGGCATATTTCTCTCGATAATCTACAGTTAAGGGCAAAAAGTCAACTTCAGCCCTAGCTTCTTTACTACTAACAATAGTAGCCAATAACATTGTCTTCCCTGAACGCAAAACAATAGCACCGTCAGCTTGTTTAGCTAACTTACCTGTTTCAAGGGTGATCTCACGCCCGTTGCCGAGATCAATAGTTTGGTTGTGTACCGTGTAATTCATTTCTTCTTTATATGTCTCTTGTATCTTTAACTAAATAGATGAAGGTGCGCTAGAGTAAACATCAAGCCTCACACTATCAAAAATCAAGCCATTTTTTTCATTAATTGTTATGAGAGAAAACATAGGGATTCGCAAGTCTAATATGACTTGATAGATATCGTTTAGTCCTCTCTGCATGTTGAATTAGCGGCGTAGCCCTAATTCTTTAACAATAGCACGGTAACGAGTTATATCTTTACTGATTAAGTAATCAAGAGCCTTACGACGCTTGGCAACTAAAGCAATCAGAGCTCGTTGAGTGTTAAAGTCTTTTCTGTTTTCTTTTAAGTGCGCTGTAAGATGAGCTATACGATAAGAATACATTGCAACTTGCGCTTCTGGTGAACCAGTATCAGTTGCTCCTTTACCGTGCTTTGCGAAGAATTCTTTCTTCGTCTTTGTGTCTAAGTAGTACATGTCGAAATCTTTAGATGTCCGTGATGCGAATAAATTATTGCGCAAAGGTAAGCAATTACTTTAGAAAAGTAACATTTTGTATTATGAATAAATATCAACTATTGATAGTTAGAAACCACCTCTAATGATGCAGCATTCTAATCGAAAAGTCAAGTTTAGACTTAAGATTTTTCCTGTGGACAATTGCGTCTAAAAACCCGTGCTCAAGAAGAAACTCAGACCTTTGAAACCCCTCTGGTAAATCCTTTCCAATTGTTTCTTTTACAACTCTAGGCCCGGCGAAAGCGATTAAAGCATTAGGCTCAGCAATGTTTAGATCCCCAAGCATAGCAAAAGAAGCAGTAACTCCACCTGTTGTTGGGTCTGTTAAAATGCTGATATAAGGTAATCCTGCTTTTGCTAACATTGAAAGTTTAGCGCTTGTTTTTGCCATTTGCATCAAGCTAAGACCAGCCTCCATCATCCTCGCACCGCCTGACTTTGAAATACAGATAAATGGAACTCCTTTCTTTATTGCGTGATCTATACCTCTAGCTATTTTCTCTCCAACAACTGACCCCATTGAGCCTCCAATAAAAGAGAAATCCATACAAGCAATAACTACAGGGATACCTTCTAATTCTCCAGAAGCAACTCTTAGTGCGTCGTTGAGACCGGTTTTCTTTTTTGCCTCCATTAATCTATCGGGATATGACTTAGTGTCAACAAACTCAAGCGGATCCTCAGATATCATTTTAGGGGCTAAACTGCGACATTTACCTTTATCAAAAAGTAGGGCGAAATATTCAGTACTTCCTATTCTTTCGTGATGGTCACAATATCCACAAACCCATAATGCATCCTCGTGATCTTGGGCAGACACAACTGTTTTACAGCTTGGGCATTTATACCACGCCCCCTCCGGTATCTCCTTTTTCTCAGCAGATTTCGTCTTAATTCCCTCAGTATTTCTCTGGAACCAACCCATACCTTTTTTTTGACAAAGTTAATGTGCTTAGAACGGATGACCTAAACCTAAGTGAAAAGCACCATCAGGCCATTTTTCGGTCACCCACCTCTCTCCTTTTTCTCTGGTAGGGTCATGCATCCTCAATGCGTAATCAAATCGAATTAAAAAGAATTCAAAATCTAACCTCAAGCTTAAACCGGCACTAGCAGCGATTGACTCCCATGATGAAGATTTTAAGGATACATTATTAGAACCCCCCGTATCATGCAACCATACATTGCCTAAATCAGTAAACATCGCAACAGTTGTGAATGGGGACCATTTGATTCTCAATTCAGCTGACGCATCAAGTCTGATATCTCCTACTCCTTGTAAAACACCTTGAATAGGATCGCTTTTAGAATATAATCCAGGCCCCAAATCTCGCACAGGCCACCCCCTTACGCCATTAGCACCTCCTCCGAAGAAGCCTTTGTCATAAGGGATAGCTTCTGTCCCTTGTCCCACAAATGCACTTCCAAAGCGTAATCGAGCTGCAAAAGTTTGGTCGGGCCTGTTTCGGATATCTTTCTTGATAACCCAAGCGCCATCTACGCGGGCGAACTTGGCAATGGGAACATTTCCAATTAATACTCCACCGTCATCAGCTACTTCTAATCCAAGTAGCGGAGAAAACGTTTTCGTCATTACACCTGACCATTCTATACCGAGTCCGACATTAGATCCTTCAGCACCCACAAGTGAAGTCCAACCTATCCTGCTCCCACTTAATGCATAGTCGCTAAACCGCTGTTTTAATAGTGCGTCATCCTCGGAGTCTAGCCATTCTTCAAATTCGTTCGAAATATCCAATTTCACAAACGAAACATGTAGGATGTCAATATTTATTTTACTTTTCCTAGCTGCATTTTCTACCCAATCAATTCTATGAATATAATCAAATGAACTACTGGTATATTCTGGTCTAGATTCTTTTGCCGCCTGTATTATCCATTCTGTGTGAGGCGAGGTTGATTTGGGTAATGTGCCTAATCGTTTTGGGGGCAAACCTATTGTTCTATATGATCCTAGAAAACCAAACTCGCCACTGTTTGGTACTATTGAAGATGAACTATATGAGAATGGTTGAGTAGATGCAATTGACGCAGACAATGTAATGGCAATCACATCTCCTCTCCTACTAACGTTCCTGTCAGACCAAGTGAATTTACCCAATGGACCGTAACGCGTATCAGCTCTAGTCATGTCAAACTCTAGTGCAGCGTTATATCTTGGAGAATCGTGCATTTCTATTGTTACATCAACAGTACCTAGTTCATCGCCAGAATTAATAGGGAAGTCCTTCTTTATTTCGACTCCTTTTAATGCAGAAACCATAGTCAACCTTCGGTATGAAGACTCAAACTTTGCAGGATCAAACCCTAGCCCCTCCTCAAGAGTAACTAGATGTTGTAGTAGAGAAGACCTCAGCGGTCTAGTCATATCACTTTGGTCGAAAAGAATTGAACCTATTTTCATTGACCTATGTGGGATGTTAGTCGCTGTACCTTCAATGTGCTGTCCTCTAAGTATTACTTCAATATTTACACCTGTATGTCTGTGAATTGTGTCCAACGAAAACTTAATAAAACCCTCATTGAAAGTTGCATATCCTAGGCCTCCTGCAAGTCTAGATATTCGATTTCTCTCTTGTTGAAGAGAGTTCATACTTAAGGGATCTCCTACTTGGAGTAAAGTAGATGATTTAATTGCATTTAAAGGGAGTCCTGAAGTTTTTGTGTTCCAGGAAATAGAATCTATTGTCCATCGTTCTCCTAACCTAATGTTGAAAACAGCTCCCCAACCTGACATGTGTGAAGAATCCGGATAAACTTCGACATGAGCTTGAAGATGTCCCCCTTGATTAAGGATCTGGGTCATTTTAGAACTAGTTCTAAACAATTCACTTTCATCATAGAAAGATGGTGGTTCTCCAAACAACTCCCTAACTCCATAACGTAGCCCTCCAGGCTCTTTGTTTTTAAGGCTTCTTCTATCTAAACTCTTCTTCAGAGCTTCGGGGCGTATCATTTTATAGGCCCAAAGTCGCCATGTCATCCCGATGAATCTCCTGTTTGGTCTAACTCTAAAAGCTCCTTCAAGAGATAGCAAGAGATCATCCGACATCCCTCCTAGTTCAACATCTTCTACCTCAATGGATTGAGAGATAAGCAGATGCTCTTGGCTTTGTGATAATAGATTTGAAGAGCTAAGTAATGATATGGCAATTAGAACGGTAGAGGTGTAACTTGGTGCCGTGAATATTCTAACTAAGAACGAGCGAAACGCCATAAAGGGTCTGCGCAACCGTGAAAACCGGCTACAGGAGAATCGTATGGTGGTGGAGGGAAACAAAGGTGTTCTTGAATTACTTGGTAGTTCTAATGAGACGCAGCGAATTTACGTCACGAACTGCCATGAGATTGACACAATTAGAAATCTTGCTCTTACAAAAGGAGTGGATATTATTGAAGTTTCTTCTAAAGACATGGAAATAATGTCTAGTTTGAGAACTGCTCCAGGAGTATTGGCAATTGGTAAGATTGCCAATTCTAGCGTAGAAGACATTATCGCTAATTTAAAAGACACGACTAGAACTGGCGTGCCTACCCTTCTCGTTCTTGATGACTTATCGGATCCAGGAAATGTTGGCACATTAATTAGGACGGCTGATTGGTTTGGTCTTGCAGGAATTATTTGCTCGCCCAGGACGGCAGATATTTGGAATCCGAAAACTATACAATCTTCAATGGGCTCTGTTTTCAGAATGCCTATATGTATAGCCGACCCCTTAAATGTGATAGCCACGTTTAAATTGCAAGCTGTAGCTCTTGATTCTAGTGGAGAAAATATTTACACATCAGACTTTATGCCTGACGCTTTTATTGTAGGCTCTGAATCTCATGGCGTTAATAAGGATCTAATTGACTCCTGTAGTACTACCTGGGCTATTCCAGGCAGCGGTGGTGCTGAATCCTTAAATGCTGCAATTGCAGGAGCAGTTGTTTCTTCTGAATTAGCGAGAAGATGCTCTATGACTTAAGCCTGCATTTAGCCCTAAGTGGCTGCATGGTAATTTCACACCAAGTCCTTTTTATTTCTTCTTCTGTGCCCACATTTTCACCCACTTTCTGAACCACTTCTTTGAGTCTTTTGTGGAATAACTCTTCATCTTCATCTGTCACATCCACTTCTCCTGAACAGGCTGTAAGGTTAGTTATTCCAAGATATTTTGCTGCTAATATTTGATTAGGCCAAATCTTATACCCCTGATATATCGCCTCATCTACGAGTGTAGCAATAACACGCTCTGTTCTATCTCCCTCAATCTCCTTCCATGGGATGATATTACAGAATTCAAGGTGAATCCTACCTTTCCACCCCGTGAGCCCGACAGCCATACTCATTTCATCCTCCCCTGCTTTTTTTTCGTATTCTCCGTCTTTCTTGAGCTTAATTAGTTCTTTAACTTTCATTGCGTCACAAGGATCCCATTCGTAAGAAATACAAACAGGCATGACATTTAGCGAGTCCCATGAATCTTGCCCACCTTCCGAAATCAACATTCGAATCAAAGCTGGCGAAGTTTGATCGATACCATCTTTCGCTCGTCCTTCTTTTTGGGCTAACCAAACAGAACTTCCCTCGCTCACGACATGCCTTATGTATGATGCGACTAAAAGACTGCTTTCCCACCTCTCTCTGGGGCCTCCTCCTCTTTTAACAATGAAACATCTGTTCAATCTGACTAAATCTTCAACCCACTTTTGCGAAAGTAAATTATCTCCAATCCCTATTTCAGTAGAAGGAAAACCACTTCCCATCCTTGCAACATTGACTAATGAGGGGTCCAGAACTATATCCCTGTGATTTGTGAGATGAAGAGTTGGGTTTTCGAGGTGTTTTTCAGAGATGCCTTTCGCAAATCCTAAGGAGACACCGTCCGTAGTAGACTCAATTAATGCCTCTAGAAAAGGGAAAGTGAGTTCATCTTGAAAGTCTTGAACGCTATCAATCGTACACATGCCTTCAGCTATTTCTCTCGCGTTTTCCTCACCAATCAAAGGTGTTAAGAGAGCTTCCCAATCTAACTTTTTAGCTAAATTGCAAGAAGCAGAGCCAGCCTCAGAGTCATAAAATGGACGAATATTTTCGAAGTCTTCGTTTTGCATGCGCGGGGGCAAGATACCGCTAGTACCTTTGTCACCATTATGAGTTTTGAAGAACTAAAAATAACAAGGCAGTTTTTAAATTCAATTGAAGACTCGGGATTCAAGAATCCTACTCCTATCCAAAGTAAAGCGATACCTCCAATCCTTGCTGGTCAAGATGTTATAGGCATAGCCCAAACAGGTACAGGCAAGACAGCTGCATTCGCTCTTCCAGTTCTTATAAAAGTTAAATACCCTCAGGGCAATGCTCCCAGAGCGTTAATTCTTGTTCCAACAAAAGAGCTTGTAATACAAGTTCATTCGGTATTTGAGTCTCTAGCAACATATACTGACCTGAGATGTTTGGCACTTTATGGTGGTGTAGGGCCTAAAACTCAACTTGAAGAACTATCTAAAGGATCAGATGTTTTAATTGCTACCCCTGGAAGATTTATGGATCTATACCTTAAAGGTGGAGTTGAAACTAAGAAGATAAAGACACTTGTCCTTGACGAAGCGGATCGCATGATGGACATGGGTTTCATGCCTCAATTAAGAAATATTTTAGAGATAATTCCAAACAAACGTCAGAACCTGCTTTTCAGCGCAACTTTTCCTGATAGAGTAGTAACTTTAAGTGAAGAATTCCTTCTTTGGCCTACAAGAATAGAAGTAAGTCCACCAGCAACACCAGTCTCTACGGTAACCCAAATTAAGACAGCTGTCCCTAATATCAGGACGAAACTGAACATGCTCAGCCATCTTTTAACTGACATATACCCAGAGGACAGAGCTCTTGTATTCGTTAGGACTAAAGAGCAAGCAGAGGCTATTTCTAAATTTCTTGAAAGAACTATTCCAGGAGGTGTACGAGGAATGCACAGCAATAAAGCTCAAAACACAAGGCTTTACGCGATGACATTGTTCCGAGAGGGTGCTATTCGAGTTTTAGTTAGCACAGACGTTAGTAGTCGCGGAATAGATGTGCCAGAAACGAAACTTGTGATAAACTGTACAGTTCCTAGAAATTCGGCTGACTACGTTCACCGAATAGGAAGGACGGGAAGGGCCTTTAGAGAGGGCGTGGCTCATACTTTGTTTGACCCGAGTGAAGAGGCTTACTTAAAAGCTGTAGAGTCTTATCTACCTTCTAAAAATGTGATACTTGAGGTGCCTCTCCCCGATTGTGTTACAGTTGAAGAAACACCACCAGCTGAAGCAAAGCAAATGGCTATGGATATCGATGCTCAGAAACGCAAGGCGGACCCAGATTTCAAAGGAGCGTTTCACGAAAGAAAGCATAAACGACCTGTGGCTAAGTCACGCCAACAACGCAGCGCTCGCAGGAGGAAGTAGTCTTACCCCGTCAACTTCTAATACATATCCCACTTCATAACACATTACAGCAAGCTTTCCGTTGGGGAGTGATTCGATATGTGTGTGGTAATTGAAGTCGAACCCGTTGTTTCTAAGCCACATAAAAGAGGAGTCGGCTAACTCATTCACTTTAGGCTCTTGTCTTAGTCGCTTTAGTAATGTCCGGTTCTTGTTTAGCACCACCCCTACCTTTCTTCTTTTTGTAGGAAAATCGAATAATTCTTTTGTTTTCATAGTGGCAAGAAAACAAATATTATAGTTTGGTGATATATAAACTTTGCAGACCACAACTCTGAGTTTGTAGTCGTTACTTTTGTCCTTATGCAAACTAACTTAGAAGTGAACCGTGTAGGCATTGTAGGAGCTGGAGCTATGGGGTCTGGAATAGCCCAAATTGCTTCGCAGGCCGGCTGTATTGTCGTCTTATTCGATATTGTGCAAGATGCATTAGACATTAGTGAGGCAAAACTGAACAAAGTGATGGCTCGCCTTGTAGAGAAAGGTCGAGTTACTAAAGATGAGTCAGTCCAGATACAGGCTAGGATTCAAAGGACTACTGTTATGGATGAGCTTGTGGACTGCGAATTAGTGGTGGAAGCTGTTGTAGAAAACCTCGATGTCAAGCACGCGGTATTTAGTAAAATCGAGGCGATAGTTAGTGAGGAGACGATATTAGCTTCGAATACCTCCTCGTTGTCGATAACGTCTATCGCTGCTGGATGCGACCGCCCCGAGCGTGTTGTGGGATTGCACTTCTTTAATCCTGCGCCGGTAATGCCTTTGGTTGAAATTATTCCTGCAGTCCAAACTCGTAAGGATCTCCCGTCCGAGCTTGTAGAGCTTATGCGATCTTGGGGAAAGGCTCCCGTTATCGCTAAGGATACTCCGGGATTTATCGTAAATCGTGTGGCCCGCCCATTTTATGGTGAAGCCCTTAGAATTCTCGATGAGGGAATCGCAGATGTACCTTCTATTGACGCAGCGATGCGAAGTTCGGGCTTTCGAATGGGTCCATTTCAACTGACCGATCTTATAGGGCACGATGTAAACTACGCTGTTACGGAATCTGTCTTCAAAGCATTCTATTACGACCCTCGATTTATGCCCAGCATAACCCAATTAAAGCTAGTAGAGGCAGGATGGCTCGGCCGTAAATCAGGTCGAGGGTTCTACAACTACGATGAAGCCATTGTCGACAAGGAAATAACTAACGACCTCCAAACTTCTATCTCTGAACGAATTATCGCAATGCTTATTAATGAAGCTGCAGACGCAGTTTACTACGGAATAGCAAGTGCTAAAGACGTAGATACAGCAATGCTCAAAGGGGTTAACTATCCTAAGGGATTACTAGTTTGGGCTGAAGAATGGGGACTAGAAAAAGTAGTCAGCATCATCGATGCACTAAGAGACACGTACGGGGAAACACGATACAGATGTAGCCCCTTACTCCGAAAACTCGCTAACGAGGGCGGGAAATTTCACTAAGAAGGCATAGACGCCAAACGCCTAATAGCGGTCAGCTGGTGGGTTAGTCCACCAACTTCTGCATGAACTATACCATCGTTTGTGAGCCTGTCTACTCTGACTTCTCCAGAAGCGTGAACTACAGAATCGCGAGTTACAAGAATCGCTACGTGCGTTATATCCCCATCGGAATTCTTGAAAAATGCCAAATCATCAGCTTCCCTATCCTCCCATTTAACTTCTTCACCGAAAGTGATTTGATCTGAAGCATCTCTAGGCAGCTCACGACCTGTGAGCCGAGCAGCTAAAAGACTTAGACCAGAACAGTCTATCCCCGCAACTGTTCTACCGCCCCACTGATACGGAGCTCCTAACAAAGCTAGAGCCGCTTCACGCATCGAAATAGGAATTTCACCCAATGAATCTAAAGAGTCCGAAGAACCAGAATCAGATTCACACTTAACTCTTGTAACTTCAGTGTTTGCAATATAAAACCCGTCTTTACGCACTTCAATCAAAGCGCATGCCGGAAGCCATAAACTTGCCATCGTACGCTCATTTCGCCACTTTGACATTGTCGTACAAAGAATAGCTCTTTCTTCAGGAACCTCTAATCCAAATTCGAATTGACGCTTATCCACCCATCCCTCATAACCATCCTCTAACGACTTCACCTTCATCCAGTTACCACGACCTTCTTCAAGTATAGAAACACACTCGCCCGCAAGTATTTGACTTACTTGTTCCGACCTGTCGTTAGCTTCCGCTCTGAGAGGAACGATTGAAACCGATGCAATTCCGACCGAGCTCAAAGCGCTTCAATAACTATTGCAGAAGCTCCACCACCTCCGTTGCAAATACCAGCCGCTCCATACTTCAAACCTCTCGCCTTAAGCGCGTGAACTAATGTAACTACGATCCTACATCCGCTCGACCCTAGTGGGTGACCTAACGCGACAGCACCGCCGTTAACGTTTACTTTCTCAGGGTCTAATCCTAACTCGCGGTTATTTACAATCCCTACTACACTAAACGCTTCGTTTAACTCCCAAAGGTCGATATCATCAATGCTCAATCCAGCTCTATCTAAAGCGATAGGAATAGCTAATGAAGGTGCAGTCGTAAACCACTCAGGTTCGTGTGCTGCATCAGCAACGCCAAGGATTCGTGCAATTGGCTTCAGATTGTGACGTTCTACCGCTTCTTCTGAAGCCAAAATCACAGCACTCGCACCATCGTTCAATGTCGAAGCATTCGCCGCAGTTATGGATCCTTCCTTATCAAAAGCAGGACGTAATGTAGGAATCCTATCCATCTTTACGTTGAGGTACTCCTCATCCTTAGAGAAGATAATCGGATCTCCTTTTCGTTGTGGAATCTCAACAGGTACGACTTCTGCATTGAAAGCGCCAGATTCCCAGGCTGCTGCAGATCTTTTGTAACTAGTAATCGCAAATTCATCTTGCTCCTCACGAGTAATGGTCTTCTCGCGAGCGCAAAGCTCAGCGCAATTACCCATGTGGGTTTTATTATAGACATCTGTTAATCCGTCAACAAGCATTCCGTCGCGCATTTTAATATCACCAAATTTGGTCCCCTTCCTTGCATCTAAATAATGAGGAACTTGAGACATATTCTCCATACCTCCAGCTATTACAATTTCAGCTTCACCCATTGCGATTGTAGCCCTTGCCAATGCGATAGCCTTCATGCCACTAGCACAAACCTTGTTTACTGTAGTACTCGGAACAGAATTGGATAACCCAGCTCCCAGAGCAGCTTGACGAGCTGGAGCTTGTCCCATACCAGCTTGTAGAACATTTCCCATGTAAACTTCCTCAATCTCTTTAGGGTCTAAACCTGCTTTTTCTAATGCTCCCTTGATTACAACCGAACCTAGCTTAGGTGCGGGAACAGTTGACAATGAACCTAAAAAGCTACCCATAGGGGTCCTTACTGCAGAAACTATATAAACGTTAGATGACATGTTGAATATTTTAATACTGCGAAATTAACCTCCTTTGGCTTTAATTACACCTTTTTAATCACACTTTGGCACAGCCTTTGTAATACTCCTTATAGCAAGTGGAACTTGTGTATGATTTGGTTTTGGTTCAGTCAAATGCAAACGTCAGGAAACATCCTGGCGTTTGTTGTATAAGAAAGTTTATTGTAAATAAGTAACCTTTTATGACAAGCGATCGTATTCATCTGCATGTCATTCTCATTTATTTCATATCCGAAAAGATTGTCGCACTTTCAGCAATTGATAAGACACGTGCACGATCAGCCCATTCTACTAAGAAGAGCACTTAGATTAGCTTGTAAGGAGCTATCTAGAGATGAGGTGATTGAGCTAAGCAGCTGGGCTTCGGCTCGCTATACTCTCTAGTCCTTAGACTTTTTCTTTGGAGTCGTCTTCGCTTTCGTAGTCGTCTTCGCCTTTGCTTTCGGAGCCGCCTTTGCTTTCGGAGTCGCCTTCGCTTTCGGAGCCGCTTTTGCTTTCGGAGTCGCCTTCGCTTTCGGAGCCGCCTTTGCTTTCGGAGCCGCCTTCGCTTTCGGAGCCGCCTTTGCTTTCGTAGTCGCTTTCGCTTTCGTAGTCGCTTTTGCTTTCGGAGCCGCTTTTGCTTTCGGAGCCGCCTTTGCTTCTACCGGTGCTTCATTGACTTCTGGTGTCTCCGTTGCTTTCAGAACAGGCGTTACCTCTTTAGTTACTGTATAGTCCCTATACTGTCTAGCATTTTCTGTAGGGATATCCACAATAGTAGGCTTCAATTCAGGAGACTTCCTTTCATCACGAGCTGGCCTAGAATCTTGGTTTTTCCTAGAATCTATAGTCGGTTTTGCTTCGTCAGAACTTTTTGAATGACGCACACGTTGCTTCAAAGGACGGAGACCTCGATCAGCACTTCCGAACTTCACCTCAGCATTACGTCTTTTGTTTGGTTTAGGAGTATCCCCACCCTTCATAAGGTTAAGGAAATCACGAGGAACTCGTGTCTTAATCATGATTTCCTCTCCTCTAGGGCCGGTGATCTCAAGAGCAAACATGTGTACACCCTCACGTTTCAAAGGGTCTGGCGCAGTCTTACCTTTTCCAATAATAACACAACTCTCACGACGTAATGAAGGCATTATTAATTGAATAGCCTCAATTGGAGCGTCAACCTTTAATAAAGTATGAGCTTCAGTAGCTCTCATAGTTCTGTATTGAACCATGACCTTTTCGCCATCTTCCTCACGACATTCTAACTCATCATCTGGAGGCAAATGACCTTCCACAAGTATATAAATACCCTGCCTGAAATCATTCCAATTCTCTTGAAGGTGCTCTCTCCACTTTTTGTTTTTTGCGATTAAGCAAATGCCACTCACATCCTTCATTAACTTATTTACAAAATGAAGGTCCGAATAACCTCTGCCTTGTCTTTCCAGCCAACTCTTCATCCTTGAGTAACTAGAGCTAACTTGAGGATTAGCCGCCGCAGTAATCCATCCAGACGATTTTACATACGCAAGGAAGTTTTCATCCTCGTAAACAACATCGAAAGGTGGCTTTATAATAGAGTTTGCTGACCTCGGGTTCGCTCGACTCTGGCTATTAGCTACTTGTGACGGGGCTGTACCCTGTGTAGGTGTAGGAGAACTCCTTACCGTTCTACGCCCTCTATCATGAGTGACATTCATCCCCGGCTGAACTTCTGTAGAAGGGATTCGAACGACATTCCCCTCAACTTTTACAGCTCCGTTTTTAATCGCTTTTCTTGCTCTTGTGCGAGTCGTGTATCCACCTTGCATTGTTAGAGCGTCAACTAATGTGCCAGGGTGGCGTACCTCAAATCCTTCCATGCCGCGAAGGTAGGTAGAACACGGCTATTAAACCACATATCAATTAAAGTAAAAGAGGTTCATCGCCTTTGCAATGAACCTCCCTAACTAACAACTAAACTTGACATATTACAAGCGCATAAAATGCAAACTTGAAAATCAATCATAAGCAATTAAAGAAAAAAATTTGACATTCACAAATTCTTAGACGCCTGACAACGTGTAAGTTGTTCACAATTGATAGCAAGACGCACCATAAGTAGAAAGAAGATTCATTAAATCGACTATGGTAACTAAACCGTCGCCATTAAGGTCTGCCGAGCAGTTAATCACACAACCGAACTCAGAAAGCACCCATAACAAATCCGTGACGGTTCTCTCTCCATCACCGTCCAAATCGCCGTAACACCAAGGTGTATCAACGCAATTGACAAACGAGGACGTAGTAGAGAAATCTACAGACTGACTTGTTGCAAGTACGTCTCCAAACGGGCTTAACCACTGGAATCCACCTGGCTCGGCGCAGTACGAATCAAGCCACCCATCGCCATCTTCATCATCCCATTGTAAAACCAAACATCCTTCGGGAAGACATAGTGTGATAGAAGAGGAATCACCTGCAGCAAGTGGTTTGGACTGAAGAATGTGAGAAGACGAATTTTCAAATGACAGAGACCATCTCAAATCTATGGCGTTGCAACCAGCCCATTCCGTGAGGGTTCCACGGTAACCAAGGCCTGACACGGTGCAGTTTTCGCGAGAAGTGTTGTTTAAAGGCGTCGGATCGGGCGTGGAATTGATGTCGATGATTGTGAACGATATAGTTCGTGTACCGGACGAGTCAACGGGGTGCGAAGATTGAGGAAGCGTAATAATTGCGCCGGGCTCGAGAGGTTGCGAAAAAGCATGAGTTATAGTTGTGGTCGATGTGTCCCACTCGATATTGTATGTGATAGACGAAATCTCCGTGAGTCCGGAATTAAATACTTTAGGAGAGCATTCAAATGTCCAGTCGCATTGAAGATGGTCGAAGTTGTCGAAGCCCATTGCAGTTAAGTCAAGAGATGGGATGCTTGCTAATGGAACTTCCCACACCCCTCTCCCGAACGTTGCTGCAACTAAACGATTTGTGGCCGTTCTGACCTCTAAATCGGTTATTATAGTTAAAGGCAATTCTGTACCAAACCTTTCCCATCCTAAAAGCGAATCATAGATAAACACCCCCATATCTGTCCCTACATATTTCGTTCCATCAGAAGATTCAACAATAGTGTTTACGGGCAAAGCTGGCAAGCCTGAAGACTTGTCTATCCAGGAGCTACCTGCGTCATAAGAAACCCAAACCTGATATCCAGGAACGTAGTTTCCGAAAGTCACCCAAATCTCGTTTGGGTCTGAGGCGGAGATAAGAACGTCGCCGATAGTAGAGCCCGGCAAATTCATTAGGAGAGTGAAATCTACGCCGTTAGTAGACTTCCAAAGCTCTTCGCGTTTCGCTACGTAAAGTAAATTAGGATCTGTTACAGATAATGCCAGAGCGTCCGCTTTCGTCGAGCTCATCGCCCCAAGCGTAGTCCATGTTGTTCCGCCATTATCTGAACGGTAGACCGATTTCTTACCGACGTAAATAACGTTAGGGTCTGAAGGGCTAGCAAGCCACGGTGTAAGCCAATTTCCGAACTCATTAACGCCAGAACCTAAGTAACTCGCGATTTGGGTTTTTGATCGTCCACCATCTAAAGAACGGTATAAGATCCCGTAGTAAGCGCTCATGAATACCTGACTCGAGTCCTCAGCATGATAAAAACACCCCATCCCATCACCATCAAGAATGCGGTGCCATCCATCCGAATTGTAAAGCGAAGTTCCATTATCCTGTTTTCCGCAAATCATCTCTGAATGTCTGTGGGGATTTAATCCAAGTCGATAGATTTGGGCTATATGAATACCATCTGATTTGTCAGAATACACACCAAACTCATCTCTCAAATACACTCCCCCATCATTCGCAACCACTAGTCTGCCATCTGGCAAGAAAGTCACCCCGTGCTGATCTGCATGCACAAGTGGGTGTTCACCTTGACCTGACCAATGCGCATCACAAATCCACGTCACTCCACCATCTAACGACTCCCATAAATTCACTGCTCCGATTATTATATGATCGGCATTTTGAGGATCCACATCTAAGCACATATCCCACCAGGCTTGGCCAGAATAATCAGAGCCATCACTCGTCCATCCGTGTACATTAGGGCCACCATCAGCTCTAAGCATAACACTATAAAACGTTGCACCTCCATCATCAGATCGCCACACCCCTAAAGTAGTTTGAGTGAAGTAATGCGCTCCAAAGACATAAACCCGATTAGGGTTCGACTCTCCCACAGCAATCTCCAACCTGCCTAAATTCGCAGATTCCGGAAGAACAATTTGCGACCACGTTAATCCATAGTCTACAGACCTAAACACTCCTACGTTTTCTTCTCCAACCGTAACAATATTCGAAGCACCTAAATTAAACTCGAAATCACGAATTTCGCCCGTTTTCACAGAGCTAAAGCTCGCTCCCGAGTCAATTGATCGATACAAACCCGAGCTTGAGGCCACAAAAATCACGTTCGCACTATCGGGATGAAATTCCACTTTAAATATCTTACCCCCACCTCCGACGGGCAAACTCAAACCCGTGGTTTGCCATGAAACACCGGCATCGAAAGTCTCTATCAGACCTATACTATAAGTCGTAGCACCATCAGAATCCCCGGTAGCTAAATACCAATGTAACGAGTTCGCTGGATCCACAATAACATCCGTCGCTCCCACTGCTGACAAAGCATCTACCCCACCTCCAGCAGGACTCCACGTTGCTCCTTCATCAATAGAAATCCAAAGACCTCCAGAAGGAGCACAAGCAAGCCATCCCCCATCAAAAACGGTAACATTATTTACGCGGCCAGCCCCGCCGAAAACAGGGATTTCGTCATTACCAATATATTCCCAAGACGAACCGACCACTGAGTTTGATCTATTATTACCTTCACTAATTACAGCGTTCCACAAAGCGTTTGCAGGTGGTCGACTAGAATCTGTAGCTGTCCTCCTTTCCATCCACCAAGCCCACCGTTCGAATGGCTTAGCACCGTTAGATCTCGGAACCGCACTTCTATCAGACCACGTTTCACTGAAAATCCTACGAACTTCTTCAACGGTAGCCTCCGGATTTTGTAGCTCTGACTGCCAAGTAATATCATTTTGCCCCCAAAGACCTCCTCCTACCCAAATTAAATTGAGTAACACGAACACAGGGATAAACATCCCTCGAATATTATTCGGGCGGCACATAGGTTTAAAATACGACTAATAATGGTAAAAGTTGCGTTTTACACAGGTAAAGTTCCCGTTCACTCACTAGATGAAGACATTGAATGATAAACGCTCTGTACGTCATCATTTTCCTCAAGTTTATCAATGAGTTTTTCTACTTCTATGGTTTCCGATTCACCAAGCTCAGAAGTTGTAGTAGGAACTCTATCGAACCCGGATTCTTGAATCTCTAGACCTAACTCCTCAAGCTTTTTCATTAATCCACCAAATGACTCAAATGGTGCCGTAATTATTATCGTTAAGTCATCTACTTCAATTTCCTCAGCTCCGTAATCTATTAGTTCAAGTTCAAGCTCTTCCGGGTCTTGGCCTTCAGAGCTGATATTAAAGAAACAAACTCTGTTGAACAGAAACTCCACACTCCCCGTTGTCCCTAGGTTACCTCCATTGTGCGCGAAATCGCTTCTAACACTAGCCACAGTTCTGTTATTGTTATCGGTAGCCGTTTCAACGAAGAACGCAACACCATGGGCACCGTACCCCTCGAAAGTAACTTCCTTATAGCTTGACGTGTCCTTATCGGTAGCTTTCTTAATCGCACGAGCAATATTATCCTTGGGCATATTTGCAGCGCGACAGTTTTGTAGTACAGCCCTTAATGTTGAATTCGTATCGGGGTCAGCATTCCCTCCGTCTTTAATGGCGATAATAATATCCTTATTAAGTCTTGAGAAAACTTTAGACATCGCAGACCAACGCTTCATCTTCCTTGCCTTCCTAAATTCAAATGCTCTTCCCATAATTATTATCTCTTTCCGCGAATATCGGTTTGCAACAATTAATTACCAAGATTCGGCGTGCAGAATGTGCCAAACTGGGTTAACAATATCAGTAAGTCTTGTGTAGCTGTGTGTCCGTCAAAATCTAGATCTGTAGGGCATAGGTTTTCCTGAAAAATAGAAATACAGCTCTGCGTTACTGTATCCCAAACTGTTCCTTCTCCACAATAACCCCACGGTTCCAGGCAAAATGAGGCTGAAGAACCTTCAACTAAAACGATAGTCTCGTCAACTAATAATCCGACAAATGTTTCCTCGCCTCCTCCAGGCCATTGCACGATTACCGAATCCACTTGGGTGCTTGATCCAAGTCCGAAATGTAGATGACGGGAGTTTTGGCTTAAATATTTATCGCCGCAGAAAACGACATTGTGCTCAGATCCATTTGGATGATAGACTGACACCATTGCACCTATGGCATTCCTATTTGAAATTACTCCTTCAGGCCTAATTTTTAAATAATGATTACCGTTCGGAGCACCACTAATAATGGAAGCAAACTCTCCAACTTGATGCGAAACTAGATCTGGAAACCCATCAGAATTAAAATCACCAGTCGCAATAGCGAACGTGTATTGGCTAGCTTGAGGAGATGTTGTCGTGAGATCAGTCATAGGAGGCGATCCATCAGATTCGAAAAATGAATTTAAAATCTCCCCATAGACATCAAAAATCATAGGGTATTCAATAAATGCACTAACTCCAGTAGCCACATATAAATCTGGCCACATATCATTATTGTAATCAAAAAAACTTGCCCCCCAACATAATTCGTTTACTCCGACTCCTTGCAAATTTGAGACATCTAAAAACCCAAAACCTGCATTGAGATTGTTTTGGAATAAATAATTGCCAAAAAGTCCATTTGTTACATACAAGTCCATGTCCCCGTCTCTGTCATAATCTCCGAACGTAGAGGACATTGCATAAATTCCAATATTAACGCCCCAAACAAAAGCCATATCAGTAAACGTTCCATCTCCATTATTGTGATAAAAGGCATTTAGATGATCTATTCTATCATTAATGATATGTAAATCGAGAAGGCCGTCTTGGTCAATATCTATCCATGTACTCTGAAAGGTTTGGTGTAATCCATTGCCTACGCCCGCTATTTCTGTAACATCGGTGAAAGTGCCATCTCCATTATTCAAATAAAGTTCATTCTGTGCACTGTTTACATATGTATGATAGTTACAAATGTATAAGTCCAAATAACCATCATTATTATAGTCCCCGAATGAGGCGCCGTAACTCTTTGTGTTAATTGCTGTAGAAATGCCACATGTCGACGAAACATCAGTAAACTGCATTTCTCCATCATTTATCCATAGATGATTCGAAGCGTTTCTGTTTGTGATAAGGAAATCTTGATCGCCATCATTATCAATGTCTGCCCAAATAACTGATTTTGTTTCATTAGTACTATTCGAAATATTGAAGAAGACCTCCTGAAATACCGACCCATCTCCTTGAAAAAACCTTAATTCACCGGCGTGGTGACCGAAGGTTAAATCATCAATATCGTCATCGTTGAAATCTGCAAAACTCACACCTGTTCCCAAGAACCCTCCCGTATGATCGGTCTCTAGCATTACAGCATTAGACAAATCAACTAATTGAGCACATAGTGAATAAGAAATAGTGAAAAATATTGTACACGTAAAAAAAAGCCGAGTAAACAGCTTCTGAATCAAAATATTGCATTTAAGGATAAACAAACTCATAGAATTATACAACTACAAGATAAATTAAAATAACCCTACACGCAACTCATCTATAAAAAAAGCGTCTTTAAGTCGAACGAACAGAAAAACCATTTCGCCATGATTAATTGTAAAAACATTCTCCTATTAAGTTTAGGAGCTATTTTCTCAGTAGCAACTTATGCTCAAATCTCTCACGGAGGCGCTCCGATTCAGTGGGGTGACGCAACTTACTCTCCTACGATGGACACTAAGTTAATGCCTGTCCTAGACCTTGCGGTTCTTGCATCTGAGGACGCGGTTACTGACCAATACAAAGAAGCTCCATGGAGGTTCGGTGTTGAGCACCCCGTTTCTTACGACCTTCAAAATTCAGGTACATGGACTTTCGAGGAAGGAATGCACGTTTGGAGATTACAATTTGATTGTCCTGACGCATTAAACGTAAGCTTTATGCTCTCAAGGTTCGTTCTTCCTAAGGAAGCTGAGCTTTTCGTTTATAACGCTCAAAGAACTGCATTTATCGGATCTTTCACTCATAAAAACAATAAGGATTGGGAAGGGCTTTCTTTAGGTGTTCTCGACGGGTCATCAATGATTCTTGAGTATCACGAATCTCCTGCTTCTCATGGAATGGGTGAAATTGAAATCGACCATGTAGTTCACGGATACCGTTCTTTATTAAACCACCAGGATGCCGTTCTTGCTGAAATGGCAGATAGAATGGGGCCTTTCGGAAACTCTGGCGCTTGCAATGTAAACGTGAATTGTCCTGAAGGAGTTGACTGGCAAACAGAAAAACGTTCAGTTGCACTTATCGTAAATGGCGGATCTGCTTACTGTACCGGAGCATTGATTAACAATACTGCAAATGACGGAACGCCTTACTTCCTCACAGCTAACCACTGCATTGGAACACCTAATACTTGGGTTTACTACTTCAACCATGAAAGTAGCACATGCGCTGGATCTACTGGCCCTACAAACCAAAGCGTTTCTGGAGGGACTCTCTTAGTTCAAAACGGCGGATCTGACTTCGCTTTAATCCAACTTAGTACCACGCCCCCAGCAAGTTTCAATGTTGAATACGCTGGATGGGATAATTCTGGTGCTACTCCTTCTTCTGCTGTAGGTATACACCACCCTAGTGGTGATGTGAAGAAAATTTGTTTCCAAGACAATGCCCCTACCATAAACAATACCGGAGGTGCAGATGTTTGGTGGATTGACTCATGGGAGCTTGGTGTAACTGAGCCGGGGTCTTCAGGATCTCCTCTTTTTGACCAAAACCATCGTATCATCGGTCAATTATACGGCGGAGCTGCTGCATGTAGTGGATCTGTAAACAACGGGCAATACGATTACTACGGACGTTTCAATGTAAGCTGGGGACTCGGTGCCTCTCAATACCTAGACCCACTAAATACTGGAGTTTCTGTATTAGATAGCTACCCTACAAACGCAGTTCCTGGAGCTGGATGTATGGACCCTACCGCATGTAACTACGATCCTACTGCTACCACAGATAACGGCACTTGTGTTCAAAATGACGTTTGTGGAATTTGTGGCGGTGACGGTTCATCATGTTCTGGATGTACAGATCCTTCATCATGCAACTACGACGCAACTGCTACCGTTGACGACGGATCTTGTATAGGAAATGGAATTGAAATCACTTTCACTATCCTAACCGACAACTATCCAGGCGAAACAACTTGGAGTATTAACGATGCTGCAGGCGCCGTAATCATGTCTGGCGGTCCTTACTCCGGTAGCGCAACGACATACACGCAAACAGCTTGTGTAGCTGCTGGATGTTATGACGTTACAGTTAATGACAGTTGGGGCGACGGTATTTGCTGTGCGTACGGTACGGGTGAATACTCTGTCTCTTCGCTTGGAGTCACATTGGTTACTGGAGGTCAGTTCAATTCTATTGAAACTACAAACTTCTGCGTTTCTGGAGGAGTTGACGTTCCTGGGTGTATGAATTCTACAGCTTGTAACTACGATGCAACCGCAACAGTAGACGACGGCTCTTGCGAATACACCTCGTGCGCCGGATGTACTAGCCCATCAGCTTGTAACTACGATGCAACTGCAACAGTAGACGACGGCTCTTGTGAATACACCTCGTGCGCCGGATGTACTAGCCCATCAGCTTGTAACTACGACGCAACAGCAACAATTGACGACGGAACTTGTGAGAGCTTAAGTTGTGCTGGATGTACTGATTCTACAGCTTGTAACTACGACGCAACAGCAACAATTGACGACGGAACTTGTGAGAGCTTAAGTTGTGCTGTTTGCCAAGGAGATATTAATGGTGATGGAATGATCACAGTTTCTGATATCTTGATTGTACTTTCCGAATTTGGCTGTATGACCGGTTGTACGGCAGATGTTGACGGAGATACTTATGTAAACGTGGCTGATATTTTACTTATCCTCTCAATGTTTGGTACAGCTTGTTGATTTTCAACTATCTTGTGTAATATATGTACACAAACTTAACCTATGATCTTTAATATTAAACGCCTGTTAGGAGCGGTGGCTATTCTTATGGTCACCGCTTCTGCATTTTCTCAATGCACCAGTTGTCTTCCTGATTATACGTGTGTTGCTAATGGTTATCCTGTTCTTTGCCCACAGCTTCTTCCTGATGGAACAACGGGTATAGTCTATGAAACAACCGCTACTTTCAATATGCCCGGAACAGTTACTGACCCTGGATCAGGAGTCGAGGCGTCTCTTGAAAGCGTCACCATTACGAGTATTACGGGACTGCCCTACGGCCTAACCCTCACTCCTAGTAACCCTGACGGCGTGTATTACCCAGCAGCTGGTGAGAATTTCGGGTGTGCAACTATTTGTGGCACTCCTTTAGCTGCAGGCCAATACTTTGTAAACATTAATGTCACTGTTGTTGCATCCGCCTTCGGGTTCTCTCAAACTGTGAATGAAAGCTTCTCTCTTCCACTTACGATTCTTCAAGGTGCAGGAGGAGGAAATGCGAGTTTTTCAACGTCTGAAACGACAGGTTGCGCTCCATTAACCGTTGACGTTACTAATACAATTACTGGACCTGGCGTAAGTTATACGTGGGATTTCGGCGGGCCTTCAAGCGGCACTTCCCTTGCTTTTGATATACTTACCGACGATTACCCTGGTGAAACAACTTGGTTGATTACTGATGAGACTGGCGGAATTGTCATGTCTGGCGGCCCTTATGCTTTAGGCCAAACCCTTTATTCTGAAATCATCTGCGTCGGACCCGGCAACTACACTCTTAGCGTAAATGACAGCTATGGTGACGGTATGCAGTACGGTGGAGTAATAGGAAACTACGTTCTTACAGACGGCGCAGGAGTAATACTTGCGGAAATAGTGGCGGGCGGAAACTTTGGCGCTCAAGGTTTACATCCTTTCACTATCGCTCCTTCATCAGCTCCTGGAGGTTGCATTCTTACAACGAGTAATCCCACTATCGTGTACGATACCCCAGGGACTTACAACCTCTCATTAACTACTACTGTAACGGAGTTGACATTAATCGGACTGAACATTACTATCCTTGCTGGAGGATGGGACGGAGATGTAGAGGAGTTCTTTTGGGGAGCACCCGACCCGTTCTTTGTAATGGGAGGCGATGCGTCATATACTTCGGACTGGGTCGGAGATGTTGAAACACCGAATTTTACTGGGTTGAGTATACCGTTAAACTACGGAGGAATGTATAGTTTTTCATTTTACGATGAAGATGACGTTTCCGCTAATGACTTCTTAGGAACTGCTAATTTCGTTGCTAGCGCTCCTGGAGAGTATACAATTAATGGTGGAGGAACGACGGCAATACTTTCAATTATCGAAACTGTAAGTGCGGAGTTTGTGGATACGGAAGTAATTATAGTTTTTGAATCGCTTGATGTTTGGGCTGATATAGATGGGGATGGTTACGGAGATTTAAGTATGCCTGTTAATGGTTGTGACCCAATGAATACTACTCCTTACGCTTTTAACAGCGAGGATTGTAATGATGCTGATGCATTAATGTTCCCAGGAGGTGCAGGTACATTTTCTGGAATAGACAATGATTGCAACTCTCTAGTAGAAGGGGATGAATTAATGGCTGTCGAAGGTTGCATGGATGTTGCTTCATGTAACTTCAACGCAGAAGCTAACGTCGATGATGGATCTTGTGAGTACGTAAGTTGTGCAGGCTGTACAGACCCTCTTGCCATTAACTACAACCCAACAGCAACACTTGCTGACGGATCTTGTGAATACACTGTATGCTTAGGCGATTTTAATAATGACGGAGTAGTTACAGTTAGCGATCTACTAGAATTACTTTCATCTTTTGGATGTACATCCAATTGCGCTAATGATTTAACTGGTGACAATTTGGTTACAGTTGCAGACTTGTTACAGATTCTCTCTGTATTTGGATTAGATTGTCCATGATTGTTATATCTTATATTCTAAAATAAAAGAACATGAAAAATATACTACTTGGCTTATTCGCCATTTTTATGCTAGGAAGTGTGTCTGCACAATGTATTGCAGACTATGATTTCGGAATTGAAACTTCCGGAATTTCTCCTAACCCTTCTTTAGGCGAGCAATTTGCACCAGCAATTACACTATTACCTTACTATGATGTGTTGCACATTTTAATTCCACAATACGTATTAGAAATAGACTCTACTCTACCCTTTTCTCCTACTACACCACTTGACTCTATTGAGCTTATTAGCATCGTGATGGTCGATCTTAACGATACCCTTACATCATATAGTCTTCCTCAATTAGGACTTGATGTAGTTTGTAACAATAACGGTGACTCAGGATACCCTTGTTCATTTTTAGGAGGCAATCAATATTGCGCTAGCTTAGAAGGAACACCATTTCTGTCGGGTAGTTTTAGAGCCGACATTACAGTAAAAGGATGGGTGACCATATTTGGCTTTGCTTTCGGTCAAGAACAACTCTTCGGCTCGTTAAACCTGAATATTGGCACAGAGGGTTGCATGGATCCACTTGCTGACAATTATGATCCTGCCGCTGTTGTTGATGACGGCTCTTGTACTACTGTTGTCGCTTGTTTTGGTGATTTAAACGGAGACTCAAGTGTGACAGTAACAGATCTTCTATTAATATTATCTGACTTCGGCTGTACAACTAATTGTACGACTGACATCAACAATGATGGGGTAACAAGCGTGGCGGATCTTCTTCTATTGCTATCTGTGTTTGGCACTCTTTGCTAAGCATTCTTACATATTAATACGAGCCGGATTTCCTTTAAAGGTCTTCCGGCTTGTTTTTGTGTTAAATTGCACCTTATACACCTGAAAAATATGGGATTAATGTTTAAGAATCTTCTATATATCATATTTGCTATCACTCTGTTTGCTACTCCGAGTATAGTTTCTGCTCAATGCAATACAACAATCAGTTTTGATGTAAATCTTTCTGGAGGCCAAACCAGCAATCAAAACCAAGTCTTAAGTGGTTCATTAACTCAAGTACAATTTAATCTGAACTTCTCGGCTAACGGAGGAGAGTGGCCAGCAGATATGATTGTGATTATTACAGGCGCGAACGGAAATTGCATGGCTGGCGAAGGATACAACATCAACCCTCCCACTACGTGTTTTGATATTAATTTTCCGGGATACTGGACCACTACAGCAAATGGGTTTTATACTTATACGATGTCAGCAACTGCAGCTGGTATAGCTGGAGATGGCACTTGGTTGTTTTCAGTCCAAAACGGTTGGACCTCCTCATCTAATGCTCACTACGATTTAGACATTATACTTTGGGGAGTATGTGATCAGGGAGATTGTATGGATGTGTGGGCTTGTAATTACAACCCTACGGCTGCGTTTGAAGACAACTCATTATGTGAGTACCCTATATTCGGTTATGACTGTAACGGAGATTGTAATGCTGATGCAGATGGAGATGGCATTTGTGATATGTTCGAAGTACTTGGGTGTGATGACTTCACGGCCTGTAATTTCTCTTTATTAGCCACCGACAATGATGGGTCATGCGGTTATGCGAACCTTGATGAGGATTGCGAGGGTAATAGCCTCCTACCCCATTTCAACAACGCCCCTGAAGATATAACTGTCAGTTGCTCGTTAGTGCCTGGTATACCCACGGTTTACGGCTCTATCTCTTCATACGCATCTGTTTATGAAGAGGCGCATAATCCTGATGGTAATTGCTATGCAGCGGTTTGGGGTGTTACTGTCGTGATGGATGAGGAAGTTACTATTGAAGGCTCTTGCCCAGGAGAATATTCGATTACTCGACATTGGACTGGGACGGACTGTATGGATAGGCAAGTTGAGCATACCCAAACCATTTCAGTTGTAGATAATACAGCGCCTATATTCACTTTCGGGATAGAAACAATTGAGACGACATGCCCTATTCTTCCTGCCTTCGAACAACCTATTGCCGAGGATGCGTGTAGCTCTCCTGTGACGTATGATATCGAAGCTGAGACTATACTTGCTGGAGAATGTGATGGGAGATATTCTATTTATCGTTTAGTTACCGCAACGGATGCGTGTGGGAATAGCTCTACTGTGGAGCAAGTGATTGAAGTTAGCGATACGAATGGTCCGATTTGGACTGAATTATTGCCAGAACAGGTTATCTCCGCAGCTATCGAAACCGAGGACTTCGGGATGCCTGTGGCGACGGACTTGTGCAGCGATGTCACTATAGGATTTACGACTGTATTAGGGCCTGGAATCTGCCCGTTAGCCGTTGAGTTAACACGCACCTTCATCGCAACTGACGCTTGTGGGAACGAGAGCGTGCCTTTCGTGCAAGTGATTAACGAAGATACAGACCTCTTTACGTTTGTGTCTGCGACGTCTGATGCGACTTGCTCATACTCGAGCGACGGGTCAGTCATGGTAGAAACTTCAGGTGCTGTACCCCCTTATGAACTTTATTACGGAAACTATGATCCTGATTCGTTGGCTTCGGGTGACTACACTGTTACGGTGAGTGATGCGAACTTATGCTCGACGACATTGGAGTACAGTATTTTCGCTCCTCCTGCCCTTCAGCTTTCACTAGAAAGTACTGAACCGAACTGTTCGGACATTTCTTCTGGAACGATTACTGCTGTTGCTGGGGGTGGAACGGGAGATTTAACTTATGATTGGGGAGGTATCGACCCGCTAGCTGTAATGGGTGGCGATTACATTATTACAGTAGAAGATGAGAATGGTTGTACTTTATCTGAGGAAATCACTGTCGCTCCAGCAGTAATTCCAGTAGAAGGAGAAATCGACGGTAATACCGAAGTGATGTACGGAGACTCTAGCGTGTATGAGTACAATTACACTGCGGGGAGTTCATACGAATGGACATTCTCAGGCGCAGATCCACTCGTGGTGTCGAACATATTTGCAATTTCATTGCTTTGGACTACAGAAGGTACAGGATTCGTGTGCGTAACGGAAACTAACGCATTCGGATGTGTAGGAGATCAAGTGTGTATAGAAACTAATGTCTCCGTGGGACTTGAAGAGTTCCTACCAGAGGGTGGCGAGCTATTAGATGGATTATTTGTATTCCCTAACCCAAACGCGGGCCAATTCGCTTGCAAACTTCCTAAAGGAATGAATGGTGCTTCAGACTGGGACTTAATTGATTTAAGAGGGTCTATAGCGGCTAGTGGTACACTTATCGCAACAGAAGCTAGCCTTCATGAATTCAACTTTACTAACATTGTTTCTGGTAACTATCTTCTTGTTATCGGAGATAAAGCTATCGCTGTTCAAATAGAACGGTAGTAAAGAAATCACTAGTTCTTTCAGTGAGCTAGCAAGCCACTAACTAATGTAATCACTCCCCGTGCTCACGCACGGCTCGTGATTTACCAACGCGCGACTACGTCGCTATAATTTAAAATTTTTAATCCCGGACGCAACGAGCGGAGAAGCCGACGTTCCGAGAGTTGTCGTTACGGTAAACATTGTCGACGTCGTAGAGCAGAATACGAACCCATGAGTAGGACCCGGACTCTGAAGCAGACCACCAGTAGCCGTTGTCTCCATTGTAGTAGAACCCACCGGAGTAGCGGTAGCCGCCTGGTAAACCAGTAAATCCGCTTGAATTAAAACCGTTACCGCCACTACTATTCCAGCCAATGGTGGATTTCATTTGAGAACCCTGATCAGTTCCCCTAAAGCCTACACTAGAGGCCTCTGAAGCGGACATCCCTAAAGCTATTTCCATGATCTGCCATTCTAGGTCTGTAGGAATATGCCAGCCACTAGGGCAGATACCCGGCTCCATAACAGCGGGCCAATTGTATAGAACGCCGTAGGTCTCGTAGTTTGCTGTGGCTTTGGCTGTTGTAACATCTATTCCTTCGTAGCCATAGACGTAGTAGTAAGGGGAGATCGTGCTTCCTTCACTTGAAGGCCTCACCACTGGTAGATAACGACAGTTCTCAGAGAACCAACACTGCGCTCCGATTTGAACTGTATTGTAGTTGTATCCTTCGTGAGAGATAGGGTAGCCACAAGTGAATAAGCTATAACACTCTCCAAATTGACTTAAAAGAGTCATTAAATCAGATGTTGCTACACAACCATCACCGTCGTTGTCAGCAGAAAGATTTTGGGCATGAAAAGTGAGAGGAAATGCTATAAAAAACAGAATCGATAGAAAAAGACTATTAAAGCTTCTCATTGGTTCGGTTGGTTTTGATTAAAAACATATAAGTTACATAAAACCATACTCGAATCAAAGCCTCGGTAGTGCTACGCACTAAGTAACACTAACAACCAAAGGATGTCAAACAAAAAGGCCCCGCATTGAGCGAGGCCTTTCTTATAATTTAAATATTTACTTCTTAGTGACTAATAACAAGAGTTTGGATTGTACGCCCTGCATTTGCATCAGCAACTATCCTATAAGCTCCATTTGCGAGATCGCTAACATCAATGTTGTTACGACCAGCATTCAGTTGCTTAGAGTAAACTACGCGTCCTGTAGCATCGTAGATAGTTAGAAGCTTCACAGCGTCTGAACTAACAACTACAACTACATCGTTAGCTGGGTTCGGGAAGATGTTGAATACAGCTGTCGGATCAACGATACCGTTCACGGTCTCGATTTCAATCACAACATCTAATCCTTCACATCCGTCAACGTTTGTCTCCTTCACAGTAAGGCTTCCCTCCTGCTCAGTCCAGTTAACAAGAACTTCGTTCGCACTAAGTCCTGCAAGGATTTCTCCTCCCTCTATAGACCAAACATACTCCGATCCAGCAGTCATAGGATAAGCATACGCTTCCTCAACTCCCACAACTGGGTTGACCGTTCCTTCGATTTCCATAGGGAATACGTAGGTACACTCAGATGGGTGTGTCGCAGTAGCGTCGTAGTTACAAGCTCCTTCGTTTAAACATCCGTAGCACGAGCTGTACTCACATGTACCATCGTCGTCATTTGCTTGGTAGTTGAAGTTACAAGCCATGTCGTTCGTACAACCGTATGAGTTGTAAGTACAAGTACCGTCGTTATCAGTTGCTCCGTCGTTATAGTTGTTCGCACCTTGATCGGTACAACCATCTACTTCATCAGCATCACAAACTCCATCGTTGTCAGAATCTGTATTACAAGTTCCGTCACAATCGAATCCGTCAGCAGCATTTGAACAACTTCCGTCGTTTATCGCAGCATCCGAATCGTAGTTACAAGCGGCAACATCTGTACAACCAAGAGCGTAGCAAGAACCGTACTCACAAGTACCGTTATCTAAAGTAGCTCCTGATTCGAAGTTGCAAGCTCCAGAGTTAGTACAACCTTCGATAGCGCATGTTCCGTTATCTAAAGTAGCTCCCTCATCGAAGTTCGTAGCATTCACGTCAGTACAACCGTAGCATGATGTGAAGTTACAAGTACCATTGTTATGAGTCGCCTCAACTTCATAGTTACAAGCTCCCTCTACGTTACATCCGTAAACAGCGCACGTTACGTAATCACAAGACCCATCGCTGTAAACAGCATCCGAATCATAGTTGCAAGCCGCTTCGTTTGTACATCCACCAGGCACACATATGTTACCCTCTACATCAAAGAACATACAAGGCTCATCCTGCGCACCGTAGTTACAAGCTAACTCGTTTGCACATCCTCCACCTGCCATCTCTCCTGTGCCAAACAAGCATGAGAAGTCACATGACCCCGGCAGGTAGTAATCTGCATCCGGATCGTAGTTACAAGCGAACGGTAGAACACAACCTCCAACTTGAATGATACAAGAACCATCATCATCCGTAGCGTACGGGTTGAAGTTCACAGCAGCAACATCAGTACAACCAGGAATCTCCTGCTCGTCACAAACGCCGTCTCCATCAGTATCGTTAACACAACTTCCATCACAGTTCAAGAACGGTATAGAAGGGTAAGTACAAAGCGCAGCAGACGATAGTGTCGCTCCAGCATCGTAGTTACAAGCCTCAGGGTCTGTACAACCTACACAACTACTGAAGTCACAAAGTGCGATATCAATGTAGTCCGCAGTCGCATCGTAGTTACAAGCGAATGGAATCAAACATCCAGCCACTAAACAAGATCCGTCATCCTCCGTTGCAGATGGGTTGTAAGCAGGGTTACCTAGCTCTGTACAACCTGCAATCTCCAACTCGTCACATACGCCATCACCATCCGTATCGTTCAGACAGTTGCCTGCACAATCAAGGAATGCATCCGGGTAAGTACATGAACCATCTTCAATAGTCGAAGTAGCATCATAGTTACAAGCTATCATATCCATACATCCAGCACATGAAGTGAATTCACAAGCGCCAGCCGTTTGGTATTCAGCAGCAGCATCATAGTTACAAGCCTCTACTATCATACAACCACCTATTAGACATGAACCATCATCATACGTAGCAAACGGGTCAAACCCAGGGTTGTTAGGGTCCATACATCCACCTACACCACAACCGTTACCTGTTAGATCAACACAGTCATCAACGTCATCACATATTCCGTCAAAGTCAGCGTCTTCAAGACAATCTCCACCACATACGCCTAGAGCGTCTAGCTGGTTTCCGTTACAGTCACAGTCTCCTGCTGGAATGTCAGCACATCCACACTCGTAGATAGCACCTGGTCCGTTACATACGCCACACTCATCGAGAGCACCTACACAAGGATCAACGTCATCAC
>JYMV01029637.1_pt1 | contig 76507 bp, 62 predicted proteins | sample 338911 | NCBI WGS metagenome assembly JYMV01 (sample SAMN03354496, study PRJNA234377) | hydrothermal vent metagenome | biome: Deep sea; feature: Hydrothermal plumes at the Eastern Lau Spreading Center, Western Pacific Ocean; material: Seawater | place: Tonga | collected 2009 | depth 2000 m m | reverse complement strand
GTCAGCACTTCGCTGTCGATTCCGTTTAGCAGATTGGCGCTGGAACGTCGAACAATGTCCCGCAAATCCTGAAGCGAATGACCGAGGTTCATCACCCCGCGTTGACTGAACATGACGTTGTAGTTCAGTTCCTGACTGAGTCCCTCCCACAGCTTCAGTGATTTTTCATAAAGACAGGCAGCCTCGTCCCACAAATAATTGGAACGAACTATTGTGGTGTTGCGACCGGTATTTCCACCACCGATCCAGCCCTTTTCGAGTACCGCGATTCTGGCAATCGAATGTTCTTTTGCCAGGTAGTAAGCAGTCGCAAGGCCGTGCCCGCCTCCACCCACTATGATCACATCGTAAGCAGGTCTAGGATCCGGACTCCGCCAAGCCTCGGGCCAGTTCTGATGATAACTGAATGCGTTTCGTGCCAGGCTGAAGATCGAGTACTTATTTTTCATCTACGCTAAAGAAAAGAGTGGTCTGACTATTTGTCTGCGTACACCGGAAAACGTGAACACAAATCCAATACCTGTGTTCGCACATTGTCCACCACACTCTCATCACCCATGTGATCAAGGATATCGCTGATCCAGTCCGCAACCTGTCGCATCTCAATCTCACCAAATCCTCGTGTGGTACTGGCTGGCGTGCCGATACGAATCCCGCTCGTGACGAATGGTGAGCGAGGATCATTGGGTACGGAATTTTTGTTGACCGTGATATAAGCCCTGCCGAGCGCCGCATCTGCATCCTTGCCGGTGATATCCTTACCGATCAGATCAACCAAAAACAGGTGGTTATCGGTACCACCCGACACAATCTTGTACCCTCTTTCAATAAACGAATCTGCCATCGCCTGCGCATTACTGATCACCTGCTGTTGGTAGAGCTTGAACCCTGGTTCAAGCGCCTCTTTCAATGCAACCGCCTTTCCTGCAATCGCGTGCATTAGCGGACCGCCCTGAGTACCCGGGAACACCAACGAGCTCAGCTTCTTTTCGACGGCTTCATTTGCGCGGGCCAGAATCATGCCGCCACGGGCGCCACGCAGCGTCTTGTGCGTTGTGGTGGTGGTGACATCAGCAATTGAAACTGGACTGGGGTAGAGTCCTACTGCTACGAGGCCGGCGACATGCGCCATATCGACGACAAGGTATGCACCGACGGAATCTGCTATCTCCCGGAATCTTGCCCAGTCAACAATGCGGCTATAGGCTGAAAACCCCGCCATAATTAACCGAGGTTCGTTTTTCTTCGCCAGGCTTTCCACCTGGTCATAATCGATTTCTCCGTTTTCGTCATTCAACCCATATTGCACGGCGTTGTACAGCTTTCCGGAAAAATTCACCGCAGCACCATGGGTTAAATGGCCACCGTGTGCGAGACTCATACCAAGAATGGTGTCACCGGGCTCCGCAAGTGCCATATAGACTGCTGCATTAGCGCTGGACCCTGAGTGTGGCTGGACATTTACGTAGGCCGCACCAAAAAGTTCTTTCGCGCGATCTATGGCCAACTGCTCAGCCACATCCACATATTCGCACCCGCCATAGTACCGTTTGCCTGGATATCCTTCTGCATACTTATTGGTAAGCACCGATCCCTGGGCTTCAAGTACTCGGGGGCTGGTGTAGTTCTCAGAGGCGATCAGTTCTATGTGATCTTCCTGACGCTGTCTCTCATTCAGCATCGCAGCCCACAATTTCTCATCATAACCTTCTATACGTTCTGTCATCCTAAACATCGTTATCACCTCGTAAAAAGTACACTGGCTGATGCAGTTTCATCTGATATGGACCGGCATATCAACTTTTGTTCGCTGCGCAGTTGACACAACCCCTTGGGCATTCGGTCATAGCCTGCCGACAGGCCTGTGACCTCGAATTCTAGTGGAGCTAACGAATAACCCCAACAAAGACATTTAATCGAGCGTATCAATAGCAGTTATTTAACTGCAGATTCACATCTGTTCTGAACAACGCGACCTGAGTTTTTCAAGCACAGATACTGGTACATCATCCAGACCGTTGCAGAGATCCTGCACAACTGACGAGATTCGCCGAACCCGCATGGCGTCCAGCCGCACCGGTAGTACGCTCAGCGCTTTTTGCACACTCTCCAGATCACTGTAACTTCCAAGAAACAGAGTGAACCAACGTTTGCCCGAAACGCTGCTACTGAAATAGCTGACGCGATCATCAAATGATCCAGCACGATAAAATTGCCGTATCAGCATCTCACTGGTCGAACTTAAGAGCTCCAGTGTGTATCGTTCGGGTGCCTGAGCAAGCAACCACTGATAGTCATTGCGATTGAGCGGTACTGTCATTACTGATTCAGACGGCGCTGGCTCCCCCTTCGTCTGTCCAGTGCTCTGCACTTCCAACGGTACCTCGCTCAGCTTTGCGACATTCTCCTTCGTCGACACCGCGTCGGCGTTGTCTTGAGCACGAAGAAAATCAGCAAGTGCTGCAATGCCGATATCCTTGTAGCTGTCCTCTGACCGTAGTCGGTACTCATTCTGCCAAATCCGTTGTAGGGACGCGGGGTCATCGGCCTGCTCAACCAGGCCCAGTACTGGCGTCCAGCCGGTAAACGGACCCGGCACTGCCAACTCTGCCCAGGGCTCAGCCAGATCGACAAATTTCAGCCACCGATTCTTACCCAGATCCATTACGATCGGGGCTGATTCTTGAACAGATGCTATGCCTGAACGCAGTACTGCTCCTTCTGCTACCTTCACGTTCGATCCGGAAACCTGTTCGATGTCATTAACGTCAACCCATCCGGTCAACGACTGACTGAGTTCCACCAGATACCAGTCGTTTTGCCGTTCAATAATCCTGACGAGCTCTCCCGTCCCGGCTTCAGCCAGAATGACCGAGAGTCGGTTGAATGCGCTATAGATCCAGACTGCTACCGGTCCGACCCGAGCGTACTGACTGGCCGAGCCGCTGCGCGCTTTCGACTTGCTCAGTTCAGTGAGGTTCTCAAGCAGCAGACCGGCTGCCGGACTACCGCTTTTCAGTGCCGCCGTCAGCCATTTTTCCGCATCTTCAAGATTTTCGGATACGCCTGCGCCGTACAAGTAGGCGGTGCCGATACCGTACTGCGCTGCTGCGTTTCCATTGCCCGCCGCTGCCCGCCACCACTCCAAGCCATGCTCACGATCCGAAGTCAGCCCTTTGCCACTGAGGTATACAGCGCCGAGTAGGTATTGCGCCCGCGGCTCACCCTGTTCGGCTGCACGGCTGAGCCAATAGACCGCCTCTTCAGTACTGACAACAATACCGGTCCCGTGCAGGAACATCAGTCCCAGCCTATACTGCGCGTCGACATCGCCTTCGTAAGCCAGCAGCATCCACATCTCGAGCGCCTTCTGATACTCGCCCGACTTATAGGCTTTAAGTGCTTCACCTGAACCGGCAAAAGAAACCACTGGCGCTGAAAGTAATACTAGAACACCCAAGGTAAGGGCCACACGTATCAACAAACCAGCCATAGGATCACACCAGTTGAGCAACAGTGACGACCGGCGTTGACACATTGTTCTCATACCCGGGAAAAGCAAATCAGCTCGGACCATGAGGGACAACTACTGGGCCGTACCCTGGGTTTTCTGGCGCCAGCGTTTCAGGCTCTGCAGCGACCGTCTTCCATGATAGGTGATCTGCTCATCCGGGTAACGCCAGTGCTTACCGACTGGGCACGCCAGCCGCGAGAAACAACGATCGCCGCAGCCCGAACGAGGCAATAGACGCTGTTCCATACAGGCCTGTATATCGAGTATGGATCCATACTGGACAGCTCCTGCGGGACATGCGGATTCGCAGGGTTTAGCCTGACAGCTCTGGCACGGCGCCTCACCCGGTTCATATGCACTTGGTGGCAGTGGAACATCGATCAGAAACACTGCCCTAAATGCAAACCAGGGGCCATAGCGTGGATGCAGATCGATGCCGATCGGCGATGGATAACTCCAGCCAGCGAACTGTCCAAGTTTCTGCAGCGGCAACGGCAGTGGTCCCGGATACAGCAGATCCACCTCCGTGCACCTCCAGAACTCTAAAGCCACCGTGTGAACGCTCGACACTGCGTCGTCATCGAAAGGATCAGGACTGCTTTCGAGTTTGTTCTTGACACGATTCCATAAGCCCGGCCCTCCCATCCCCAACAGCACCAGCCTGGGGCTTTTTCTGACCTCGACCCCCAATGCGATCAGTGATTGGATCAATTCTTCCGGCAATCGGGCCGTATCGACAACCTGCAACAGATTGAATCCCCGATCGTTGAGCCATTCACTCCCGGCGTTGTTGTTCATTGATTTCATTGGCATCGCGGTCTGAAAATGCGCGGTCTGTCCGATAAACATATTTCGACAACCGCTCGGCCAGCTTGGGTATAGTGCTGACCATTAAAAGATCTGCTGCTAAGACTACCTAGAAAACATTGTCTTGAAAACACTTTTGGTTCATGGTCACCGTGGTGCCAGAGGGAATCGCCCCGAAAACACCCTAGCGGGGTTTACGTTTGCCGCTGAGGCGGGCGTCGATGGCCTCGAACTCGATATCAGAATCAGTACTGATTCCCAAATTATCGTACACCACGATGAGCAGCTCAATTGCGACCTCACCCGTAATCACACCGGGCAGTGGCTGGAACACAACGGGCCCGCCATCGGCGACCTCACCCTGGCAGAGCTAAAACAATTTGATATCGGTCGAATAAATCCGGTTTCGGAGCTATCCAAGCTGTTCCCGATCCAGGTTCCAGTAGACGGCGAGAGGATTTGCACCCTGTCTGAAGTCGCGCAATTTTGCAAGAATCTCCAGACTGGTGCGCCAACGCTGAATATTGAGCTCAAGTCGGATCCACTTCAATCTCACACCACACGACCCCCGCATGAATATGCCCTACTCGTAGTACGAGAAATCGAAAAGCTCGCGCTGTTGGATATCAGTTGGGTTCAATCCTTCGATTGGAGCCTCCTGCGCCAAGTGCAACAGCTTTGTCCTGAGATCACCACCTGCTATCTGACCTGCCAGGATCCTGGTTACGATACGGTCGGCGGCCAGAGAGGTTCACCGTGGTTAGCCGGTTTCGACCTCGTGCATTTCGACGGCAATATCGCGGCTGCAGTCCGCGCAGCTGGCGGTCGGATCTGGGGACCGTCTATCGACGACCTGTCTAACCGACGAGTCGATGAGGCGCGCGCTGTGGGCATGCCGATTCACTGCTGGACTGTGAATCGCAATGACGAGATAAAACAACTCATGAAGTGGCAGCTCGCCGGGCTGACTACAGACTACCCGGAACTCGCTGTCCGACTAACGCACAGAAGATAATCTCCAGGCCATGTTGAACCACGGTATCAAAGATCAGCAGGCGAATAAGCTGTTCGCGCTTTTCCTGGTCGTCCATATGGCGATGTGGACCCTTCTGCCTGGACTGACCAGGCACGAGCTCGATAGTGACAGCATGATGCACTTTGTCTGGGGGCAAGAATGGATGCTGTCCTACTACCTGCACCCCCCTTTTCTGCCATGGGTCGTTGCCGGATTCCTTAAGCTCACCGGCATTTCTAACTGGAACTACCTGTTGCTGTCCCAGATCAATATCGCCATCGCCTTTATAGCAATCTATCTGCTCGCGCGGCAATTCCTCAGACCTGCACAGGCATTAGCCGCCGTCTGCCTTCTGGAATTCATCCCTTACTACAGTTTTTTTAGCATTCGACTGAACCATAGCTCCCTGTTGATATCCATCTGGGCATTAACGGTTCTATTCGCCTACTATGCTATAAGCCGAAGAAAAATGGTGTATTGGATCGCTCTAGGGATTTGTCTTGCAATCGGCATGCTTACCAAGTACTACGCCGTAACCTTAGTCGGTGCTATTGGCCTCTACACTGTTTCTACCCGATCGGGTCGCGCACAGATGGGCACCCTTGGCCCTTATGCGAGCGCGCTGGTGCTCGCTCTGCTGCTCTATTTCCATGTGGATTACGTGTATGAGCATAGAATCGGTACAGTTCAGCATATCGGCGACTATTTCTTTCTCGATTCGTTACAGATCCGATGGAAATCGATCAGTTTTTTCCTGGCACAGCTTATTTACCTGACACCGGCGGTGGTCGCGTTCATGCTGGCGACCTACAGTTCCTCGCTGTCCCAGCGGTTGCTGGCTCTCCTCAGATTCCCGAACCTGCCGGAGCATGCTGGACTTATATATGTCGTAATGATTTTTCCGCTACTGGTCACTGTGATCCCTGGTTTGATACTTGGAGTGGACATGTCAAGTCGCTGGGGCGGCCCGATACTCATTACAGCAGGGATCATGCTCATTTTGCAGTTTCCCATCAACTTGACCGGTATCCAGTGTCGGCGGATTGTGATTGGCTCCATTGTTTACGCCATACTGCTTCCGCTGGTCATGCTGGCTGTCATCAGTCAGGGGGGTATCGAGTCACGCCACAGCTTTCCAGGAAAGGAACTGGCAGCCACCGTGACACGCCTGTGGCATGACTCGTTCGAGTCTAAACTCAAATTGGTCGGTGGCGGCTGGATGGCACCTGACAGTATCGCCTTTCATTCGATCGACCATCCGTCAGTACTTCAACACCTAAGTTACCAGTGGAGCCCCTGGATCGGTAAAAAAGATATTGAAAATCATGGGATTGCGATCATCTGCCTGTCTGATGACGACCTATGCCTAAAAAATGGGAGCAAAATGTTCCCGGCTTCCGAGTTTCGGACTCTTACCATCAAGGGAAACGATTACGCTCTGTCGCACTCCAGAACGCAGCAGTTCCGATACTTTCTAGTACCACCAGGGACAACAGACATTGAACTGGACAATGTACTGCACACACCTCGCCGCTGAACCTGGCTGAGACCTTGATTCCCGGGCACCCAGTGGCATTAGCCATGGTCAAAATGATGTCAAGCTTCAGCAGAACACACACCGAAACGCTACTATGACCCCGATGCTACTGACAATCTCGCTCGAAACCTTAGGCCTGATCTTTTCGCGACGGACTATTTCCCGGAAATACCGACATGACTGACACAATGCTGGCAATCGCAATTCCTGAGCCAGGCGGGCCCGATGCGCTCAAGCCCAGTTCAGTACCCATTCCACAGCCGGCACCAGATCAAATTCTGATCCGCAATATGGTCGCTGGCGTTAACCGGCCCGACTGCGCTCAGCGACAAGGCAACTACCACCCGCCGGCTGATGCAAACCCGCTGCCCGGCCTCGAAGTGGCAGGTGAGGTTGTAGCGGTCGGTGGAGAAACCCGCCGTTATAAACCCGGCGATCATGTTACGGCGCTCACCCACGGCGGAGGTTATGCAGAATATACCGCTGTACATGAACGGCACTGTCTGCCATGGCCCGAAGACTACGACGCCCAACTGGCCGGCGCTATACCGGAAAATTATTTCACGGTTTACTACAACGTTTTCACTCGCTCTCGACTTACATCCGGCGAGACCTTTCTTGTACACGGTGGCAGCAGCGGCATTGGTCTTGCGGCCATCCAGCTGGCCAAGGCGTCTGGCGCCACCGTTATCACCACTGCCGGCACAGACGAAAAATGTTCCTTTTGTGAGTCCATAGGCGCTGACAAGGCTGTCAATTACCGGACCGAGGACTGGCCAGGGATCGTGCGAGAGTTTGCTGGCAGAAAAAAGATTGATGTAGTTCTAGATATGGTCGCCGGGGACTATGTCCAGAAAAACATCGATTTGCTCGGACGGGATGGTCGGTATGCATTAATTGCATTTCTTGGTGGAAGCACAGCTGAAGTCAATTTCGGGAGAGTCATGATGAACCGGCTCAGTATTTCTGGCTCAACTCTGCGGCCGCAAAGCCTGGATGAAAAGGCCCAGATTGCTGGTGACGTTGAACGCATCGTCTGGCCAATGTTCGAAAAAAACAAGGCCAGACCTCACATTCACTGCACTTTTCCACTCCACCAGGCAGCCCAAGCCCATCGCCTCATGGAAAGCAGCAGCCACATAGGGAAAATTCTTCTGACCATTGAGTGAACGGCTGCCCGCGCCTACGATTCTGTAAACACGGCGACGACACTGTTCTAATGTCCTGATTCTACGGTATGCTGTTGTACGTGCTTGCACCTGATAAATAGTGAACTCGAATAATGCCCAGTATCTATGACGTCGACCTTGATCGCTGTGATGCCAACTATGTGCCGCTGAGTCCGTTGAGTTTTTTAGGTCGCGTGGCTCGAGTTTATCCAGACCACCCGGCAATTATCCATGGCAGCACCCGAAGAAACTGGAAGGAAACCTCAGACCGATGCTATCAACTGGCTGCAGCGCTGGCAAAGCGGAACATCGGACCTGGGGACACAGTATCTGTGATGGCACCAAATATTCCCGCTCTGTACGAAGCTCACTTCGGCGTACCGATGACAGGTGCTGTGCTCAATGCCCTGAACATACGCCTGGACGCCAAGACACTTGCTTTTATCCTAGAACATGGGGAGGCAAAAGTCCTCATCACCGACACCGAATTTGCACCTGTCATCAAGGATGTCCTGCACACCTGTAAGCAGGAGCTGCTGGTAATTGATATCGATGATCCTGAGGGACCCGGCGGCGAACGACTGGGTGAACTGACTTACGAGGAACTTCTGACTGAAGGTGAATCGGACTACACCTGGTCACCACCGGAAAGTGAATGGGATGCAATTGCGCTGAACTATACCTCTGGCACCACGGGCAATCCGAAAGGGGTCGTCTACCATCATCGTGGCGCCTATCTCAATGCAAGCAGTAATATTATCGGCTGGAACCTGGGTCATCACCCCACGTATCTCTGGACCTTGCCGATGTTCCACTGCAACGGCTGGTGTTTTCCCTGGTCTCTCGCCGCTGTCGGGGGGACCAGTGTTTGTTTACGCAACGTTAGCGCATCTGCCATCTTCGACGCGATCGCTGATTATGGTGTAACTCATTTCTGCGGCGCTCCGGTGGTTCTCAATCTGATCATCAATGCAACTGAATCCGAAACCAGGGATTTTGATCACACTGTCGAGGTGATGACAGCGGCTGCACCGCCGCCTGCTGCGGTTCTGGCCGCAATGGAAAGTGCAGGATTCGCCATGACCCATGTGTATGGGTTAACAGAGACTTATGGCCCTGCTGTCATCTGTGCGTGGCATCCGGAATGGAACGCCCTCAAACCTGCAGAACGGGCCGAAATCAAATCCCGGCAAGGCGTGCCATACCACATGCTTGAGGACCTTAAGGTTCTTGATCCCCAAACCATGAATTCGGTCAACCCAGATGCCTCACAACTGGGCGAGGTCATGTTTCGAGGCAATATAGTAATGAAGGGCTACCTCAAGAACCCTAAGGCGACTACAGAAGCCTTTGCCGGCGGGTGGTTCCATTCTGGTGATCTTGGCGTCCTGTATCCCGACGGGTATACCCAACTCAAAGACCGTTCAAAGGACATCATCATTTCAGGTGGTGAAAATATATCTTCAATTGAAATTGAGGATGTGCTTTATCGGCACCCCGATGTGCTCGAAGCGGCGGTGGTCGCCCGTCCAGACGACAAATGGGGTGAAACGCCCTGTGCTTTTATTACCCTTAAGGATACGGCCTCCGGGGTCACCGAAGAAGAAATTATCGTTTTCTGTCGTGAGCAGATGGCACACTTCAAAATACCCAAAACAGTTATGTTCCTAGATCTACCTAAAACATCTACAGGTAAAGTACAAAAATTCAAGTTACGTAAAAGAGCCGAAGCACTGGACAGCCTGTAAGCACAACAATCAGCCTTTGTCCTGAGTGACTTACCATGACCTATTCCGGAGTTTTATCGACAAATCACACCAGCTTTACGGTATCCGACCTGAATCGGAGCATTGCCTTTTTCCGAGATGTTCTCGGATTCACTGCCACACCCAAACTGCCGCGGTCTAAATCAGTCATTCAGAGCATAACCGGTGTCGACGAAGCGGACGTCATGATTGCCTATTTACGCGGACCGGGCCACACCTTGGAACTGATCGAATATCTTGGTCCACCAAATCGCAGCGAAGTCCGACCCCGCCCCTGCGATGTAGGATTTGCCCATATCGCCTTTGATGTTGAAGACATCGATGCGATCCTGACTCTGTCCTTGGAACACAATGTGTTCCCGATCGGTCAAGTAACTACAGTCGATCAGGGGCCGAACCAGGGCGGCAAGGCCGTTTATCTGCGTGATCCTGACGGCATCACAGTCGAATTGATACAAAAACCTGTTACATCAAAGCGCTGAATCTGTAGCAACACAACTGCCCCCATGATCCACTGTCTTAGGGCGAATGTTACCCGTCCAGGTTGAACGGATCGTCGATGGACCGGCTTGGAAAAAGGGGTAACCTGGTCAATCGCTACTACTGCATGCGACCCGTCGTGTGACCCAACAACATCGGTAACCAAACGGGCTTACTTAACTCTTGCGCAACTGTAGACCCCCTATTCCGAGCGTCATGTTCCAACTCCATCGATGTACTGGTATTCCACCTTGAGGTTACGCACACACTGCTGGATCGGCCCACGACGCGTCAAAGCGGCCATACCCAGAGGATCATGGGTACACCCACTGCGACCACCAGCACTTCCAGCGGCAACCCCATCCTCCAGTAGTCACCGAAACGGTATCCACCCGGCCCCAGGATAATAGTATTGTTCTTGTGTCCGATGGGGGTCAGAAATGCACAGGATGCAGCGACGGCAACCGCCATCAGAAACGGATCTGGACTGACCTCAAGCCGCACGGCCAGTTCGACAGCAATGGGTGCTGCAATCAGAGCAGTGGCCACGTTGTTGAGCATGTCCGACAGCGTCATCGTTACAACCATGATTATGATCAGAATAAATACAACAGGCAGTCCGTCAGTCCACTCGATAATGGTCTTTGCAATCAACTCAGCAGCGCCGCTGCTTTCAAGTGCGATGCCTATCGGAATCAATGAACCCAGCAATACAATGACAGGCCACTCGATCGACTCGTACAACTGCGATAAAGGCACCAGTCCAGCGATCACATAAACCAGAGCGGCAGCTGCCAGGGCGACTGGCAGATAGACCACACCGGTCGTCGCAGCGGCGATAGCAGCTGCAAAAAGACCGATTGCCAACCAGGCCTTTTTCCGTTGAATCACCACAAGCCCCCGCTCGGCCAATGGCAGGCAACCCAACCATCCAGCCACATCCGGCAGTTCGTCCTCCGACCCGGACAGCAACAGAATATCGCCAGCTCTGATCTTTAACTTTCTAATTCTTTCTCTGAATTGACGGCCTTGTCTTGACACGCCAAGAAGCATGCTATTGTGCCTGGCGGCGAGTCGGAAACTCATTGCAGAACGGCCCTGAATTCGGGCACCTTCTGGAACCACTACCTCTAATAAAACTTGGTTGTCTGCCAAAACGCCTGCGTTTTTCTGCGCTGATGCATATTCAAGGCCGGCGGCACCGATGAACTTATCCATAAACTCCACACCCCCTTGAATAACGACAAAATCACCGGTTCTGACAATCCTTCCCCGGGCAAATCCGGACATACGCCGACCCGCACGAATCAGACCGAGCACAGCAACGTCATACTCCTCAGCCAGCGGGTACAGTTGATCAAGGGTATTGCCTACAACTGTGGCGTCTTCTGTGACCTGGGCTTCTGCAACATAACCGGTAAGGTCCTGCAATTCCTGCCGGGTATTGTGGCGGCTACGCTCAACAGGTAACAGCCGCCAACCTACAAGAGAGACAAAAACAACACCAACCACAGCCACGACGATACCCACAGCTGCAAAATCGAACATGGTAAACGGGTCCCCGAGCGCTTCCCCCCGAAAAGTTGCAACAACGATATTTGGCGGTGTACCAATCAGCGTCACCATGCCGCCGAGGATGGTTGCAAACGATAGCGGCATCAGCGTCAGCGAAGGACTGCGTTTGGCGCGAACAGCAGCTTCCATATCTACAGGCATCAGCAATGCAAGCGCGGCAACGTTATTCATCAGCGCCGACAGTGCTGCTCCAATTACCGAAATTAGACTGATATGGGCAGACAGAGACGCGCTACCACGAATTACAGAACGGGCTATCAGATCCACTGCTCCAGAATTTGCCAAACCGCGACTGACTATAAGAACCATGGCCACAATGACTGTGGCCGGATGGCCAAAGCCGGCAAAAGCCGCTTCTTCGTCGACCAGACCACTTAGAACCGCAAGGGTCAGGGCAGCAAACGCCGCGAGATCGTATCGAATACGGCCCCAGACCAGCACCACAAACAGCAGTCCTAACAGGATAAACAGGCCCGATTGTTGGTAGGTCATAGTGATGAATCAGTACAATGGTGAACAGTGGGGGTCTACTTGGGCTGCATCCGGATAGCGCCATCAAGACGGATCACCTCGCCGTTGAGCATTTCATTGTCGACAATATGCTCGACCAGCGATGCGTATTCCTCTGGCTCACCAAATCTCTGTGGAAATGGAACCTGGTCGGCGAGACTGTCCTGTGCCTCCTTCGGCAGACCGGAGAGCATCGGTGTTTTAATCAATCCCGGTGCGATGGTCATTACCCGTATTCCAAATCGAGCAAGCTCGCGCGCGGCTGGCAGCGTCAGTGCGACCACACCGCCCTTGGACGAACTGTATGCAGCCTGCCCGATTTGTCCGTCGTAGGCCGCTACCGATGCGGTGTTGATAATGACACCGCGGCTACCACTGTCTCCGATCAGCTCCAGTTCTGACATCGCTGCAGCAGTCAGGCGTAGCATGTTGAATGTTCCAATCAGGTTCACATTAATGACTTTTTGATAGTCGTCCAGATCATGGGGACCATCGCGACCAACAATACGGCTGGCTAAAGCGATGCCCGCACAGTTGACGACCACCCGCGGCGGCCCTATCTCAGCCACAACTCGCTTCACTGCAGATCCGGCAGACTGCGCATCGGCAACATCACAAGCGATACCAACACCATCGAATTCATCTGCCTTGTCCTGGGCCGCAGTTTCGTTAAGATCGAGAACCGCAACCCGAGCCCCTCTTGCGGCCAATGCGCTCGCTGTGACGGCGCCCATACCGGACGCGCCCCCCGTCACCACAGCTGATTGATTACTCAGGTCCATAAATTGCGTCCTCCGGGTCGTGCCGTTTCTTGACCGATTCAACATTGCCTGCTTTATAGCAGAATTTGTCGCATTAGAGGCTTCCATGTGTGGCTGCGCACCGTTAATCTACGCCGATTGGCATTCACAAAAGGCGGCATCTAATGAGTGAAGATACGATCCCCGTGGAACGCGAGTCTATGGAAGTCGATGTCGTAATTGTCGGTGCTGGGCCGGCGGGACTTTCAACGGCCTGCCGCCTGATGCAACTGGCTCAGGAGCACGATAAAGAAATCAGTGTTGTTGTGCTTGAGAAGGGTTCCGAAGTGGGTGCTCATATTCTCTCGGGCGCCGTAATAGAACCCAGAGCCCTGTCAGAACTCTTTCCCGACTGGCAGGAACGCGATGCCCCGTTGAAGACCCCGGTTGTGCGAGACGAGGTCTTCTTCTACCTCAATGAAACGAAGACTATAAAGGTGCCTAACCTGATTATCCCTCGAACCATGCACAACCATGGCAACTACATCGTCAGCCTGGGTAAAGTCGTGCGATGGCTGGGAGAGCAGGCTGAGGCGATGGGTGTAGAGATTTTTCCGGGCTTTCCCGCCAGTGAGGTTCTATTCAGCGAACTCGGTGCAGTCAAAGGCGTCGCGACAGGGGAAATGGGCGTGTCATCTACAGGCAACCGCAAACCCGCCTACGAACCTGGCATGGAACTGCATGCTAAATACACTGTATTTGCAGAAGGCTGTCGCGGACATCTCGGAAAACAACTCACTTGTCAGTATGCCCTAGATCATGAACGTTCTACACAGCACTACGGCATAGGCTTAAAAGAACTGTGGGAGGTTGACCCCGTTAATCACCAGCCTGGCCTCGTTATTCATGGAGCAGGTTGGCCTTTGTCGGAACACGGCGCAACCGGCGGCTCTTTCCTTTACCATCTTGAAGATAACAGGATCTCCCTGGGGCTCATTGTTGACCTGAACTACAGCAACCCGTATTTAGATCCCTTTGAAGAACTACAAAGATATAAAACACATTCGCAAATCAGGAAATACCTCAATGGCGGTAAACGAATCAGTTACGGCGCCCGGGCCATCACCAAAGGGGGATTTAATTCCCTGCCAAAAATGTCATTCCCCGGCGGCTTCCTGATTGGCTGTGACGCCGGTACATTGAATTTTGCCAAGATTAAAGGAACACATACTGCAATGAAATCTGGAATGGTGGCGGCTGAGACAATATTCCAGGTACTGATGGATAACGATCCCGGCGGTAAAGATCACACCCACTACCAAACCAACCTGGAACGTTCATGGTTGATCGATGAACTGAAACGCTCAAGGAATTTCGGCCCTGCGCTACACCGATTCGGAACCTACCTGGGCGGTGCATTCAACTACATTGACCAAAACTGGTTCAGGGGAAAGCTGCCTTTGACGTTGCGCGACGAGCACAACGATCACGACAGTCTCGCCGATGCTGCCCGCGTTCCAGTCCTGGAATACCCCAAGCCCGATGGTGAACTGACCTTTGACCGCAACTCATCAGTATTTTTAACCAACACCTATCATGAAGAAGACCAACCCGCTCACCTGAAACTTGGCGACGAAAAAATCCCCATTATTGTCAATCTTCCAAATTGGCAGGAACCGGCACAACGTTACTGCCCGGCAGGCGTTTATGAGGTGCTACAGGACAACAGTGGTCAGCGCTTTCAAATCAACGCGCAGAACTGTATTCACTGCAAAACGTGCGACATAAAGGATCCAAGCCAGAACATCACTTGGGTTACTCCTGAAGGCGGTGGCGGCCCCTCATATGCGGAAATGTAACGTGGACTTAAGCCGCGAAGGCGCGGGCATTCTGGAATAAACGAAGCCACGGGCTGTGTTCTCCCCAGTGAACTGGGTGCCATGAATTGCATAATGTCCTAAAAACCCGTTCCGGATGCGGCATCATAATTGTTACTCTGCCGTTCGCAGCTGTTAAACCGGCAATGCCACCTGCAGATCCGTTTGGGTTATAGGGATAAGCCTGTGTGGACTGATCCCGGTTGTCTACATAGCGTAACCCGGTCTGGTTGTTCTCCGAAAGCTGCTTAAGCTTTACATCCGAGTCGAATATGGTCCTGCCTTCTCCATGTGACACTGCAATCGGCAGATAACTGCCTTCCATACCGGCCAGTAAAACCGAATCGGATGGCACCACTTCCACCATGACTTGCCGGGCTTCGAACTGATCCGATTCGTTCTTTTCGAATGACGGCCAATGCTCTGTTCCTGGTATGAGTTGCTTAAGCGCCGCAAGCATCTGGCAACCATTACACACGCCCAGCGCGAATCGTTCCGGATGCTGGAAGAAAAGTTCAAACATATCCCGCAGTCTAGACTGATAAAGAATCGACTTCGCCCAGCCTTGACCCGCCCCAAGCACATCTCCAAATGAAAAACCACCACACGCGGCAAATCCGGAAAACTCCATAAGGTCTCGACGACCTGTGGTCAGATCACTCATTGTGACGTCTACCGCACTGAAACCGGCGTGGTCGAAGGCTGCTGCCATTTCAAGCTGTCCGTTGACTCCCTGCTCCCGGAGAATCGCAATCCGCGGCCGACTCCTTCCCGACAATATCGCCTCAATGGCAGGATTCTCACCGGCGTCAAAGGTGATCTTGGCGTGCAGTCCGGGGTCTGTGGTGTCCAGAATACGTTCATATTCCTGGTCAGCACAGTCAGGATTGTCCCTCAGACGCTGCATTTTCCACGACACTTCCGACCATGCACGGTGTAAATCGACCCGTGCAGCGCGGAACTGCTCCCGACCATCGGCAATGATCTGTATGTCGTCGTGATCCTGCCCGACTCGACCAATCACTCTGGAGCACTCGCCCAGTCCATAGCTGTCCAGACAGGTGAGCACCCCCGCCTGGTCATCGGCCCGGACTTGTAATACCACACCCAATTCCTCATTAAAAAGTGCCCGTACAATGTCACTGACGCTGCCGAGATCGATTTCAAGCCCACAACGACTGGCGAAAGTCATCTCACACAACGTTACAAAAAGTCCGCCATCGGAGCGGTCGTGATAGGCAATCAGTTTACGTTCAGCTATCAACTGCCGAGTTGCAGAAAACAGTCCTACAAGCTGTCCTGGAATATCAAGATCAGGCCCTTCACATCCAACCTGATTAAATACCTGTGCCAGTGCAGAACCCCCTAGCCGATTGCGCCCCGCACCCAGATCAACCAAGACGAGCACAGATTCCAGATCGGTCTGCAAAACCGGGGTTAGGGTTAGCCGTATATCAACAACTGGCGCAAAAGCAGATACAACCAGTGACAATGGCGCAACGACCGTGTGTGACGTTTCGTCCAGCGCCCAAGTCGTCTTCATCGACATTGAGTCTTTCCCGACGGGGATTGAAATCCCGAGTTCTGGACACAGTTCCATTGCAACCGCTCTTACTGTGTCATAAAGCGCAGCATCTTCGCCCGGGTGCCCGGCTGCAGCCATCCAGTTGGCCGACATTTTGATATCACTCAGTCGCTCGATCGCTGCAGCGGCAATATTTGTGATTGCTTCAGCCACCGCCATACGGCCACTACTGGCCGGATCGATCAGTGCCAAGGGCGCTCGTTCACCCAGCGCCATTGCCTCACCCGCATAGCCTTCAAACCCGCCTGCAGTGACCGCGACATCTGAGATGGGTACCTGCCACGGTCCGACCATTTGGTCACGCACAATTTGACCGGTCACACTGCGATCGCCAATGGTGACCAAAAACGACTTATCAGAGACACCGGGCAGTCGAAGTACACGTTCAGCGGCATCGGTAACGCTGACATGATTTAACTGCAATTCCGGATAGCTGTCGCGCCCGCGATCCACGACCCGGGACATTCGTGGCGTATTGCCAAACAGCACAGCCAGTTCCAGATTAACCGGCTCACCCACATCATCGGCTGCGATTGATTCATGGCTTTCCCCAGACTCAGTTTCCGCTTTCACCCTGAGCACAGGCGTTCCAGTTGCTTCTCCCACGACACTGTACAAACACCTTTCCCGTTTACAAATGGCTTCAAATTGATCTAACTGATCGGGCGAAACCGCCAGCACGTAACGCTCCTGGGCTTCGTTGCACCATACCTGCATCGGTGACATGCCAGGTTCATCGTTCGGTATTTTCGCGAGGGTAACCTCGCCGCCTAGATTTGAATCGTGGATCAGTTCCGGCAAGGCGTTCGATAGCCCGCCCGCGCCGACATCATGTATTGTTATGATTGGGTTGTTTTCGCCTTGCGCTATGCAAGCATCAATCACTTCCTGACAGCGTCGCTGCATTTCAGCATTTCCGCGCTGAACTGAAGCAAAATCCAAGGACTCTGTACTCTGGCCAGCGCCAACACTCGAAGCCGCACCTCCACCCAACCCGATCAGCATTGCTGGCCCGCCCAGCACTATCAGTTTAGCCCCGGCAGGCATGGTGTTCTTGTAGACATGGTCACGACGCACATTGCCCAGCCCTCCGGCCAGCATGATCGGCTTGTGGTAACCGCGCCGGACCCCGCTGGCACCGCTTGCACAAGCGACTTCCAGAGTCCGGAAGTAACCCCCAATATTGGGACGACCAAATTCGTTGTTAAACGAAGCACCGCCAATAGGGGCTTCCAACATGATTTGAAGCGCACTGGCCTGTCGTGGATTCGGCATTGCCGCCAATTCCCACGGCATAGAAGCCCCCGGCAATCGCAGGTTGGAAACAGAAAAACCAGTGATCCCTGCCTTGGGCTTACCCCCTCGCCCGGTCGCACCTTCATCCCGGATTTCCCCGCCCGAGCCAGTTGCTGCGCCCGGGTAGGGGGAAATTCCCGTCGGATGGTTATGCGTTTCGACTTTGCAAAGTATGTGCAAAGGCTCGGCCGTGCGCTTGAATTCGCTTGACGTCGGGTCCGGCAGAAACCAGCACCCTACCTGTCCCTCAATTACTGCTGCATTGTCTATGTAGGCCACAAGCGTGCCTTGCTTATGTCGCTCATGGGTCGTCCTGATCATGCCAAATAACGAATCAGGCATACGTTCACCCCCTATAACCCAGTCCGCATTGAAAATCTTATGTCGACAGTGTTCTGAATTGACCTGCGCGAACATCATCAGTTCTGCATCTGTTGGATCTCTTCCCAGAGATTGATACTGCTCCACCAGATAATCGATCTCATCGTCTGACAGAGCAAACCCCATTTGCTCATTGGCCTCCATCAAAGCATCACGGCCACCGTGCAGTACACTGATCTTCGCGATCTTTCCGGGCTTCGAAGCAGAAAACAACACCTGAAGATTTTCCCGTCCAGAAATTATCGACTCGGTCATTCTGTCGTATAACAGAGGGATGAGATGATGTTGGACATCAGAAGGCTCGAGATCACCTTGAATGGTCCACGATATTCCCCGTTCGAGACGAATAATCTCACTCAGGCCACAGTGGTGAGCGATATCGGTGGCTTTTGTCGACCACGGTGAAATCGTGCCCGCCCGGGGGAACACCACTATCTCGAGGTTAGCGGTTACGGTGCTGGCTGGGGTGCCGTAGTCAAGTAAACGGTCTAATGTTTTCCGTTTCTTGGCTGAGAGAGATTTTTCAGTTGATGCTACGTGCAGATAGCGTGCCGAAAGCACCTCTAGACCGGGCAGATCCTCGCGAACCTGAGCGCACAGTTTGTTGACACGAAACCGGGAAACCGCCGACCCGCCCTCGAGGATCAGCACGACGTTGGCAACACCGTAACCAACCTACTGTATAACCGTCGCGTCGAGGTCAACACCCAGCCGGAGCGCAACTTCCTCGTAGGCCTCAATCACATCGCCAAGACCATGTCTGAAACGATCCTTATCTAATTTTTTACGAGTCTCGGCGTCCCAGACACGACATCCGTCTGGTGTGAATTCATCCCCGAGTACAAGGTTACCGTCGTAACGTCCGAATTCAAGTTTGAAATCAACCAGAATCATGCCTGCATCAGCAAACATCGCTCCCAGAATGTCGTTAACCTGAAACGTATTCCGCTTCATTAGTACGACTTCTTCGCGGGTCGCCCAGCCGAAAGAATCGATATGATAGTCATTGATCATTGGGTCGTGGCGAGCATCATCCTTCAGAAAGAACTCAAACGTTGGTGGTTCAAGATTCAACCCATCTTCGATGCCTAGGCGCTTACACAGTGAACCCGTTGCAATATTACGCACGACACATTCGACTGGAATCATATCCATGTTTTTCACAATAGATTCGGTCTTGCTCAGAAGCTTTTCAAAGTGGGTCTCAACGCCCGTATTCTGAAGGCGCGTCATAATAAACGCGTTAAAAAGATTGTTGACCATACCTTTGCGATCGAGCTGTTCGATCTTCTCTCCGTCGAATGCGGAGGTGTCGTCTCGGAATTCCATAATCAGACGTCCGGGGTCGTCGGTAAGATGCATCGACTTCGCTTTACCTGAATAAAGTTCTAGACCACGTTCCATAGTCTGCTTTCCCAGTAAACCTTTAGTTCAAATTCAAAGAACATCCGCCTTCTGCAACGCGGCACGGACATCATCATAGTATTGCTCGGCCAGCGGTACTAAAGGGAGGCGAATTCCTGAACCGATCAGACCCTGCTGGCAAACAGCCCATTTCGCAGGTATGGGATTCGACTGGAAAAACATAGCCGCATGAAGATCTGCCAATTGGTTATTCACCACCGTGGCCGTATCAGTGTCGCCAGCCACCGCCGCGACACACATCTCGTGCATCAGTTTAGGCGCCGCGTTGGCGGTAACCGAGATGGTTCCCTTTCCTCCTGCCAGCATCAGTTGGCAGGCAGTGCCATCCTCCCCCGAATAGATTGAAAATCCATCTGGGGCTCGATCGATAAGATCACAACCTCGATCGATATCGTTAGTGGCATCTTTTATCCCCACAATATTGTCGATTACAGCCAGTCGTAGGGTGGTCTCGTTACTCATATCGACCGCGGTGCGCCCGGGAACGTTGTACAGAATTTGCGGAATCGAGACGGCAGCTGCAACTGAACTGAAGTGCTGGAAAAGACCTTCTTGCGGTGGCTTGTTGTAATACGGAACAACCAGCAGGCAGGCTGTAACGCCGGCAGCTGCCGCATCCCGGGTGAGCACGATAGCTTCAGCAGTTGAATTTGCCCCAGTGCCCCCGATAACCGGTATCCGCCCTGCTGCAGCGTCCACTGTACGACCGATTACTTCGATGTGTTCGTTATGATCAAGCGTTGCCGATTCCCCGGTCGTTCCGACTGAAACGATCGCATCCGTACCCTGTTCCACATGGTGATCCACCAGCCGTTCGAGGGCCGTCCAGTCCACCGAACCATCATCCCCCATGGGGGTGACCATCGCAACCATACTTCCAGTCAACATATTTCACCTCTTTTGAGCACAGCAATGCTCACGGATATGAGCGGTCGATGGTACTTGTCAAGACCATCGTTTACAAGAATTGCCAAAGTTAGTCCAGCCACCATTCCAGGATACCGTCTTTAATTCGGGCATCGGCCCCGATCATCAGTGGCTGATTAGGTGAGACATGGCCGAAGTCGGGTGATCGGAAAAGCGGTACCGTACATCGTTCGGCGAACCGGGCCACAAGCCATTCCTCATCGTGACCGCCCGAAAGCTCTGTGAAACGACCCACCACAACCGCGGACAGACCCGCCACCAAATCAGCGTCTAACCATTGGTTCCAGAATCGAAGGACCCGCTCTGCCGTTTCATTGGTGTCTTCAAGAAACAGAATGTGTCCCTGAAGGGTTGGGGGGAAGTAGGAGGTTCCGATCAAAGCGGATAGCACACTGAGACAGCCTCCGATCAGGGTGCCTTGTACCGTGGTGTTTGTTGAGTCACCGCCTAACAGCGAAACGCTGATAGTGCTGCTCCAGGGTCGAGATGATGATAACAACCTTAAAAGACAGTCTATATCTGCCCCATTTGTCCACAAGGCGGACCCCGGCATGGGGCCGTGAATCGAGGGCCACCCTAATCGGGAATACAGCGCGATCTGCAGGGCACTGATGTCAGAAAACCCGACCAGTATTGTTTCGGGCAGCAACGATAATGCGGACCAGTCCAGGTATCGCAACAGATCACTGGCACCATAACCACCGCGTGCTGCCAGCACATAGGCACACTCAGGATCAGAAAGCGCGCTCAACAATGTCTGACCGCGCGCACTGACTCCAGCTCGGGCCCGCCTGTCACCCGCATCCGGCGGGTAGCGCTGGTAGCTCACCTGAAAACCTGCTTGACGAAGTAAGGCCAGATTACTCTCTAGTACCGCAGATTCCGGCACCGAACTGGGCTCCAGCACCGTCAGTGTGGTCGAACGACCATCCGATGCCTGAGCCGAACCATATGAGTCAGTGGCCACAAAACCACCCAGCAATGCACCTTCGTTCGTAAAGTATAGCGGTCACAATAGACCCGACGAGTGGGATGACTATCGGCCTATTACATCGTGGGACGGAACAGATTTCAAGCACGCAACTGATCTTGTACATCCGAATGCGATGAATGACCGGACATCCGTATTGTTGAATCCGCTCGACTGACGTACGATCATGGCGACCAATCTCTACTCGGGCCAGACGCGGAGCAAGCCATGTCGATTTTCGACGCAAACCTACAACAGCAGGAAGCAAACTTTGAACCATTATCACCGGTGAGTTTCCTGCGTCGGGCCGCACAGGTCGCAGCAGAACACACCGCTGTCATTCACGGCGACCGCCGCTACACCTACGCACAGTTCTATGAACGGTCGTGCCGCCTTGCCAGCGCCCTTTCACAACGGGGCGTGAGGCAAGGAGATTGTGTAGCGATCATGGGTGCCAATACTCCGGAAATGCTCGAGGCCCACAACGGCGTACCGATGCTCGGCGCTGTGCTCAACTCACTGAATATCCGTCTGGATGCACGCACTATCGCGTTCATCCTGGAACACGGGGAAGCTCGGGTGCTATTGACGGATCGTGGATTCTCCGACTCAGTCCGTGAAGCCCTGGAGCTTATCGACCGGGAATTGCTGGTCGTGGATATCGACGACCCAATGGCAACCGGGGGTGAATGCCTGGGAGCACTGGATTATGAGGACCTTCTGGCAGAAGGCGACCCGAACTTTGCGCCTGAACCGCTGGCAGATGAGTGGCAGGCATTATCCTTGTTGTATACATCGGGGACTACCGGCGATCCCAAGGGTTGTGTATACCACCATCGAGGGGCCTACCTGAATGCGTTGGGCAACATGTTCACCATGGGCCTGGGACGTAATTCGGTCTATCTATGGACCCTGCCGATGTTTCACTGTGATGGCTGGACCTTTACCTGGGGTGTGACAGCGGCAATGGCAACCCATGTCTGTCTTAGAGACGTTGACCCTGCTGCCGTCTATAGATTGATCTGTGAACAAAACGTGACGCATATGTGTGGCGCACCTATAGTCCTGAATATGCTCGCGCATGCGCCGGAAGAATCGAAGGCGACCTTCCCTCAGCAGGTGGAAATCGCGACCGGCGGGGCTGCCCCACCCTCGGCTGTTATCGAGGCCATGGAAGAGAATGGATTCAATGTGACCCACCTCTACGGATTGACCGAAACCTATGGTCCCGCGACCGTGTGCGTACCGCAGGACGACTGGCCGGATCTTGCCGTAAGCGAACGCTCGGCTCGAATTGCCCGCCAGGGTGTGCACTATACGACGCTGGAAGGTGCAACGGTCAAAAACCCCGAGACAATGGAGGACGTGCCATGGGATAGTAAAACCATGGGCGAGGTCATGATCCGGGGTAATACAGTGATGAAGGGTTACCTCAAAAACACACGAGCCACGGGTTTGGCGTTCTCGGGAGGCTGGTTCCATAGCGGCGACCTGGCAGTGCGCCATCCTGACAGCTACATTGAAGTCAAGGACCGTTCAAAAGACATCATCATTTCAGGTGGAGAGAATATTTCCAGCCTGGAGGTTGAGGAAGCACTCTATCGTCACCCCGCTGTATTGGAGGCGGCTGTAGTCGCCAAATCCGATGAAAAATGGGGGGAGACACCCTGTGCATTTGTGACGTTGCACGACGGTTCAACCGCGACCGCTGACGACATTATTACCTTCTGTCGCGAGCAACTGGCGCACTATAAATCTCCCAGAATCGTCATCTTTGGCCCCCTACCAAAGACTTCGACCGGCAAGATCCAGAAATTTTTGCTTCGTGATCAAGCCGAAAATCTGGGGAGCTGACTAAGGCAAATAACGGACTGACGGGTCAACAAAAGCTATCTTGTTTGGGGCTACCTCGTCCACACGACTGGGTAGCGGGGGCTATCCAGCGGATCACCGTCTGCATGGCTTCCGGATCGAAGACCTTTATTGGTCCCCGGGCGGGCATCGTAAACCACATCGTCACCGGTATAGCGCACTGCATATCCGCGGCGCCGTACATCACCACTGCAATTGCCGCCGGCACCGTGAACGGTTAACGCATGAAAAACATAAACGTCGCCAGGGGAAAGATCCCAGCTGATAACCCCATAACGTTCGCGGGCTGATTCAATATCGGGTATCGGTTCATAATCCGGATTACGTTCATACTCTTCTATCCCCGGACCTTTGCCAAAAGTCTCGGGTTGAAACCAGCGCCCCCAGCGGTGCGAACCTGGTATGAATTCGAGTGCGCCGCTCCGTTTGTTGACCGGATCCAGCGCAACCCAAAAGCTCAACACCTGCCAGCCACGCATGGCCCAATAAGGCTGATCGTTGTGCCAACGTGTTCGGTTCGGCGTGCCAGGCTCCTTTACAAACAGTTGGTCGTAGAGAAGATTTATCTTCGCTGATGCAAGAATTTCCGCTGCCATCTCAGGCAGAGGTGAGTTGAAACAGAAATCCTGAAACCGCGCCTCGGTTTCCCAAGTCCGTAGGTTGCCGTGGAACCGTCCTCCACCAGATCCCGCCTGATAGGCATGAACAAACGGGCCCGGATCACGAATATCGTGTTCGATCGCATCGTTCAGTATTTCTAACCAGTGATCACTGATACAGCCGCGGACGACGGCCGCACCATCGTCGTTGTACTGCCGGATCACCTCGCTGTCGATGAGTGACATTACTCTATTAAGAAAGTGAAGCGGCCGGTCAATGTACTTGAGTGGCCACGTAAGTCAACTGTCGGCATCCACTCGAATCAACCACCTTGGGTACTACAATCGACAAGTAATGGCGGTACCGGTTTGGCCGGTTTACCTTCTGCCAGCAGACGGGCGGCGATCTGGATATCTGGCGCGAATTCACGGTCTGTCGACCAAAACGGCACCTCTTGGCGCAGAATCTCGACAGCACCTTCAATCGAACGAGTTGATCTAAGCGGTCTACGAAATTCGAGACCCTGGACCGCGGCGAGGTATTCTATGGCTAGAATTAACTGTGTATTGTCGTTTATGCCCGCCAGTCGCCGTGCCGCAAATGTCGCCATACTGACATGGTCTTCCTGGTTTGCGGAGGTTGGCAGACTGTCGATCGATGCCGGATGAGCCAAGCTTTTATTTTCCGACGCAAGTGATGCTGCAGTCACGTGGGCAACCATAAACCCCGAGTTGAGCCCGGCATCTTCTACCAGAAATGGGGGCAGCTCACTGATGCTCGAATCAATCAGCATCGCAATCCGTCGTTCGGACAATGCTCCGACCTCAGCGATGGCCAGCGCGACAGTATCGGCAGCGAGTGCTATGGGCTCTCCATGAAAGTTACCACCAGACAGAATTTCGCCTGTTTCCGGCATGATCAGAGGATTGTCAGAAACAGAAACAGCCTCCCGTAGGAACACCTCAGACGCGTGCTGTAACTGATCCAAACACGCACCGAGTACCTGTGGTTGGCAGCGCAGGCTGTAAGGGTCTTGCACTCTGTCACACAGTGCATGGGATCGGTTGATTTCACTGTCATCCAGCAGGCCTCTGAAAATAGCCGCTACTTTTTGCTGCCCGGGATGGGGCCGAACCCGATGAATTCGCTCATCGAACGGAACATAACTGCCCAAGGCAGCATCGACCGAGATCGCACCGATCAAGATCGCATTGGCCAGATTGCGCTCCGCCTCTAGCACTGCATCCAATGCGAGTGCGGTTGAGATCTGGGTACCGTTCAGCAGTGCCAACCCTTCCTTGGCTTCGAGTTTCAGAGGCTCGAGTTGCATAGCGTCAAGCGCCTGGCCAGTCGGTAGAATTGCTCCTCTGAAGTGCACCTGCCCCTCGCCGATTAATGTCAACGCCAAGTGAGCCAGTGGTGCGAGATCACCCGACGCACCGACTGAACCTTTTTCGGGTATGACCGGTACCATGTCGTTCGCCAGCATAACGATCAGTCTATCGATCAGTTCCGGTGTGACCCCGGAGTACCCTTGTGCCAGGCTGATGACTTTGAGACAAAGCGCCAACCGAACGACCCCCGGCCTCAAAGGTTGTCCAACGCCGGCCGCATGCGAGCGCACCAAGTTCTGTTGTAGCGTAGACAATTGACCGGAATCGATACGGTTCTGAGCAAGCTTGCCAAACCCGGTGTTAACACCGTAAGCGACAACATCAGACGATAAAGCATCCTGAACATGGGCCCGACTGCGTTCTGAAGCCCGCCAGGCTTCATCTGGCAGTTCAATTTTTGTCGGCCCAGCGATGATCTGCTGAATATCAGCCAGCCTGATGTGGGTCGGTTCAAGTTTTAGTGTTATCACTTAGGTGATCTCGCAGCTAACCGCCTTAGCGTATTCAGGAATTTTTCCGTTGCAGCAGCCTCACCGGCGTGTCGGCCTTCAGTCACGACTTCCCTGCCCATCGCAATGACTGTCCGAACACTGTTGTCAGCGGCTGAAAATATCCAACTGTCCAACGCTTCATCCGTAGTTCGTACGGCCAGTCTCGGGGAATCCGGATCAAGCTCGATCAGGTCAGCCGGCGCACCTGCGGTAATTCCCGTCAGTAATCGCCCGCAGGCCCTACCACCGCCCACGACTGCCCACTGTACAAGCCCGGTACCGTTGTGCCGTTCGCCAACCCCCATCATCAGTGCACGTCGATGGTGCTTCAGACGTTGTCCATATTCCAGAAGCTGAAGTTCCCTTGCCGGGTTGCTGCAAATCTGCGAATCTGAGCCAATTCCAAACTTGCCGCCCAACGCTACAAACTCGGTTGCCGGAAACAGGCCATCGCCCAGATTCGCTTCTGTTGTCGGACACAGGCCAACAACAACACCGCGTTCTGCCATCGACTCAAGTTCCCGACTATTCACGTGGGTTGCGTGGACAAAACACCAACGGTGATCGACATCAATCTCATGACACAACCACTGAACTGGCCGAACACCTAGCAACGCAATGCATTCCTCCACCTCATTAAGTTGCTCGGCGACGTGGATATGAAAGGGAATATCAGGATAGTCTACGCGCGATATCCTGTCGAGCGCCGTCAGTTGCTCCGGCGCCACGGCTCTAAGCGAGTGCACTGCCAAACCGTAGCCTCGGTTTGCCATACTATCCGCGGCCTTTCGGACTTTGTCCAACAGTATCAGGTAGTTTTCCAGATTGTTGTAGAACCGCACCTGCGCACCACCCAGCGGCCGTTGATCAAATCCCCCATAGGTATAAAGCACCGGCAACAGTACCAGTGAAATACCTGCATCTTCTGCGGCGATCCATAATCGTTGGCTCATTTCATCCATTTGTACGTATTGATCACCGCCTGGCGCATGGTGCAGGTAGTGAAATTCTGCGACCACGGTGTAGCCCTGCTTGACCATCTCCACAAATACACATCTGGCAATCGACTCAAGATCATCTGGTGTTATGGCGTTGTTTACCCGATACATTAGGTCTCGCCAGCCCCAGAAATCGTCTTTCCCCGGCGTGCGTGTTTCGGTCAACCCCGCCAACGCTCTCTGGTGTGCATGGGAGTGGAGATTTGGTATGCCTGGAATCACCGGTCCAGTGAGTACTAAATCTACCGCCCCTTCACCGACAGGCCCGACATCAGCTATCAATCCTTCTGCCGTAATCTCTAGCAGCTGGTCTCGAGCCCAGCCATCAGCCAGCTGAATCTGCTCGCAGCGCACGCGACGAATGGTCCTAAACGCAGCCACCTGTGTACGAACTCCTTGATCAAAGCGATCATCTATCCCCTATCTAGGAAGTATAGACAACGACGACCTTTGGCGACGCGCATCGCCAACGCTAAAATACCGTAATGGACCTTATATCGACACGTCTGCAAATGCTTGGTATCGAATTGCCGGCTCCGCGTAAACCCGCTTTCAACTACAGCGCGGTCGTGATCAATGATGACCTGGCTTGGGTCTCCGGACAACTGCCCTGGCTCGGTGATTCCACCAACCTTCTCTACAGCGGCCGGCTTGGTGAAAACGTGAGCGTGACAGAGGGGAAATCCTGTGCTCGAGCCTGCATCCTCAATGGCCTGGCCGTTCTCGAACAGGCCAGTGGCAGTCTCGACCGCATTGAGCGCGTGGTGAAACTGGTGGGTTATGTGGCGTCGGGAATGGATTTTCATGAACAACCTGCCGTAGTCGATGCCGCCTCGAATCTGCTGGTCGAGATTTTTGGAGACGCTGGAATCCATGCTCGTTCGGCCGTCGGCGTTGCTCAGTTGCCCCGTGGGGCACCCGTTGAAATCGAGCTGGTTGCCAAGATTAGCAACTGAAAGACCTCAGACCACAGGCGTTCTAACATGTCAGATAACATGACCATCTGGGAAAACGCCCGGATTGCCACCATGCAGGCCGGATCCGGGCCTTACGGTCTGATCGAGCGCGGGTCTATTATCGTTGCCGGCGAACATATCCAGAATATTGGGGCGGCTGACTCCATCGGTCTGACTGCTGGAGACCTTGATTGCAAAAGAATTGATTGTGGCGGCCGCCTAATCACACCAGGTCTTATCGACTGCCATACCCACCTGATCTATGCCGGCAATCGAGCAAACGAATTCGAACTGCGACTGGCCGGTACGTCATATGCCGACATTGCTGCAGCGGGAGGTGGTATCCAGTCGACCGTTCAAGCAACTCGAAATGAATCCGAAAATGTTTTGTTTGACGCCGCTCGGCAACGTCTTCAGCGGATGATCAATCAAGGCATCACCACCATAGAGATCAAAAGTGGTTATGGACTCAATACCGGTACTGAATTGAAGATATTAAGAGTCGCTCAGGGACTCGAACGCGAGCTGCCAGTGTCTGTTCACAAAACGTTTCTGGGTGCTCACGCATTACCGCCAGAGTATTCTGGCCAGCCTGACAACTATATTGACCACGTTTGTCAGCATATGCTGCCGGAGATTGCCTCTGAATCCCTGATCGACAGCGTCGATGCGTTCTGTGAAACGATTGCATTCAGCCCCGATCAAACCCGACAGGTATTCGCAGCCGCTTCTGACTTAGGTCTGCCCGTCAGGCTCCACGCCGATCAGTTGTCGGATTCCGGCGGTGCCAGCCTGGCTGCGGAATTTTCTGCGTTATCGGCTGACCATCTTGAATACACCAGCGCAGCTGGTGCAGAAGCACTTGCCACCGGCGGCACCGTAGCAGTGCTGCTACCCGGTGCTTTTTACTATCTTGGCGAGACCACACGGCCACCGGTCAAGGCGTTCCGTAAGTACGGCGTGGATATTGCCGTTGCGACCGATATGAACCCGGGAAGCTCGCCAATGGAGTCTATTCTTCTGGCGCTGAACATGGCGTGCATACTTTTCGCGCTGACACCCGAGGAAGCTTTGCGAGGCGTCACCGCAGCAGCCGCACTGGCCCTTGGGGTGCTTCACGACAGAGGCACACTGGAACCGACAAAACGGGCCGATTTTGCGCTATGGAATGCCACAGAACCCGCCGAACTGTGTTACCCCATCGGCGCACCACAACCCGTTTGTGTGGTCAAGTCTGGACAGATTGCAGCGGGCGACCTCGGCTGATTCTCCTTCACCAAATTTACCACTGCCCGTCGCTTCTTACCCTGACAGGATGATGCTGCAGCTTGGGAAAGCACTAGAACTGTCGATCCCTTGACCGGAATTGTGAACCGACATCAATTGTTGATTACAATCGACTCGGCGCAATCGATTTTTTAATCCGCCAGATCGCCGAGGTGCTTTTATGACACAACGCGCAGCATTTAATTTTAAGGACTGGATACAACGGCACCAGCATCTGCTCAAGCCCCCAGTCGCAAACAGACATCTCTTCGACGAGCATTCTGACATGGTGGTGATGGTGGTCGGTGGCCCCAATCAGCGAGTTGATTTCCACGATGACCCGGCTGAAGAATTCTTCTACCAATTTGCGGGAGACATGCTATTAAAGGTCTCTGAAAACGGCCAGATTTACGATATTCCCATACGTGAAGGCGAAGTCTTTTTTCTACCAGCACACGTCCGCCATTCTCCTCAGCGGCCGGTCGTCGATTCGATCGGTTTGGTAGTGGAAGGCGCCCGGCATTCCGGAATGAAAGACGGCTTCGAGTGGTTCTGCTTCGACTGCGGCCAGCTGGTACATCGAGTGGAAATAGAGCTCAAGGACATCGTCGAAGACCTCCCGCCATTGTTTGACGCTTTCTATGAAGACGAAACACACAAACGCTGTCCGTACTGTGGGACAATTCATCCGGGTAAAGAACCACCCGCCGGATGGGCCGTTGTCTGAGATTTAACCATGGAGACAATTGACATCCACAGCCACTTTCTGCCAGAGACTTGGCCGGATCTGGAAACCCGGTTCGGAACTCCGGACTGGCCCTGGCTGAAACACCTCGATCACAATCGCGGTATGCTGATGCTGGGTGAGCGCGAGTACAGACCCGTGTACTCTGCCTGCTGGGATATCAGTAAACGACTCGAAGAGATGGACCGTGATGGTGTTCACCATCAGATCATGTGTGTAACCCCATTGCTCTTTGCCTATCAGCGCAAGCCCAGTGAAGCTGAGAATTGCGCCCGTTTGTTCAACGACCTGGCACTGGAGATGTGCGCCCAATCAGACGGGCGCATCACAGCACTCGCTCAAGTGCCCCTGCAGGATACAGATGCTGCGTGCCGTGAACTCGAGCGGGCGGTAGATCAAGGCCATCTCGGGGTACAGATTGGCAATCATGTTGCCGACCGGGATCTTGATGACGAAGGACTTATTGCTTTTCTTCAGCATTGTGCCAGCATAGACGTTCCTGTACTGGTCCATCCCTGGGACATGCTGGGTCGGGAAAGAATGGACCGCTACATGATGCAGTGGCTGGTCGCAATGCCGGCGGAGACCCAACTTTCTATACTGTATCTGATTCTTTCCGGCGCTTTTGAACGACTTCCAGAATCTCTCAAGTTGTGCTTCGCCCACGGCGGCGGCAGCTTCGCGTTTTTGCTCGGCCGGGTGGACAATGCCTGGCGTCAGCGCGACATTGTTCGCGAACAATGTCCCAGTCTCCCATCGAGTTATACATCTCGGTTCAGTGTCGATTCTGCGGTTTTCGACGAAGCGGCCCTGCGTCTGCTGGTTGATGTGATGGGTGTAGATCGGGTGATGTTCGGTACGGATTACCCTTTCCCACTGGGCGAACAGGACATGGGCGCACTGATACGTTCAGCCACCCGTATTTCCCCAGAAGAGAAATCAAAGATTCTCGGTCTTAACGCAAAGTCGTTCTTTTTTGGCCAACAGAACGAGTCCGTGGTTACTTGCGTCGGGCCAACGCAATGATCAAACAAACCACTACATGGGCAGCGTCTATTCTTGCCTGGAAACGACTTTCTAACTTCCCACCAAAGGCTATGCCATTGAAACAATATAGGGTAGTTGAGACCTTTAAACCAGGTCATTATGACGAGGTGTATTCACGACTAAACTCATAGGGTCGGATGCTTCCAAATGGTCTTAATTATCTGAACTCGTGGGTGGATAAAAGTCGGAACACATGTTTTCAGTTGATGGGGACAGAAGAAGAAAAGTTATTTGAGAAATGGGCAACAAGGTGGTCTGACCTGGTCGATTTTGACATCTTTCGAATTGGCTGAAGACCAGTTATGCCTGGGCCTCCTGTCATCAGAATCAAGATAGTGGTCAGCAGGCCAGAATTTAGTTTCGGTCTGCATTGTAACTATCTTGATTTGCTGGGGCTTTATACTTATGCTGATACTGCCACCCAAAAAATTATGACATCTTTGGGCTATCTTGAGGCGGTGATCGTCGATTTTTTAGCAAATCAGCAGGACATCGCCGGGATACGGATATGACTACCAATCATCTAGCCGATCTGAAAACCATCATCGACCACCTAGACTCGTGTGGCCGACTGACCCGCGTGACCTCGGAGGTTGACCTAAAACATGACCTTGCCGGCATCGCTGCCCACTTCGAATCGAAACCGCGGGCGGTACTGTTCGAAAAGGTAAAAGGTTACGACGTGCCCGTGTTCACTGGCCTGTACTGGTCAAGAGAACTGCTGGCGCAACTCATGGCACAAGAAGAGGCCGCTCTGCCCGGCTTTGTCAGTGGCTGTATCCAGAACTGGCAGAAAAATCCTGTAGCGCCAGTCATGGTTGAACACGGACCGATTTTCGATGGGGGTGCACACCCGCTGGATCTTTCAGCCCTGCCTATTCCGATTCACGCCATGAAAGATGGAGGACCTTATTTCGACGCCGCGGTTGTCATCGCACGAGATCCAGAAACCGGAGTGCGCAACGCTTCCATTCAAAGGTTCATGGTCGTCAACAAAGACACCCTTCACATCAATATCGACGCAGGCCGGCATCTGGGGCTGTACCTTGAAAAAGCAAAGGAGCGGAATGAATCCTTAACTTTCTCCCTGAATTGTGGTGTTGGCCCGGGTCTGCATTTCGCGGCTGCTACACCGGCTGAAGCTGCGCCACCGGATACCGACGAACTCGGAATTGCAAGCGAGTTTCACGGTGCACCACTCGAGCTGGTTCAGGGACGTACCCTACCGGTGCACATTGTGGCCAACGCAATGTACGCGCTGGAATGCGAAATGATTCCAGGCGAACTCGGTGATGAAGGCCCTTTTGCAGAAGTCACTGGCTACTACGCAAATCGTGAGCCTCGCCCAGTGGTGCATGTCCGTGCAATTCACGCACGGCCTGATCCAATTTTCCAGACCATCTTATCCGGCAGTGAAGTATGGAATTCAGTTGGGCTGCTGGGAGAAGCTAATGTATTGGCGACCCTGCAACGTCAGGTTCCAGGGACCCGAGATGTCTATTTCAGCCATGGCGGCTGTGGGTTCTACCATGCTGTCGTTCAACTTGAACAGAAACGCGCAGGCTGGTCTAAACAGGCGATCATGGCCACCTTCAGCGCCTTTCCACCACTGAAGATGGTCACCGTCGTCGATGAAGACGTCGATATTCGCAGTTCAACCGACGTCGAATGGGCGATGGCCACGCGTCTTAACGCGAGCACCGGTATCGTGACCATAGAGAACAGCTTCGGTCATGGGCTGAATCCCACATTTCCGGACTACCTCGGTACGAAGGTGGGATTTGACTGTTGTCGGCCTTATCCACATACCGTTGAATACGATAGAGCCAACTATAAATCAGTTGATATCGACGCCTATGTGATCCAGGTACCGGAAATCGAGCGACCTCAAGCAGAAAGCCTGCCGCTGAAAGAACGAATCGCAGCCGATATCAGGGTAACCGTAGCGCACGCGACCCTCCCCTCGCTCAAAGATAGAATCCGAAATGATGTTGGTACCAGCCGTCGGCACAGCGGTAGACCGTCGCTCAAGGACCGCATCCGCCTTGATGTACGCTATACCCAATACCATGCTGGAACCTGGGGCGCAAAGGAACGGTCGCGCCTGGCCAAAGCAGCCAACGACCAGGCCACACTAAAGGCCAGAATCGAGCTGGTCAGGGGATGAAACAACCCCTTATCGTCGGAATTTCCGGCGCCAGTGGCGCGATCTATGGCATCCGCCTGCTTGAGGTTCTTCAGACGCTGACGGAGATCGACACCCACCTCGTCATCAGCAAGGCTGCCAAGCGCACGATACTGCTGGAGACAAACTATAAAGTGGACCAGGTGGAAAAACTGGCGGACCAGGTGTTTCAAGATCATGACATCGCCGCCTGTGTCTCGTCGGGTTCTTACCAAACAACCGGTATGGCGGTCATTCCTTGCTCGATAAAGACGCTTTCCGGAATCGCCAATAGCTATGCAGACAATCTGCTGGTACGTGCAGCTGATGTGGTACTCAAGGAGCAACGAAAACTGGTGCTGGTCCTACGGGAAACACCACTACACCTCGGACACACAAGACTGATGACACGTTCGATAGAAATCGGTGCGACGCTTCTACCGGCAATGCCCGCTTTCTATCATCGACCTGCAACTATTGACGATCTGGTAAATCAGACTGTGAACCGGGTACTTGATCAGTTCGACATTGAACTGCCCGAAGATCTGTTCGAACGCTGGCAGGGACCCCTCGGGAAATAATCATCAGGCTGCAACCCGTGACGATTCATTGGCAAGATAACCCTGCACGGCTCGACCACATAATGCTCGAATCAGAAGATCCGACCAATCTGGCTGACTTTTACTGCGAAGCTCTGCGCATGACCCAAACGACACAGGGGCCACTGATTATTCTTGAAGGTGCGGGAAGAAAACTGCTGATTGCAAGTGGTGAGTCGCGAAAACTGGGGTTCGCTGCTTATGGATTCGACTCAGATGCAGGCCTTAAGCAACTTCGTCGCAACCTGGAACGTACCGGCGTCAGCCTGGATGCATCGCCAAGCCTTTTGTTTTCTGAGCACGCATTCTCACTGACGGACCCGGATAGCAATCGACTGGTGTTCGGCCGTTCTACTCATTTTTCAAATGATCCCTCGATGCCAGCCCGGCTGCAGCACCTCGTCGTGGCTACAGACGAAATGGCCCCGATGCTCGATTTCTATACAGGACAACTGGGGTTTGGCATTACAGACCGTGTTGAAGATGAAACCGGCGATCTTCGCGCCTGTTTTCTGAACAGCGATAATGAACACCACAGCTTTGCCTTTTTCAAAGCCAGCGAAAAACGGCTGGACCATCATGCCTATGAAGCCGGAGAATGGGGCCTCATCCGGGACTGGGCAGACCATCTGGCCGGTCTGGATGTTAAAATCGTCTGGGGCCCGGGACGACATGGCCCCGGCAACAACCTTTTTTTTATGGTAAACGATCCTGACGGTAACTGGGTGGAGATCTCGGCTGAACTTGAACAGTTAACCTGTGAGCGCCAGGTACGCATCTGGCCGCATGGTGAAAAGGCATTGAACCTGTGGGGACCCGGATACCTTCGCAGCTAGGAGAATAGTATGAAACTGGTCACATTCACCCGCTCAGGGGAACAAAGTTACGGATCTGTCGATAACGACATTATTACCGACATTGGCCAAGTGCTGGGTAATACCCATCCTGACCTTAAATCCCTGATCGGTGATGATTATCATAAACTGATTGCAAGCAGTGCCGACGCCGCACCGCGGGTCGCTCTGAGCGATGTCCAGCTTCTACCGCCTATTACCAACCCCGATAAGATCATCTGTGTGGGTCTTAATTATGAGAGTCATCGAAAAGAAACTGGACGTCCCGAAGTCGCATTCCCTACCCTGTTCACTCGATTCGCAAATACCCAGATTGGTGATGGAGAAGCCATGTGGCGACCAGCGGAATCAACCAGTTTCGACTACGAAGGGGAACTCGCCGTAATCATTGGCTCTGGTGGCTGGAAGATTCCTGAAGATACAGCGCTGGAACACGTCGCAGGCTATTCCTGCTACAACGATGGGTCCGTTCGAGACTGGCAGCGGCATACCAGCCAGTTCACACCAGGCAAGAATTTTCGCCACACCGGTCCATTCGGCCCGTGGCTCGTCACCACCGACCAGATACCCGACCCCAGCACCTTGACCCTGACCACACGCCTCAACGGCGAAGTCATGCAGCACGCGACAACCGATCTTTTGATATTTACGATTCCCGTCCTGATCAACTATATCTCCCGGTTTACGCGCCTTGAGCCGGGCGATGTGATTGTCAGTGGAACTCCGGGCGGTGTCGGCTTTAAACGCGACCCTCAGGTTTTCATGAAACCAGGTGATGTTGTAGAAGTTGAAATCAGCAAAATCGGAATCCTTAGGAATCCTGTTGAAGCGGAACCGGTGAACTAGGCTGGCACTGGAAAAGACTGATCCATCAGTCTTCGAAATGCGTGGTTCAAGCGAAAGTGGTTGGAACCCAAGACACACATTATCAAGTAGTGGTGGTCGGTGCTGGTCCGACCGGCTTGATTACGGCAAATCTGCTTGGGCAGGACGGCATAAAGACACTGCTGGTCGAGCAACATGAATCGACTGTCTCGCAGCCAAGAGCCGTATCCATTGACGATGAGGCCCTGAGAACAGTCCAGTCAGTCGGTCTGATAGAAGAGGTACTGGCGGACGTCGCCCAGGACTACGGTTCCTGGTATTTCACACCTTCTGGCCGGTGTTTTGCCAAAGTGGAACCCCAGACCCGTGAATTCGGCTACCCGCGCAGAAATGCCTTCCAGCAACCCCGTCTAGAGGCCACGCTGTGCACGGGCTTGACACGTTTTGAACAGGTGACAACCTGGTTCAGCCACACACTGGAATCAGTCGAACAGACTGTAGATTCGGTCAAACTGGTCGTTCGACCCCATCGAGAGGACACCATTGTTGTCAGTTGTGATTACCTGGCTGCCTGTGATGGTGGTCAGAGCACCTTGCGCCGTATGCTCGATATTCCGCTGGAAGGTTCGACCTACGAACAGCGTTGGTTGATCGTGGATACCGTCAATACCAGTAACGATTTCCGACAGACCCAGGTCTTCTGCGATACCGTCCGGCCGGCAATCTCACTACCCGGACCCTATCAGTCGCGTCGCTTTGAGTTCATGCTTCATGACCACGAAAGTAACGATGTGGCCGACAGCGAATCTTTTGTCAATGAACTTCTTCTGACCCATGGCGAGGATCGATTGCCGAACATCATCCGTCGGCAGGTATACACCTTTCAGGCCCGCAGCGCAGAAAGTTGGCGCAGCGGCCGGGTTTTTCTTCTCGGTGATGCTGCCCATTTGAGTCCGCCATTTGCCGGCCAGGGTATGAACAGCGGTATCCGGGATGCCCACAATTTTGCGTGGAAGGCCACCCAGGTACTACGAGCCGGATTCCCAGATACCCTGCTGGAGACTTACGAGATTGAGCGCAAACCACATGCCAAGGCGCTGATTGACCTGGCGGTCCTGATGGGGCGATTCATGATGCCACCCGGGCGTCTACGCGCCTGGTTCGTTCAATGGGGCCTTATCCTGCTTAAGTTCATACCACCTGTCCAGCATTACGTCACACAGATGAAGTTCAAACCTAAACCAGTGTTGGAAGACGGTCTGGTGGCAGGTACTTCGCCATGGGTAGGCCGCTTGTTTATACAGCCACGATTAGAACTGCCCGACCGCTCCATCACCCTGCTCGATGACTTGATAGGAAATCGCTTCACTTGCCTTTTCTTTGGAAACCCTACTGACAAACCCGATCGGCTGCCGCAATGCTATCTGGGTCTGAACGCTGCGATCAACTGGCTCTGGATCACGCCAGGCAGTTTTATGGCAACCAAGGACCCCAGCATCGCCGAAGCACGGGATCTAGACGGTGAAATAGAACGAGCCTTTGCCGATGCGCCCGGCTCTGGCATTTTGTTGCGACCCGACCACTACGTCGCAGCTGTCGTACTGGTGGAGAATATTTCTGATTCGAACTGTTTCAACAGACTATTCGATAAACAGTTCTATACCCGATTAAAGCCCTGACCTAATCGATTCAGCCCACGCTCGAACCCGAATACCGTTCGGCATGGATCACAGCAAACTGCTATCCACTCCAATCAGGCGTTCAAGCAGAGTCTGATCCTGCCTGAGGGCCTCACTGCTTCCATCTCGGACAACCCGGCCACGATTCATAACGATACAACGCTCAGAAAATTCCAGTGCCACCCGACTATTTTGTTCCACCAAAATAATCGTCATCGACGACTCCTCACGCAAACGATTTATGACTGACTGCAGCTCTTCAACGATGACCGGTGCAAGACCTTCTGAGGGTTCGTCCATCAACAACACTTTCGGATTCCCAACCAGTGCCCGCCCTATCGCCAACATCTGCTGCTCGCCACCTGACAGCTGGTTGCCGAGGTTCTGCCGGCGGGCATCGAGTTGGGGAAACATTGAATACACGCGCGTACTCGTCCAGGAGCCGGCGCGTACCGCGACCGCCAAATTTTCATCAACGGTCAGGGAAGGGAATATGAGCCGCTCCTGTGGCACCAGCCCCAGTCCGTTCCAAACGCGTTGGCAGGGTTTGGCAGCAGTGATTTCCTTTCCATTCAAATGCACTGAGCCACTGTGCAGATCAGTGTGACCCATGATAGTCATCAGCAGAGTCGATTTCCCCACCCCGTTGCGCCCAATGACACTGACAGCCTCCCCCGCCAGGATCTCCAGGTCTATATTCTCTAAGGCAACGGTCTCACCATAACCGGCACTCACGGATACCAACGACAGGCCGGAACTAGCCACGATCGACTTCTCCGAGATAGACCGCACGCACCCTCTCATCTGCTGCAATTACCTCGGGTTCTCCCTCGGTCAATACAGCACCGGAGACTAAAACAGTGATGTAATCCGCAACACTGAAGACAATTTCCATATCATGTTCGATGATCAACACCGTAATATCGCTGGACAGGGCGCTGGCTGCATCCAGGATGTGCTGGCTCTCGGAAGATGGAATACCGGCAGCCGGTTCGTCGAGCAATAGAACGCTTGGTCGCTGTCCCAATGCAATGACAATCTCAACCAGACGTTGCCGGCCATAGGGCAGCTCATCAATACGCCGTAGAGCATCTTCATTTAGCTCAAAATTACCCAACAACTCCATTGCCTCATCTGTTACTTCAGAATAAGAAGATAACGGCCGAAACATCGAGGATGCGATACCCTGACGCTCGGCGATCGCCAAGACCACGTTTTCAAGAACAGTTAGGCCCCGAAACAACTGGTTGATCTGGAAGGTTCTGGCTATGCCACGACGACTTCTCTCTGCCTGACCCAGTCCTGTGATGTCCTGGCCATTTAGAAGGATCTGCCCACTGGACGGAGTCAGAACACCGGTAATCAGATTGATAAAAGTCGTCTTACCCGCGCCGTTAGGTCCGATCAGCGCGTGACGCGCACCCCGCTTCAGTGTGAAGTTAATGTTATGGGCTACTTCCAGCGCCCCGAAATTTTTGTACAACCCAACAGCCTGAAGCACCGGATCACTCATGGCGTTGCCCTGCTAAATACCTTTCTCAGTCGGTCAAAGATTCCGAGTAAACCTCCTCTGGCAAACATCACTGTGAGGACAAGGAGTAATCCGACCCCGAATTCCCAGAACTCCGGACTCATCTTGGCCAGTTCATCCTCTAGAACCAGGTAGACCACCGCGCCGGCGAAGGCACCGTACAATCGACCGACGCCACCTAGAATCAAAATAATTAGGACCGTGCCCGAACGAGCAAAACTCAAAACATCCAGGGTGACATAGGCGTTGGACTCCGCAAAAAGACCGCCAGCGAGTCCTGCGATACCCGCAGACACGCCGTAAACGGTAACCAAGCGTCGGTAAACTGGCGTTCCGATTGCATGCATCCGTGCAGAGTTTTCGCGAATTCCGATCAACGACATGCCAAAGGGGGAATTCACCATAATTCTCGCCACAACGAATACCAGAAATAGTACAACCAACGAATACCAATAGTAGGTGTGCCCCCAAAGATCGTACTCGAACAAGCCCAGCAATGGCGTAAAACTCACTCCGGTCAGCCCATCAAAACCACCCGTGAAATCTTCGTTGACATTCGCAAATTCCTGCAGGCAGATCGCTGTCGCCAGGGTCAACATCAGTAACGTCAGACCATGATAGCGCAGCAGCACAGCGCCCGAAATGAATCCGACAATTGCCGCAACAAACCCCGCCAGTAGCAGCGCCGAAATCGGCTCGGTCCAGCCCAAATGTGCCGACACCATACCCGCCGTGTAAGCGCCCACGCCGAAGTAGGCGGCATGACCCAGAGTTACTACGCCGGCAAAACCAACCACGAGATCGAGTGAAAGTGCGAAAATAATAGTGATCAGTACTTGCGTGCCAAAGGCCATGTAGTCCGGCAATACAAAAAACGCTGCAATGGCCAGTGCCCAGGGCAAACCTTCCCACCACTTAAGGCGACTGCGCCGGGAAAAGAAAACTCTGGACTCCTCGGAGGGCACCATGGTTTTTTTATCCGTGTCGACCATACAACCCCGCGGGCTTCAATAGCAGGATCACAATAGTGACTGCATAGATAAAGAAGGCGCCACCTTCAGGCCACAAATACTTTCCACCGTTGTCAATCACACCCAGGACCAGAGCCGCCACGAACGTGCCTTTGATCGTGCCCAGACCGCCCACGGCAACCACAATCAGGAAAAGTACCAGGTACTGGATGGCGAAGCTGGGGCTGAGTCCAAGAATATCAACTGCAAGCCCCCCGCCCAGCGCTGCCAGGCCACTACCCAATGCGAAGGTAAAAAGAAACAACCTATCAACATCGATACCCACCGATTGAGCCATCATACGATTGTCTACAGCAGCACGGACCCTTGCGCCTATCAGTGTCTTTTCAAATCCGTACCAGATTCCGGCAGCCATGCTCAGCCCAATAGCAATCATAAACAGACGGTAGGCCGGAAAGCTTCGGAATCCCAGATCGACTTGACCACGAAGGCCGTCAGGTACTTTGATTGGGACAGGGTCGGGACCGAAAAAGTAAGTAAAGCTGGCCGATGCCATAAATACCAGACCGATACTCAACAGCACCTGATCAAGCTCCCCGGCTTTGTACAGCGGTGCGTAAAGAAAGCGTTCAAAAGGAAGACTGGCGACAGCCACACCTGCTGCAGCGATAAGCAGAGCAGGAATGAATGGTACCCCGACAACTGACATCAGGCTGGTAACAAAATAACCGCCAGCCATCGCAAACACGCCATGGGCAAGATTGACAAAACCCATGAGTCCCATCGTGACAGACAAACCCACGGAGATGATAAACAAAATCATCGCATAGGCCAGGCCATCAAATATGATGCTGATAATGATGTTGCTAAGCTGACTCACGCGGGCACCAGCAAATCGGGACTATGTCAGGAATGAGTACGGTCGGATCTTGCCAGCGTGCCTAGACTTGCTGGAACAATCCGATAATCCCGCCGGGTGAGCGCACCCGGCGGGAATCGAAATCAGTTACTGGCGCACTTGCCCAGCTGATTCGCCTTGCAGGGATCTTTCACCTGAGGGATAGTACTCAGTACTTTGATCTTCAGCCGTCCACCGGACTTCACCACCAGATGGACATGTTGATCCTGAATTATATCGCGAGTTTCCGGATCGATCATGATGGGTCCACGCGGGCTGTCGAACTTCCAGCCTTTGAGGATATCCATGGTTGCATCGGCTGTAATGTTACCGTCAAGCTCACGGATAACCTGCACGATTGCTGCCATACCGTCGTAACCGGCCACACCCATGAAATCAGGTGTGGTATCAGCGCCATAGGCCGCCTTCCAGGCCGCAACAAAAACTTGGTTTTCCGGCGTTTCATAATCGGCGGAATAGTGATGCACTGTCACCATACCCACAGCCGAGTCACCCATACCCTGAAGTTTTGTATCTTGGGTGATATCGCCAGGACCAATCAGCCGTATACCCGCACCCGCCATGTCCAGATCTGAAAACGTCTTGACCACGGCGCTGGCGTGATTACCCGCCGGGACAAAAACATAAAAACAATCAGGTTTGGCATCTTTGACACGCTGGAAGAACGGTGTGAAGTCTGGAACCTCCCGCGGTCCGCCCATGGGGATGGCATCTACGACCTTACCGCCCGCACCTTCGAATCCGAACTTAAAAGCAGCGACGCTGTCTTTGCCTGGTGGGTAGTCGGTATAACCACTGGCCGCGCTAGCGCAGTCCAGAGAGTTTTTGGCATATTCACCCATCGGCACACCGGCCTGCCACATGGTGAATGAAACCCGCACAATGTAGGGAGATAGACTTGGAATCCATGCGGTACCTGCATTCATGATCACCATCGGCACTTTACCCTGAGTCACTAACGGGGCACTGGCCATGGCATTGGGTGAAAATACAAACCCCGTCAACAGATCCACTTTTTCGCGCGTGATCAGTTCCTGTACTGCGGTCTTGGCGATGTCACCGCCAGGTCGTTTTGAGTCCCGCTTGATCAGTTCGATCTGGTGTCCCCCCAACTGATCACCATGCAGACTCAAATAAAGATTCATACCTCGGTCGATCTGCTGTCCAAATTGGGCAGCCCCGCCGGTATAGGGCAATACGACCCCGACGCGGACGTTCTTTGCTTCGGCAACTGATGACACTCCAATCACTGCCGCCGCAGCGATAGTCAGAAATCCCTTTTTGTATTTCATATCGTCCCTCCTTTTGTGGTTCGAGAAGTTGCTCTACCTAACCTCAACTCAACATTGTCTCAAGACAGGCAAGAGAACTTGGTGAATACTAAACTAAAGCCACCAATCCTGTAAAAAGCCAGATAGGTGATCGAATTTACACCGATATCGCCCTCGCATCGCGAGCAGGTGCGTAGGGTATTCTGGTGTTGAGGGGGGGAATCGCGCCGGAATGGCCTAGGCACCGCCAATACTCAACCCGATTGGGTGGTTAACTCTGTCGCTGACCTGCTCACCTGCGGCGCCTGGCTGGCCCTGTTGCACAACCACAAACCGTCCGCAGCCTATTCAGGCTTGTAGGCTGTGGCCTTAATTTCGATCACTAGATGTGAATGGGGCAACTGATGGACTGCCACGGTGGTTCGGGCAGGTCGACTCTCACTGAAGTACTCAGCGTAAACTTCATTGTACCCACCAAAATCATTCATATTGACCAGAAAGGTGGTCACATCAACGATATCGGCCAGTGTGCAATCCATGCTTCTGAGAATATCCTCTATATTGTTGATGACTGCTCGGGTCTGTATTCGAATGTCCAGCCGTGCTGTGCCCTGATCATCTGCCTCGGCACCAGCGATAGAATTGTCCGCTCGCCGGGCACTGATCCCTGATACAAACAAATAATCCCCGGCTCGACGAATATGGGGATACGTGCCGCGAGGCGTCGCTTTTTCACTCAGTGTTTTTGAAGACATGATGGGTTCTCATTAAAAAACCGGTCCATAGTCTACTGGTCAGCATTACCTGATAGAACCACAGTCTGGGCTGCATCAGATATCAACCGGTTACGTGGTGTTGGAGTGTAGAGTCCTATAAAGTATAAATGGGTCACGCCAGCCTGTAACTCATTGCCGCGCTGCCCCGAATACCGTATACCCACTACACTAGAGAACACCATGACCGGCTCTGACCCTTATTCCAAGATCTATGAAGAACTCATTGGCTTTGTACCACCCAAGATTCAGCATCGCATCCGCTTGGGGCTTGAAACCGACCCCGAACTACTGGAAGCGATCGAAAATGTTCGCGAAAAAGCAATGTATCCGGACTGTTTTGATGTCAAAACGGCTCAACTAATTTTGTTTGCGGTGCTGATCTCTCATGTGTCACCGGCATCGGAATTTCACGCCCGGGGAGCTGTACGCTCAGGCGCTACCAAAGAAGAACTCCATGCCGTTGCAGGACTTGCTTTCCTGTTTCGGGGGCTGCCTGCGTTTAACCTGGCCGCCGAAGTGATCAACAAGATCTTCGACGAATAATACGCTGAGAAAATGCAAATCGAGTACCTGGTAGAACCTTCCAGGGCGTTTTCCATGGCACCGCACTCCGCCCTTCACGGATAACTTACATGTCGATTCTGAAACAGAACCCGCTACCTTTCTTTATCAATGGACAGTACGTGTCGCCGACTGGACGCCAAACATTTGAAAACATCAACCCGGTAAACGGCACGCTGAACTTTGACGTATTCGAAGGTGACGCTGACGACATTGACTATGCGGTGAATTCAGCACGGTCTGCGCTTGTAGGTCCTTGGGCTAACATTGATGTTGACACACGCGCCCACCTGCTCCGCAAGGTCGCCGACTTGATCGATAAACATCGCGATGAATTTCTACTTGCCGAAATTTCAGACACCGGCAAACCGGTACAACTGGCCGGACATATCGACATTCCACGCGGGGCGGCCAATTTCCGGGCCTTTGCCGATGTCATCAAAGCCATACCTGACGAGACTTTCCGTATGCCGACGCCTGATGGGGGTGAAGCCATCAATCTCACCGTACGCAAGCCTAAAGGGGTTATTGCGGTTATCTGCCCCTGGAACTTGCCGCTCCTGTTGATGACCTGGAAAGTCGCGCCCGCACTCGCCTGCGGCAACACCGTGGTGGTGAAACCCTCAGAAGAGACCCCCGCTACAGCTACCTTGCTGGGCAAGATTATGAATGACGCCGGCATCCCGCCCGGGGTCTACAACGTTGTTCATGGTTTCGGAGCCGATTCGACCGGTGAACACCTGGCTCGCCATCCTGATGTTGATGCGGTGACTTTCACAGGCGAAACCGTTACCGGTGCCGCGATCATGAAGTCTGTCGCAGACGATATCAAGGACGTGTCTTTTGAACTGGGCGGCAAGAATCCCGGTGTGATATTTGCTGATGCCGATTTTGAACAGGCTGTAGAGGGGACGAGCCGCTCTGTGTTCGCAAACTGTGGTCAGGTTTGCCTCAGCACTGAACGGGTCTACGTTGAGCGACCCATTTTCGACCGCTTCACTGAAGCACTGGCACAGCGCGCAGCCAGCCTCGTCCGCGGTGACCCCTTTGCTGAGGAAACGTCAATGGGTCCGTTGATCAGCAGCACCCACCGCGACAAGGTTCTTAGCTACTACCGCCGCGCGGCAGAACTCGGCGCCAATGTGATCGTGGGTGGGGGCGCTCCCGACATGCCGACGCCGTGGGAACACGGCTGCTGGATAGAACCCACTCTATGGACCGGGCTGGACGAGACCAGCCTGATTGTCAAAGAGGAGATCTTCGGGCCGTGCTGTCATATAAGACCTTTTGACGACCTTGACGAAGCAGTCAGCCTTGCGAACGATACAGAATACGGCCTCGCTGCCACGCTGTGGACTCAGGACATCAAGAAAGCAAACCAGGTTGCGGCAAGGATCGACTGTGGGATTACCTGGGTGAACTGCTGGTTTTTGCGCGATCTCAGGACCCCGTTTGGTGGCGCCAAAAAATCCGGCATTGGCCGTGAGGGTGGAGAATACTCTCTAGAGTTCTATACTGAACTGCAGAATATCTGCCTTAAAGTTTAGCTCGAGGAGTTCGACGATCGTGAGCAATACCCGAAAATGGTGTGAAGCTTGAATTCGCCCTGACAGATTAAATGGGTGTCGAAGACGGCGACACGCCACCGACTACTCAGCCTTTTCCGTCAACAGAATGCTAGCGTTGCCGCTGCCTGATGACTGGCCATAGTCCCCGTACTGCTGGCCGTGATACCGCTTACCGGTATCCAATGTCCCCAGGAAGGTCGCAAGATTGCGTCCCCCCATCTCAGCGGTTACAACCCGGGCATAATCCGAAAACTGACGCCGAGCCTGTTCGATCTGCCCGGAACATAATTGATCGATGAATTCGTGGTCTCGCTTTTGTTCTTCGTCCGATGGCCAGCGGTCCGGTCCACGCACAAGCCGGTGCGACAGCGCCGTGCTCGCCAGAAATGCGATTCGCCTGCCACTCGCCTGCGCTGCTTGTGCGACAGCAGCACCCACGGCCATACATTCACCGATACCTGCCATGACACAGCATCCCAGCAGCACAACCGGCAGGCTGAACTCCGGGTCAAGGTAGACCAGCGGCACGTAGGAACCATAATCAAAACGGTGATTTGGCGTCCGACTTTGTCCACCGGGAAATCCAGCCCCTTCGATTGCTGCAGACAACGCCGCAGCAAACTCCGGGTCACCTTGAATGGAATATTCGATACCCGGTATCAGATCGGGACATTCCTCGCCAACACACAAACCGTCATGCTGAGCTTGATGCGTGATGTACCAGTCAAAGGTGGTGACCCAGTGTGTCGAATGAACAACCCAGAGATCGGGCTCGTATGAACGGATGACCTCACCCATCTCTCGCGCACCCGCCATCACGCCAGCGAGAAAATCCGGCGTCGTGTCAGGATTGGCCATACGCGGAGTATGAGGACTCACTGCATGCGCCACGATCCGGCCTTCAGTCATCGTCACCTGCCTGTCAATTAAGCCAAAAGAGACAGATTAACCGGAAGTTGACGCATTACGAAAGGCCCCTGGGGTGGTGATCAGAACAACCCTACCCACTGGCGGTCTTTTCCGCCGATAGACACGCGACGAATCCGGTGATCTTTTCTTTGGTCTGTGCATTGATATCACATTTGAGTCTCCCCAAATATTGACCCAAACCGCTCTCGATCAACCGTTTCTGATCAGAAACTGGGACTGCCGCAACAGTTTCATCAGAACTCAAAGTTGCCAGGGCGTTCAGCTCTAGATGTTCGGCCTCCAACTCCAGCGACTTGAGTTCCTCACGGAACGCCGAAACCGTTTCCTGTGCGATTCCCTTTGAGTCTCTTTTTAGTTCTCGTCGCAAGCCACGCAAGGGAGCGACTACATCCCGTTGCCAAACATCGACCGTTTGCTCAACCTGCGTCAGCAGTTGATGATCCACATGAACTCCCCGTGCCGAACACCAGCCAATATAGAGGATAATGGGGACATCGACGCGGCAGTGATCCTGAAACCAAAGACACAACTCAGACATACCCGGTCGACTGTAGACCTCGACTGCGTAATCCCAGAGAGAATGAGTAGCCTCCGGCGAAGGTTGTGACACAGAGGAATTCCCGACCTTACAGTAAATTAGTACAAAATCCTGACTATTGAATTTTTTCGATCACGAATTAGACGGGGGAGGCCAAATCTAGCTGTGCCGAAGATGCTCGACGAGCCAGCCATCCTCATCATAATCACTCAGGCAGGCATCCACCAACTGGCGGTAGCGTTCACTGTCTCCGCGCCCGTCGGACCAACTCAGTGCATCAAGTCTTTGCTGTTCGTGATTACCCGCGTAATTGCGTTCATAAAGCGCATGCCGACCCGCAAATTCCGAATAGAGCGCATCCCAGATCAGCTTGAAGAGCTTGATTCTTTCCGCTGCAGCCAGCCCGGTTCCCCGGAAGTAACGCTCGATGATCGGATCCAGTTCAGGGTGCCTGAGATCCCGGACCGAAGACACCGTCACAATGGGAGCCCCGGCGAGCACTTTTTCGAAAATCTCCCGTACGCGCTGCCAGGCGGAAGTCATATAGATTCGTGCAGCTGCTGCGGTCTGCAGCTTGGGCACCACTGATTCACCGACGCCGGGCTCGGGGTCCATCGCCATTGCCGTGGTCAATGCCCATACGAGATTAGCCATTGAAATCAGCTCACCGACTTCTGTCTGCACACCGCGGAAGGTATCGGTCCCAGCAGCTTCTGTGCCCTTCATGAGCAAACCACAAGCAAATTCTAGTTTGACCGCCAGCCGGGTCGCGGATTGCAGGTTGAAACGATTGAAAAATCCAGACGAGGCGTAAAACCCCTTGGCCTTTTCAACATCCCGGTAGACCAGCACATTTTCCCAGGGAATAAAGGCGTCATGAAACAGCAGTACAGAGTCGTTTTCATCAAAACGGCTCGCAAGAGGCGCTTCGAAGGGGCTGTCCGCTTTCAGTTCATACGATGGCCTACAGACAAGCTTTAGACCCGGGGTGTCCATGTCGACAATAAACACCAGCGCAAAGGCTTCATCTTTTCCAGCTTGCATGCGCGCCGCCGTACCGCTATTCGGTGCCACGAATGTTGCATGGGTCAACACCGACCCTGTCGCAACCATCTTGGCGCCACTGACATAGATCCCACGATCATCATCACGGGTGACATTTACGAACACGTCGGTGACTTCATGGTGAGGCCGATTTCGATCTACCGGCGGGTCAACCAGTACATGATTCAGAAACAGACCCTGTGCGGCATACTTTCGATACCAGTTCAGGGCATTTTCACCAAAGGGGTCATAGAAATCGAACCCCTCTGCCAATTGGGCCATAAACGCAGCCTTATAGTCCGGTGTACGACCCATCCAGCCATAAGTCATACGCTGCCACAGTGCAATGGCATCCCGTGCTTCCAGGAGTTCTTCTGCGCTGTAACTGGGCGCAAAAAACTTGTGGGTCAAAATACCGTGTTTGTCCGTTCTCGTCAGTTGTTCACAATGTGCCGGGTCGTGAAGGGAATCGTAAAGACGTGCGATATTTCTGGCACTGTTTCTGAAAGCGAGATGAGTCGTGACGTCTTTGACTCTCTCACCATCGTACCAGACCTCACGCCCGTCACGAATGCTGTCGAGGAAGGCCTGTCCTGTTAAGAGGTCATTCTTGGCATTAGCCACTTGGATTGATGATTTTTTAGTGGTCATAACTCGTTTCAAGAAAGTAGGTCGTGCGCTGGCAACAGTGATCGCTAAGTCTGACTAACTCGACAACGCTATGTTATTCGCCCTCAATATACCGCGTAACCAACGGCTTTGACATGACTCAGGCCAATCACTCATCTATAAAGCTTTCCCGGCACAGTGTTGTCAACGCCCACCTAAGGCGCGTGCAGAAAACTTTGAGTCGTTAAACCATCGGTGAACGTCCTCTGGCAATTTAGTCGGCCACCTCCACGCGGTTGCGGCCATTGTCTTTGGCTGTGTAACACGCTCTATCGGCTCGCTGATATAGATCATCAAGACTTTCTCCAGCTACCGCTTCGGCCACGCCGATAGAACCCGTAGCCGCAAACGGCACACCGCCTACTTCGATGAATGTGCTTTCTATTGTCTGGCGTAATCTTTCTGCAACTAAAACAGCATCATCAATAGTCTTCGCAAACATCAATATGCCAAACTCCTCTCCTCCGAGTCGACCAACAACATCTGATACACGAGTGCCACTGGTTCGCATTGAACCTTGCAATAACTTCCCAATCCGTTCAAGCACGGTATCCCCCACAGCATGACCATAGGAGTCGTTGATGGCCTTGAAATGATCAAGATCTATCAGTAGAAAGTAGATACCTTCTGGATGAGCCTTTAGTAACTCTTGCCCCTTCGAAAAATACGTTGTTCGATTGAAGATACCCGTCAACCCATCGGTGTTTGCCAGTCGTACCAGTTCCGCTTGATACGTCCGGATACGTTGCAGCAACCCATTCAATGCATCGGTCAGTTCACCGATTTCATCCCGGGTGATCTTCTTGATCAAGTCCTGCTGGGTGAGGTCTTGAGATACGTTTCGAAGACTTCGAATCAGGTAACCAACCGGATGTCCAACAATTCGATGAAACAAAAGTCCACTCCCAATCACGAACAACAACAGAAAGATCGCCAGTGCGACAAACCCAGTATACAGCTCGCGATTGACCTGCTCTTGTACCCATTCGCTGCTGACCTGGAAGAGCAGCCCACTGCCGTCAGACAGTATGTTTTCATAGTTAAGGGGATATTTTTCTTCTTTGATGATCTCACAGGGCAGCGGCGGCCAGCGGAAATCGGCCTCGCCACTCGATGCAATCTCGACACATAACACAAATGGAAACATTGAAAACAGCGACAGTGCTTCTCTCGCTTCCTTTTCTCCCGCGGCGATCGCCTGATCCAAAATAGCCGCGCTGCCCACGACAGCGGTCGCCAACTGCGCAGAAGCGACACCTTCGTAGTGGTCGGCACGGTTATTTTTGTAAACCAACAATCCGCCGGCGCCCAGCACAACAGCCAGCAAGACAAATAACAGTACAAACTTGAGGAAAATCCCTAGACGCATAAGAATAACAATAGCAGACGAACTGAGGCCGGCCAGTAAACAATGGCCAGCCGCGACACTAAAACAAATTACATGCCCAGCATTTTCTCGACACTGTCCCGATTGTTCATAATGACTTCAACGATCTTGTAGGCATCACCGACTTTGACAGTGAGGAAGTCCGCCGTAACTCGGACACCATTATCCGTGACAATCTCCGAACACACAAACACGGCGCCATCCTTGTAAGGCAAAATCATCGGGTGGACGTTGGCACTGTAGCCGCCCATTAAGTCGTTAGTCTGTCGATCCACGAACAGAAACCGGCCTTTATCATCAGATCGCGACTTTATCCATTTTACGAGCGTCAACTGGACCTTGGCTTTGTCTTCGGCTGAAATTTCATCAGCGATCGCCACAACCGAAAATATCGCCAACATCAGTACTAACAAGATTCTTGACATCGGGTTTCTCCTTTTATGACAGCCGATTTAGTCTAACGAATTTGTAGAACATTTCCATAAACTTCGAACCCGAAACAAATTACATTAAATTTGACTTTTGACAAAACAACGAAGTGCTAGCGGCTGCAGACTGCCAGTACTTGTTTGAGATCAGTGTGGCCCTGCAGACATTTAACCACCCCATCTTGAAGCAGCGTTTGCATACCCGCTTGCTGAGCCAGGTCCCGTATCTCGCCCGTGGTCGCCTTTCTTTGAATCGCAGTGCGGATCTCATCATTGTTCACCAGCAGTTCGTGCAGAGCGAGACGGCCCCGGTAGCCGGTTTTCTCACACTCTACGCAGCCATCTGCCCGCCACAATTTCAAGGCACCGCCAGACATTGCTCGTTCTACCGAGTCTGCCCCGATATAACGACTAAACTCATCGGTCTCATCGGGCGTTGCGTCATACTCAACTTTGCATTTCCCGCACAACTGCCGTGCCAATCGCTGTGAAAGAATGCCCAACAGGGCGTCCGAGAAAGAAAACGGCTCCATGCCCATATCGATCAGCCGGGTCACTGTTTCGGGCGCCGTGTTGGTGTGTAGTGTAGAGAGCACCATGTGGCCTGTCAGGGAGGCTTGAATCCCCAGATGCGCGGTTTCTTCATCCCGCATTTCGCCGACCATAATAATGTCAGGATCTGCTCTCAGAAACGACCGCATGGCTGACGCAAACGTCAATCCTATCTGCGGCTGCACCTGCAGCTGCCGAAGGCCCGGCTGGGTAATTTCTACCGGGTCCTCTACGGTCCATATCTTCTTCTTAACGTCGTTGATTTGGGCCAGCATGGAATGAAGTGTGGTTGTTTTGCCTGAACCCGTCGGACCTACGGCCAGCATCAGTCCATAAGGACGACGCACCAGCGCTTCAACCGCTTGTAGGTTATCTGGACTGAGCCGCATCTCACTCAACGGCAAAGCGCCAAACGCTCCCAGAATACGCAGAACCACATCTTCATTTTCCCCGGCTGTCGGCACAGTGACCATACGCAGTTCAATCTCGCGCTCTCCGAGTTTAAAACGCATTTTGCCGTCCTGTGGCAAGCGCCGCTCTGCAATGTTAAGCCTTGCCATGATCTTCATCCTGGCCACGATACGTTCCCGATACTCCGATGGGATGCGGCGGTAATTACGGAGCTGTCCATCTACCCGAAACCGAACTGTGAGATCCTGCTTGTCACCATACGGTTCAACATGTATGTCCGATGCGCGATCGCGGACCGCATCGACGATAAACCGGTTGACCAGTTTGATGACATCATCATCCTCGCCCTCGGCATCCCCGGCAACGCCGCTGCCGCCGAGCGACCGCAGATAGGTCTCAAAATCCTCGCTGCTTTCTTGGGTAGATAACCGGTCTGCGATATACACTTTTAGTTGAGTGGGTGTTGCAACCACCTCGACCACTCGTTTCTTACAGGTAAAACGAACGGCGTCTATCGCCTCACTCGACAGTGGATCTCCCATTGCCACTGTAAGCGATTCAGTGTCTACCCTGATGGGAAATACCTGGTGCTCGCGGATCACTCTAGCCGGAATCTCGGTAAGTGCGTCGGACTCGATGTCGGTGCTGTCTAGATCAATAAATGGCAACCCCAGTCGGTTCGCCAGAACCCTGGCTATGGCGCTCTCGTCAACCATACCCAGTTCAACCAGCACTTCACCGAGGCGTTTGCCTTTCTGCTGTTTTTGCTGACTCAGTGCAACATGAATCTCAGCCTCAGTTGTGAGGCCCTCACTCACCAGGACTTCGCCCAAGCGCAAGCGGCGGCGTACTTGCCGGGCATCCTGAATCTCCGTTAGACCGCGGGTAACCTGACTCATCTTGTTTATCTATTTAGGACCTGACTGTCGAGATGTTCAGTTGACTATCTGATCGATTCCATGAAAGATATTCTAGGTCTTAATTTGCAACTTGCCTATTTATCACTAATAGTATCCTCGTTTATCTCCTAAAATGATAATATCCGCTAGTGACTCAGCAGTGCTTACTTCCATGACCCATCGAGGGAAGCATTCCATGAATAACATTCTCTACCGAGGCTTCGCGGAAAGACTGATCGATGCCATGATCGAATCCGGCTACTCGGCCCGCGCCGGCAGCTGGTCGCGCTTTCCAGTTGAAATCGAACCGCTTCGCCGTGAGGCGAGCGCCAAGAGCCTCACAACCGCCCGGAAATATCTGGAAGGTTCTGCCTTCCCGAGACGGTACCGTCTCGAACGTATCGCAGACTGGCTGCGTGTGAACGTAGAATGGCTCGCCAGTGGAAATGGTCCCCGCCATGCCAATGCTGCCGCCTATTCCGGCCCTGATCTACCGGAAGAAGCGCTCGCACTGGCCAAAGCCTGGGCTGCACTCCCGCGTTATTACCGAGAACCCATCCGCAGTTGGGTCATTATGGCTTCGATCCAGGACAACCTTCCTGATGAAGCCAAACAACTGCCACCGAGTGCTCAGCTAATGGAGCGACGCAAACATCCGCGACAAAAAGACGTCTAGAGCAGGTCTTCCAAACCCACTCGACTCATTTAGTCTGGATGTGTTCGCGTGAATACACGCAGGCACAATTCGACTGGCTACTGGTAGATCACTAAACCGGTGTTAATGTCGATGTTTTGCCAATGAGTCCGCAAGCCAGTCGTTTAGGAGATGCGCCGCATCCCCCAATTGACTTTCATCAGCTGTATAGAGTCCAATTTTTAAAGCTCTAAGGGTCGGAAAGCCTTGGTCGAGATCCAGAACCCTCATTCTCTCATCCAGTATAGGCCGGGTCAGCGCGCTCACGCCCAGGCCGTTTACCACAGCATCTTGAAGGCTGGCTATATCTGGACTCTGATAAGAAACGTACCAGGCACGCTCAGCCGCATTCAGGCACTCAACCATGCGCGTGCGGTATTCACAGCCCTCCGGGCCTACGATCAACGGCACGGCCTCGTCATCTTCTAAAATCAACCCTAATGAAGCCACCCAGATCGGCGTTATTTCCCATGTCGCCGACAGCCGGTCTTCGTTCAACTCACGGGCTATAGCCACCACGGTATCGAGCTCGCCCAGTGTCAGGCTCTCCACAAGTTGTTCACTGAGGCCACATCGGATCCTGAGCGGAACATCGGTATGGGCTAGACGAAACTCTGCCAGTCTGCTGTTCAGGTAGGACAGCGCATAATCAGTGGGCAGCCCCACCCGCATAATTGTTGGACTAGCCAACAACCCGCTATCCGGGCGTTTTTTCAGATCTTCCTTGATGTACTCAACGAACTCGGTTTCCGGTACGGGCCGGCTGAAATAATAACCTTGCCCGACATGACACCCCAGGTCGCGAAGCCGGTGCATATTTTCCATCGTCTCTACGCCTTCTGCGACGATCTTGAGTTTGAGACTGCGCGCTAGCTGCACCACAGCTCGTACAATGGCCCAACTCTGCTGATCGGTGGTACGCACGAATGACTGGTCAATCTTGAGCTTATCGAGTGGTAGTCGGGTCAAGTAGGAAAGGCTCGAATAGCCAGTACCGAAGTCGTCGATAGCCACATGGATTCCAAGCGCCTTGAGCTTTTCAAGTACGGCCGTAATCCGTTCGAAGTCATCAGCCACGACTGATTCCGTGATCTCGAGCTCCAGCCACTCGGCGGCCAATCCGGTCTCATCGAGGACTTCTTGAATTTGTTCGACCAGGTCCTGCTGTTGCAACTGCACTACAGAGACATTCACCGACATCGTCACGGGCGGATATCCCTCCTCCTGCCAGAGCTTGGCCTGGCGACATGCCTCCTTAAGCACCCAGTGCCCGATCGGGATAATCAACCCGCTTTCTTCTGCAACTGGAATGAAGTCCATGGGGGAGACGGTATGTAATTCAGAGCTATCAGCTCTGTCCGGGCGTTGCCACCGGATCAACGCCTCGGTGCCCGTTAATCGGCCTGTCTCAAGGTCCACTTGTGGCTGGTAATACAACTGGAATTGGTTCTTTTCAATGGCAACCCTCAGATCGGCTTCCAGCCGGATGATATCTCGACTAACTTTACGGCGCGCTGCACGCCAGTCGAAATATCGATACGAGTTGCCCTGTTGTGCAGCATACTGTAGGGCCAACTGAGACTTGGTCAACAGCTCGCCGAGTTCGGATCCATCCTTCGGATACAACACAATACCAGCGCTCGCGGTAAAGGACATTCCCTCCACAGTCTCGCCATCGTCCAGCTCAAGCGGAAACGCGTCCCTCATGACGTCCTGGAGAATTAGCACTGACAATTCAGCTGCGGTCTGTGCTTTCTCGCAAGCCTCAACCAGGAAAAACTCGTTGCCCTGACCTCGAGTGAGCATGGCCCCGTCTGGTATAACGTCTTTTAAACGAATGGCTATTTGCCAGAGCAACCGATCGCCGGTCCCTATGCTATAAATCTCGTTAATTGCCTGAAAGCGGTCGACTTTTATGCGGATACCGTAAAACTCACTATTACGTTGTTTCGCATCTTCCAAGATCCCTGCGAGTTGCTGTTCAAGATGTTCGAAAGTCGGCAGACCGGTTATCCTATCGGTGAGTTCTACAAGTCTTTGTGCCTGCCTCTCTTTCGTAACGTCAGTATGGATATAGGCCAACCCACCGCCGGAAAGCTTATGGGTTCTTACATCTATTACTTGACCGTTCGGTAACTCAAGATCATCCCGCCACTCTGTCCATGAGCCCGAAAACGACTTTATGAGATCTGAGACCAATCCTTCAGGGGCACCTTCACCATAGACCCCCCATTCCGCCAGTGTAAGTAGAATTCCCTTGAACGGCTGACCGGGCTGGGTTATCGATTCCGGAAATCCATACATCTTGCTGACGACCGAGTTGTTATGAACAACGTTAAGATCAGCATCAATAATCGAAATGCCCACGTCTACGTGTTCGAGAGTTTCAAGGCCCATCTGATTTTCGAGTTTCTCAATCCGTTCTTCCTGCTGTTGCTCAGCACGTCGTTTTTCAGTTACGTCCGTGTAAATACCCCAAAAACCCTCGGTACTCAGTCCCCGTCCCTGAATTTCGATAATTCGGCCATCCGGTAAGACCTGATCTCTTGCTTCTGGTTTTTCGCCATGGTGAAGAGAGGAAATAGCCTGTAAACGCGATTTCACAAACGCGTCCACATCATCGATCTCACCATACATGGCATGTGCTACGTCATAACGTATCACCGCTTCGAGTTCACTACCCGGCTCGGTTAGTTCCGATGGATATTGATAAAGATCTCTGTAGGCCTGATTCGCTCGTACCAACTTGTTCTCATTATCGTAGAAAGCCATCCCTACAGTGAGCTGATCCATTATCTCCAGATTGACTTCGTGCTCGAGTTGTGCAACCTTCCGCCGAACTCGACTTCGGCCTACAAATAGGATGAAAAATCCGACGCCAATCAATACAAATAAGGCCGTAGCGATCAGAGCATATCGTGATAGTTTCAGTATCCGATCTGTACGTTCCTTCTCCTGATCCAGTTGCCGCTTACTAGCAACAGCTGCTATTAAACTCAGTTTTCGTACGAACGGCTTCAAACGAATATCTAAATCGCGGTAAACACTACCACGGACGAAAATTCGACCTCCCACTTCTGTCAAGCCAAATATTGTTGGCTGTAGCGCACGCAATTCGTCAAAGAGATTCTGGTGGACGTTAGAATACTCCCGCATCTCCCTAAATACGTAGTCGTGGTATAGGTTGTTAAAATTGACCGCCTTTTCTAGCTGACTCATCAGTAAATTGAATTGATTTTTCAATTCCATCCCCAACGTCTGCATCAACTCCAACTTTCTCAAATACTTTTCATTTTGCGGTAGTATTCCCTCGACTCGCTCGTGCTGTTCCATAACACTCATAAGCTGTTGGAATTCATTAAACACCCGTTCGGCATTCCACTCGGAAGCGGGGGGCGAGTCACTCTCGAACTTTCCGAGATCTTGAAAAATATAGACTAATGAAACAATGACCAACCCACACAATAGAATTCCAACTGTGATCGGTCGTTGGGCCCAGCCAGGCAAGTGTTTAGAAGGATTGATCTGAAGCATTCTTTGCATGCCAAAAGCCCTCTAGGGGCTGACGGCAAATGGAAAGTAGCGACATTCTATAATTGTGTCAATTTAATCCTTTTCGGTGATATTTAACTTCCATACCCACTATCGATATGTACGTTGAGGTTGAATTTATTGGTGGCACTGGATCAACATGCGTTTTAATTCAAATAATTACGAACGCATGTCTTGAATTCCACATTTCCAACTATGCCAAAACGCCCCTATGAGTGATATCTTGAAGGTCACATTCTTTGTGGGCGAAAACCCAGAATTACCAGTTTTACCCGGGTGGGGCCTGTACCTGATTCCGACCATTACCCTTTGCAGCATATAGACCGTCATCAGCCAATTTGATCAGATCACCCACTGAACCACTAGCGCCGTAATCTATCCTCGCTACACCAATACTCGCTGTAACACAATCGTGTACTGGAGAGGCCTGGTGCTCGATTGCGTCTTCCAGCAAAGCACCTCGCAAACGCTCAGCTATTTCCAAAGCTTGCTCCTGTGAGACGTCAAGGACTAATACTGCAAATTCTTCACCCCCGTATCGGGCCACTAAATCACTAGAGCGTTTAACACTGCTCTTGAATACCGACGCTGCCCTTTTCAGACAAGCATCGCCCGCCAGGTGACCGTAGTGATCGTTGTACGGCTTGAAATGGTCCAGATCAATCAGCAACAAGGAAATCGACCCATGCTGACGGTCTAGGACTCGTTGCCATTCTTGTTCTAGCCGGAACTGAAATTCCCTTCGGTTGGCAATTTGAGTCATGCCATCGACTCTAGCGTCTCTCTCCATGGAAACGAATCGCCTACGGTCACTGACCAGCTTGTCGATTCTGGCTTTGTGCAAAGTCGTACTGCTGTCCACCGACATGTACTGTTCGGCGCCATGATTCAAGGCACGCAATTCAACTTCTTCGGACGCAGTCTTTGACGCCAGCACCCAAGACAAGCCTCGAGATCGTGCAAGCGTTGTCAGGCTCTTCAATATATCGTCGTCAACGAATTCGTGTTCTATGAACAGAAAATCGATATCTTCATTCTCGACGACCATCTGCTGACAGGTCTCAAGATCCGAATAATGAAGGATTTCGCACGATTCACGCGCAATCTGGACCAGTGACCAGAGATGATCCATCCAGCCGAATACCAGTACGACCGGTCGTGGCTGAAACACGCACACATCATCATTGACGAAATGTGTCCGCCGACTCAGCAAGAACTGGTACAGCGCTTCTTCGCTGGGCAGCCCCAGCAACAGCGCATTGGTTTGCGTGTTCTCGATCAGTGGTATGCGGCGGTCAAAAGCGTCGTCTGTCTCCCACCGGTTCTGCCAAAGTACCAGCTCTTTGGGCTCTGGGCCCAGTAGTTTCCAGAACTCCCAACGTTCCATGGGATTACCGTTGTTCGTTTCAGCTTTCGAATCGGCATCAAGGAACTTCTCCAATCCCGATTTGCGTAAGGTAGATTCCAGTACACCAGGCTGACTAAGATCAAGACCGTCCTGCCACAAGGCCCTGTATAGGGCCAACCGGAGTTCGGGAGCTTTGTCACTCGCATACTGGCTGATGGCCATCACGAGCCGCGTCGCAAGACTACTGCCTGGCCGGCGCTTGGGCAGCGAAACCGACACGTCCGGTGCCCGGTGATGTATCGCGAAAACTTCGTTGGCCAGCAGGCTTTCATCTTCCAGACTGAATGCCGCCTCGGACAGTTCCGGCGCGTGTACGATCAATCGCCACTCTACACGGCTCAGTAGATTCCAGGCACTGAACCGCTCGTGCAATGCAAAACAAAACGGACAATTGAGATCGCCATAGACGACAAACTTGCTGAGGTCTTCCCCATAAAGCACAGACAAGTTGTCCTGATCACTCATCGAAGAACACAGTGACAACACAACTGGATAATTTGGTTAGGCAAGCGCGTCATCCACAGGCACACCGTATCCTTCGGCAAGTTTGTTGGTTTCGTTGGCCATGGCTACGACGGCCATCAACTCTCCGAACATCTCTTCGGTCATACCGGCTTTACGGGCTGAGGCTCCGTGACTGGCCTGACAGTATTCGCACCCATTATTGGTACTGATGGCGAGGTAAACCATTTCTTTGATCCTGATATCCAGGGCGCCATCGACCATAATCTCCTTGATGCTCTCCCACGTTCGTCTGAGCGTTGGCGGATGATTCGCGATGGCCATCCAGAAATTGCTTACTCGATCGACATTGCGGGTATGCTTGATATCGTCATAGACGGTTCGCACCTCTTCCGAGGCTTCTTCATAAGGGATTAGATCGGTCATGGTGATATTACTTAACGCCCTCCTCGTCGTTGTGGATAAACCTACCCGTTAGAATCCACAGCGAAAGTTGGTCGTAGATTCGCCTAACGTGTCGGCGACACATATACCCATCTCCGAGCCCGTCACACCAAACCCATTAGAGTGGGATATTGCCGTGCTTGCGCCAGGGATTAGACAACTGTTTCCCGCGCAACATGTCCAGTGACCGTGAAACCCGCCGCCGAGTATCCCGCGGCAGGATCACATCGTCGATAAACCCTCTGTGTCCCGCGATAAAGGGATTCGCAAATGTCTGCTGATATTCCTCAGTACGGGTGGCAATCTTTTCCGGATCGTCCATTTCCTGGCGAAAGATAATTTCTACAGCTCCTTTTGACCCCATAACTGCAATTTCAGCGCTGGGCCAGGCCAGATTGACATCGCCGCGCAGATGTTTGGATGCCATCACATCGTAGGCGCCGCCATAGGCCTTGCGCGTTATAACCGTGACCTTGGGTACAGTGCACTCAGCGTAGGCATATAGGAGTTTCGCACCGTGACGGATGATGCCACCGTATTCCTGGGTCGTGCCCGGAAGAAAACCCGGCACATCCACAAATGTCACGATCGGAATACCAAAGGCGTCACAGAAACGCACAAATCGTGCCGCCTTGACTGAAGATTGGATATCCAGACAACCAGCCAGCACCATTGGCTGATTCGCCACAACACCCACCGTCGAACCATCGACCCTACCGAAACCGATGACAATATTACCTGCATACTCGGGCTGTAATTCAAAGAAATCGCCTGCATCGACAATTTTGTGGATCAACTCTTTCATGTCATAGGGCTGGTTTGGGTTGCTCGGCACCAGCGTATCCAGTGACATCTCGATGCGGTCGACTGGGTCGTCGGCGTTACGCCTCGGGCACTCACTGCGGTTGTTCAGGGGCAGAAAATCTACAAAGCGCCTCAATGACAATAATGCCTCGACATCGTTTTCAAAGGCGCCATCTGCAACTCCCGACCGGGTGGAATGCGTGTTTGCGCCACCAAGTTCCTCATGGGTGACTGTCTCGTGCGTCACAGTTTTGACTACCTCCGGGCCGGTCACATACATATACGAGGTATCCTTCACCATGAAAATAAAATCTGTCATTGCCGGCGAATAAACGGCACCGCCTGCACACGGACCCATGATCATCGAGATTTGGGGGATCACTCCCGAGGCCAGCACATTACGCTGAAACACTTCGGCATAACCGGCGAGCGAATCGACACCCTCCTGGATACGAGCACCGCCGGAATCGTTAAGACCGATGACTGGCGCGCCAACTTTCATTGCGTGGTCCATGATCTTGCAGATCTTTCCCGCATGTGCTTCTGACAACGAACCACCAAACACCGTAAAGTCCTGACTAAAAACAAAGACCGTTCGACCATTAATAGTCCCGTATCCGGTGACGACGCCGTCGCCAGGTACAACCTTGTCGGCCATACCAAAATCAGTTGAGCGGTGCTCGACAAAAATATCCCATTCTTCAAAACTGTCCTGGTCCAGCAGTACATCGACACGCTCACGGGCGGTCAGCTTCCCCCGTGCGTGTTGCGCATCAATACGTTCCTGACCACCACCCAGTTTGGCGGCTTCCCGCCGGCGTTCGAGTTCTTCAATGATTTCCTGCATGGCCCGTCCTCCCGTCAGCGCTGACGCTGCCCCAGTAGATCAACAATACCCTGAGCAGCGGTTGGGATGTGGGTGCCAGGGCCGTAAATAGCCGCCACACCCAACTTATACATCTCAACATGATCCTGCGGCGGAATCACACCACCCAGGACCACGATGATGTCTGATGCACTTTGACGCTCAAGTTCTGCCATAACCTCGGGTATCAATGTCCGGTGTGCAGCTGCCTGCGAGGATACACCGATGACGTGGACATCATTTTCAACCGCCTGACGTACCGCATCAGCGGGTGTCTGAAACAATGGGCCAATATCAACATCGAAACCCAGATCGGCAAACGCTGTGGCAATCACCCTGGCCCCGCGATCATGTCCATCCTGACCCAGTTTTGCCACCAGTAGCCGGGGCTGCCGACCGACACGATCAGCAAATGAGCGAACTGCTGCCTGGGCACTACTGAAACTCTCGTCGTCTTGCACAGCCGCGCCGTAAATGCCCGAAATGGTCATCGTCTCTGCACGATGCCGGCCGAATACGTTCTCCAGGGCGGTAGAGATCTCACCTACCGTTGCTCGCGCCCTGACCGCATCCATCGCACAGGCCAGGAGATTTTTATTTTGCCCATCATCGCCTGCCGCATGTTCGAGCACCTGTAACGCTTCCTGGCAGCGAGCTTCATCACGAGAGATGCGAACGCTTTCCAGACGCCGTAACTGTGCGTCACGAACCGCCATGTTGTCCACACTGAGAATTTCCACCGCCTCTTCCTCGTCAGGCTGGTATCGGTTTACCCCAACAACGACCTCCTCGCCCTGATCAATTCTTGCCTGCCGGCGGGCGGCGGCTTCCAAGATCCTAAGCTTGGGCAGGCCTGCACTGACGGCCTCAGTCATTCCACCGAGTTCCTCGACTTCATCGATCAGCTTGCGGGCCTCATGCACCAGGGAACTGGTCAGGCTCTCAACATAATAAGAGCCGCCAAGAGGATCGATTACGTCCGTGACGCCAGTCTCTTCTCGCAGTACAAGCTGTGTGTTGCGGGCTATTCGCGCCGCAAAATCTGTAGGCAATGCCAGTGCTTCATCAAAACTGTTCGTGTGCAGTGACTGCGTACCGCCCAACACACCAGCCAGTGCTTCAATCGTGGTGCGTATAATGTTGTTGTATGGATCCTGGCTGGTGAGACTCACGCCCGAAGTCTGACAATGCGTCCGCAGCATCAGTGAACGGGGGTCTTTTGGCGAAAAATGTTCGTTGACCAATTCCGACCATAACTGCCTGGCCGCACGAAGTTTGGCGACCTCCATAAAAAAGTTCATCCCGATGCAGAAAAAGAAAGACAGCCGTGGAGCAAAATCATCGATCTCAAGGCCACTCGCAAGCGCGGCGCGTGCATACTCGATGCCGTCGGCCAGGGTATACGCCAATTCCTGAACACAGGTCCCCCCCGCTTCCTGCATGTGGTACCCCGAAATAGAAACCGGGTTAAATCGTGGCATATTCTGCGCCGTAAAACCGATGATGTCCGCCACGATCCGCATCGATGGCCTGGGCGGATAAATGTAGGTGTTACGAACCATGAACTCTTTCAGAATATCGTTCTGTATCGTTCCAGAGAGCGTGGCAAGATCACAGCCCTGCTCCTGGGCTGCGACAGCATACATGGCCAGAACAGGCAGTACCGCGCCGTTCATCGTCATCGATACCGATATATCCCCCAGCGGTATCTGATCAAACAGAATTTTCATATCTTCGACGGAGTCGATTGCCACTCCCGCCTGACCAACGTCTCCAACCACCTCGGGATGATCTGAGTCATAACCCCGGTGTGTCGCCAGATCAAATGCCACAGACAAGCCGGTCTGTCCTGCCGCCAGGTTACGCCGGTAAAACGCGTTGGATTCTTCAGCAGTCGAGTAGCCGGCGTACTGACGGACTGTCCACGGTCTACCCGGGTACATTGTGGCCCGCGGGCCTCGACGATAAGGTGGAAAGCCCGGCAAGGAATCCTGCTGGGTCATATCTTCAAGATCGGCAGCCGTGTACAACGGCTTGATTGTGATCCCTTCCGGAGTCTGGCGACAGAGTGACTCGGCTGTCACTGACTTCAACTCCTGCGCAGCAAGATCGCGCCAGTCATCCAGAGTTCGAATATCGAAGTCGTTCACCGGAGTATTACTCAGGAAGCAGGATAACCGATACTATTCAGAGCCTCTGTTATCTCGTCCAGTATCTCGGGATCATCAATGGTTGCCGGCATCTGCCAGTCTTCACCGTCTGCGATCTTTCCCATTACCCCGCGAAGAATTTTACCGGACCGCGTCTTTGGAAGCCGCTTAACCACGACTGCCTGCTTGAACGCAGCGACCGGACCGATCCGATCTCGAACCATCTGCACAACTTCGGCGGAGATTTCCTCACTCAGCCGGTCACAACCGGCATTCAGTACGAGAAAGCCCAGTGGCGCCTGCCCTTTCAAGGCGTCCTGGACGCCAGTTACTGCACATTCGGCCACATCGGCATGATCAGCCAACACCTCTTCCATTGCACCAGTCGACAACCTATGGCCTGCGACATTGATAATGTCATCGGTCCGGGACATCACATAGACATAACCCTCGTCATCAATCATACCTGCATCAGAGGTATTGTAGTAACCGTCAAACTGACTGAGATAAGCTTCAAAGAACCGCTCGCGGGCATTCCAGAGCGTGGGAAACGATCCGGGCGGAAGGGGTAACTTAACCGCCAGCGTGCCTATGTCACCGGGTGTCACAGGCTTTCCGTCCTCCCCGAGTACGTTCAGGTCCCAACCAGGCACAGGCTTAGAAGGCGAACCTTCTTTGATCGGCAGCATCTCGATTCCCCGACAGTTCGCCGCGATAGACCAGCCGGTCTCGGTCTGCCACCAGTGGTCGATCACGGGCACGTTCAGTTTATCTTCTGCCCAGTGCAATGTATGGGGATCCGTTCTTTCACCGGCCAGATACAAACACTCAAACCGACTCATGTCGTATTGTTTCAGATACTCGCCGTTTGGATCATCCTTTTTAATGGCCCGAAATGCCGTTGGTGCCGTGAACAACACTTTTACGCCGTGTTCAGCAATAACCCGCCAGAATGCACCTGGATCTGGAGTACCCACCGGCTTACCCTCATACAGAACTGTGGTGCTACCATTGAACAGTGGGGCATACACGATATACGAATGCCCGACCACCCAGCCGACATCTGAAGCGGCCCAGAAAACATCGCCCGGATCTGTGCCGTAGATGTTTTTCATGCTCCATTTCAATGCAACAATATGTCCAGCATTGTCGCGGACAACACCCTTCGGCTGGCCCGTAGTACCCGAGGTATAAAGAATGTACAAGGGGTCAGTTGCTGCCACCGGAACACAATCCACCGGTGTGGCTGCGGACATGGCCTCATGCCAGTCCTGATCCCGCCCGGCAACCAGATCGGCCTCACGCTCCGGTCGCTGAAGAACGATACACTGTGCAGGTTTGTGTCTCGCCGTCTCGATCGCACCGTCGAGTAGCGGTTTGTATTCGACCACCCGGCCCGGTTCGATACCACAGGAAGCTGACACGATCACTTTCGGGGTGCAGTCATCGATTCGTACAGCCAGTTCATTCGAGGCAAACCCCCCGAACACCACCGAATGTATTGCGCCGATTCGGGCGCAGGCCAACATCGCAATCAATGCCTCGGGCACCATCGGCATGTAGATGATTACACGATCACCGCGACCTATATCATTTTGCACTAGTACGCCGGCAAAACGGGCTGTCTGTTCGAGCAGCTCGGCATACGTTAACGTCCGAGCGGTACCCGTCACGGGACTGTCGTAGATGATAGCAGCTTGATCACCGCGGCCATGTTCCACATTCAGATCCACTGCGTTATAGCAGGTGTTAACTTCACCACCTGTGTACCATCGATAGTACGGTGCGTCCGTGTCGTCCAGGACACGGTCCCACTTCTTATACCAGTGAATATCTTCAGCTGCCCGCGCCCAGAATCCCACCGGATCCTGTAATGCGCTCTGATATACTGATTCGTAGTTACCACTCATTGTCGGCCACCCTGATAAACGGTGATGTGTCTAGATCGGCTGGGCGAGAACTGCTGAACCCGAACCCTACCGTCAAACACCACAATAACTTAAGAATGCCTGTCAGATCGAACAGCAAAAGCGCCCATCTCACACAATACAACACCGGTATGATAAGTGTTTTTAGCACCCACAGCGAGTGACTAACAACATACGCCCAATCCCTATGCCATTTGCTGGAGCAGCCATGAACTACCAGAATATTCTTGTTGAAACCCACGACGTCGTCGGCCTGATTACCCTCAACAGACCGGATGTCCTCAACGCGCTCTCCGATGACCTAATGGATGAGCTTAGTGACGCCGTAGACAGGTTAGAGACTGACGATGCGATTGGCGCATTGGTCTTGACAGGTAGTGACAAAGCTTTTGCCGCTGGTGCAGACATCAAACGCATGAAGGACAGTGACTATATGGATGTCTACATGGGCAACTTCATCGGCCGAAACTGGGAACGCATCAGCACCTGCCGAAAACCCGTTATTGCCGCTGTAGCCGGTTATGCGCTGGGCGGCGGCTGCGAACTCGCAATGATGTGTGACTTCATCATCGCTGCAGAGAGTGCTCAGTTTGGGCAGCCCGAGATCAAACTCGGCGTAATACCGGGGGCCGGCGGCACTCAGCGACTAACCCGTTTTGTCGGCAAGTCCAAAGCCATGGAGATGTGCCTAACTGGAAGAATGATGGATGCCGACGAGGCTGAACGAGTCGGACTGGTCAGCCGGATAGTGCCCGCCGACAACCTGCTGGACGATGCATTGAAAACCGCCAAAAAGATTGCAACGCTTTCCCGACCTTCGGTCATGATGGCCAAAACGGCTGTCAACCGGGCCTACGAAACCACACTTGCCGAAGGTATCCGATTCGAACGGACCATCTTCCAGTCATTATTTGCGACTGATGACAAAAATGAAGGGATGGCTGCATTTATCGAAAAACGAAAACCCAACTGGAAACATCGGTGACACACGGGGCCCGATGTGAAAGTTGACGACCACCATTATCGCTCGATCTGGCTGGAAGATAACGCACCATCCGTCTCTGTCATCGATCAAACGCTTCTACCATTTGAGTTTCGGATTCGTCAGCTCAGATCGACTGCTGATATGGTCGATGCCATCGCCACTATGGTTGTTCGTGGTGCTCCGCTGATCGGCGCCGCAGCCGCTTGTGGCCTTTTCCTGGCAGCCCAGGAAAATCCGTCTGATGAACATCTGGAAAAATCTGCCAGCCGACTACTCACAGCTCGCCCCACCGCTGTAAATCTGCGTTGGGCCTTGGATCGAATGCTACCGGAACTGCTTAACGAACCCATCACCCAGCGGGTAGAGGCCGCACGGGTCGGAGCTCAAAAGATTTGTGATGAGGACGTCAGCATTAACAGCCGAATCGGTGCACACGGACTGGAATTCCTCACCCAACACTGTCACCTTGCTCAAAAAGACATGCCCTTCAATATTCTGACTCACTGCAACGCCGGCTGGCTGGCAACCGTCGATTGGGGAACTGCGCTGTCACCCATCTTTAAAGCGCACGACGCTGGCATGAATATTCACGTTTGGGTCGACGAGACTCGCCCACGAAATCAAGGGGCATCACTGACTGCGTGGGAACTGAAAGCGCATGGTGTGCCACACACTGTGATAGCCGACAACGCAGGTGGTCATCTGATGCAGCGCGGCCAGGTCGATGCCTGCATTGTTGGTTCCGACCGAACAACACGGTCCGGCGATGTATGCAACAAGATCGGCACCTATCTCAAGGCTCTGGCCGCTAAAGCCAACGACGTACCATTTTTTGCCGCGCTCCCATCATCGACCATTGACTGGTCCATACGCGATGGAATTTCTGAAATACCTATAGAGGAACGGGAAAGTATTGAGGTTACCCACATCACCGGAGCTGATGAAAAGAACCAACTTGTCAGGGTCCGCCTCACACCAGAGGGCAGTCAGGCAGCTAACCCGGCATTCGATGTCACGCCCCGGGACTACGTCTCCGGCATTATTACGGAACGGGGTGTGTGTGACGCCTCCGAGACAGCACTGCTGAGTCTGTATCCGGAACAGGCCCAAAAGCGGCGAAAGAGCCAGCCTATTTCAACTTGAAATCCGGATCATCGGCACGGTCAATCACATCGCATAACAACTGCTATAGTCAGTCGCCTACGCTCGAGCAGACGTTCACTCACCACCGATCGACTACAACTGTATGTCCATGACTAAGCCTACTGACTGCCCGTCAAACCAAGCAACCAAGGCGCGCATCAGGCACGCTCGCCGCTGCTGCTGGTCGTATATTTTAGCGCTCGCCCTGGCACTGCCCTGTGTTTCGATCTATGCCGACGTTGCGCCGCTTAAAGCCCTGCCTGGTCATCAGCGGGCGGTAGAACTAATTAACTACTTTATACAGCGATATCACTATCGCACAGCACAGCTCAATGACGAACTTTCCAGCCAGATACTCGATCGCTACATTCAAAGTCTGGATGCCAACCGAAGTTATTTTCTGGCATCCGACATTGAAGGCTTCGAACAAATGCGCTTTCACCTGGATAACTATCTTCGAAAACAGGAACTGGACCAAATCTTTAAACTGTTTGATCTGTACCGGGAACGAGTAATTGACAGGGCAGAGTTTTCGGTGCGCGCCCTGAGCGAGGGTTTTGACCTGAACATACCGGAGAGCTATCGGTTCAACCGGAGCACATCACCATGGCCGACTGACCAGGCGCAACTGGATGACATCTGGCGACGGCGGGTCAAAAACGACTATCTGTCTCTGAAACTTGCCGGCAATTCTCACGATGACATCTTAAAAACACTTGGCAATCGTTATCGCCAGCTGAGTCGGCGTACAAAACAGATTACATCCTCCGATGTTTTTGAGACATTCATAAACGCGTACATCACTTCAGTGGAGCCACACACCAACTACTTTTCACCCCGATCAACCGAAAATTTCAAGATCAGGATGAGCCTGTCCTTGGAGGGGATCGGTGCTGTTCTACAAACTGAAAACGAATATACCGTGGTGCGTAGAATCGTGGCAGGCGGACCAGCCGAACTCAGTCAGCTATTGAATGCGGGCGACAGAATTATCGGTGTCGGTCAAGATGAGGACCAGCCGCTGGTCGATGTTATCGGGTGGCGACTGGACGATGTGGTTGATCTGATTCGAGGCCCCAAAAACACTGTGGTGAGACTACAAATTGTTCCCGTCCAGGACGGACCGGACGGCAGCGGCCAGATCATCAGCATCGTACGCGATACGATCAAGCTTGAGGAACAAGCGGCACAGAAATCGGTTATCTCTGTAGAACGTGGCGATCATATTTATCGAATAGGCGTCATCGATCTGCCGACCTTTTATGTCGACTTCGACGGCCGTTCCAGCGGCAAGGCTGACTATCGCAGCACAACCCGAGATGTTGCCAGGCTGGTCAGAGAGCTGCGGGCGGAGCATACAGATGGGTTGGTCATCGACTTGCGGGGGAACGGCGGCGGGGCGCTTACCGAAGCAACAACTCTCACCGGCCTTTTCATCGAGAAAGGACCGATCGTACAAGTCAAGGACGCGAAGGGTCGTGTCCGGGTAAAACGGGATACAGACCCCGCAATTGTCTACCGTGGGCCTCTCGCCGTGCTGGTAGACGGCAACAGCGCGTCTGCCTCGGAAATCTTTGCAGGTGCAATCCAGGATTACGGCCGAGGCATCATCATTGGCACACCCACTTATGGGAAAGGAACCGTCCAGAACCTGGTCGATCTGGACCGGTACGCTCGAAACGAGGACGAGAAGCTTGGTCAACTCAAATTTACGATAGCGCAATTCTTTAGAATCAATGGCGACAGCACACAGCACAGAGGCGTTGTTCCCGATATCCTGCTGCCAACAGCTCAAGATGATACGAAACACGGTGAGCGAAGTTTGAAAAATGCGCTGCCCTGGGAACAGGTTGCTTCAGCCGATTACAGTCCGTTTGACCAGTCAGGCCTGAGCGCCGTATTACCTAAAATCAGATCGGTTCACCAAACACGCGTCGCAGATGATCCAGGGTTTCGATTTTTGTTGTCCAATCAGGCACTTGACAGCGAGATCGCGGCCATAGAGGAAATATCCCTGCTTGAATCTGAGCGTCAGTTCGAGCGTACGCGACGACAATCAGCTCGCGATTTATTGAGCACAGCCCTGCGCAAGGCCTGGAACCTCGGTGAAGATGAAAAAGTCGGTGACGAAGAGTTTCCTGGCGATATTGTTCTCAACGAAGCCGCGCAGATACTTGCCGATACTACGATCGAACTGCAAAACAATCGTATGCTGGCTCAGCACTCTGCCCACCTCAGTGCTGAGTCAGATTCTTCGACCCAGGACCAATAATCTGCGGGCGAAGATCTCTTGAAGACCTCCACCTTTGGTGAATTCCTGGCCGCCGGTTCGGGCATTCTGCAGCTTATGGAAGATGCCGGTGAGGCCCTTGCGGGGGACGGTGAGGTACTGCTGCTCGGTGGCGGTAATCCTGCTCGAATACCCGAAGTTCAGCGGACCTTTCGAGAAGCGATGGGCAGTTTGCTTGAGGATGCACCCCGTTTCGATCGTATCGTTGGAGACTACGATGGGCCACAGGGTAATGTTGAATTCTTAAGCGCGATTACAGAATTGTTGAATTCACAGTTCAACTGGGGTATCAGCGAAAATAATGTCGCCCTGACTAACGGCAGCCAGACATCTTTCTTTGTGTTGTTCAATATATTTGCCGGTGTAACCCAGGACGGCCGGAACCAACGCATATTGCTGCCACTCATACCGGAATACATCGGTTACACGGAAATGGGCCTTGGCCAGTGTATTTTTGATACCTGCAAACCGTCCATCAGTCTCAGTGGTGACCATCAGTTCAAATATCACGTGGACTTTGAACACCTACAACTTCAGTCACACACCGGCGCATTGTGTGTTTCCCGACCGACAAACCCCACAGGCAATGTATTGACCGATGCTGAAATCGAACAACTGGTTGTTCTGGCAACAGAGAGAGACCTGCCATTGATAATCGATGGCGCCTACGGCACGCCTTTCCCCAACATTATCTTTACCGATGCTACGCCGTTTTGGGACAGTAACATTATCCTGTGCCTCAGTCTGTCAAAACTGGGCCTTGCCGGCGTGCGAACGGGTATCGTAATTGCTCAGGAAGACATTATTCAGTCAATCACATCGGCCAATGCAATTATGAATCTGACCCCGGGAAGCTTTGGCCCGGGACTCACAACCGACATGGTCCGTGATGGGTCAATTCTGGATATCTCGAACCAGTTCATACGACCGTTCTATCAATCAAGAGCACAGATTGCGATCAGCTGGATTGAGTCCGAACTGGCGAGCTATCCCTTTCGAGTTCACACCCCGGAAGGCGCAATATTCCTGTGGGTTTGGTTCAAGGACCTGCCGATTACCAGTGAGACGTTGTATCAGCGACTTAAGGCGCGCGACGTGCTGGTCATTCCAGGCGAGCATTTCTTCCCGGGACTCACAGAACCATGGAAACATCGTCATGAATGTGTTCGGGTATCGTACGCCCAGGACCAGCAGACCGTCGAGCGTGGTATCGCCATCCTGGCTGAGGAAGTACGCGCAGCCTATGACAACGCAGTACCTTAGGCTCTGGACATTCAGACGTACTCAACAACATCGACTTCTTTACATTGACTGAAGCGGTGCCAGATCGTACGAAACGACTCTGCGAAATCCTCAGCCGAGTCGCGCAACCACTGGTCTACCTGCGCCTGGGCAAACCACTGACCTGTTTCCATTTCAGTATAGTCAAGCGCCAGCTCAAGATCTGTCACTAGGCGGTATACCCAGCAGAATTCCATTCCTGTTTGGGGGCTGGCAACAAGCTTAAATAGGCGTTTTGGCATTTCTTCCATCCGAATTCCGATCTCTTCTTCGATCTCACGCACACAACAGGCATCGTAGGTCTCGCCGGCATCAACATGACCGGCGACCGAGGAATCCCAGAGGCCGGGACTTTCTTGTTTATGCAGACCGCGCTTCTGTAGAAATAACCGCCCGTCCAGCCTGAACACCAGAACGTGGATGGCACGATGTGGCAGACTTAATCGGTGAATGTCATCGCGCCTGCGCTGCCCGATGACCTGGTCCTGGTTATCAACCACCGACAGAATTTCTGAATCTTCCGCCCTCATATCGGGGCGTCAACGTCGGATCTACGAACGGGTTCACCCACGCGCTGTCGCTGCTGCCAGTACTCGTCTATCCAGACCGAGCTATCAAGTGGGGGTAACAGTGAGCCGCCAAGTATCATATCTGCGACCCGCTCTGCCAGCATAATCGTCGGTGCATTGAGGTTGCCGTTAGTAATTTCAGGGAATACAGATGAGTCTACGACGCGAAGAGACTCTACCCCTTTCACTCTACATGCACTGTCCAGCACGGCGGTCGCATCGTCAATCGCGCCCATGCGACACGTACAGGATGGATGATAGGCACTTTCTACATTCTGTCGAACCCAGTCATCTATATCCGAATTGCTAATGACGCTTCTACCGGGTTGTATTTCTGCACCCCGGAACGGTTCCATGGCGGGTTGTTCGAAAATCTCCCGGGTCAGATGTATACAGGCCCGCCAGTCTTCCCGATCCTGCTGCGCCTCAAGATAGTTGAACAGAATCTTGGGGCTATCCTTGGGCGATTGCGAAACAATTTTCACGCACCCTCGACTTTGTGGCTTGTTCGGTCCTACATGGACCTGAAACCCGTGCCCGGGGAAAGCCGCACGCCCGTCATACCGCATTGCACCCGGTAGAAAGTGGTACTGAATATCGGGCCATTGAACGCCTGCACGTGAACGGATAAAACCACAGGACTCGAAATGATTCGTGGCACCCAGGCCGGTTCTCGTGAACAGCCAACGGGCACCGATTAAACCTTTGGCCAGCGGATTGAGGTAACGATTCAGGGTAATCGGCTGCTTACACCGAAACTGAAAATATACTTCGAGGTGATCCTGCAGATTCTCGCCCACGCCAGGGCTCTCGCATTGCACTTCTATCCCCAAAGATTCAAGGTGATGAGCCGAGCCAATACCCGAACGCTGCAACAGACTCGGCGACCCGATAGACCCGGTCGCCATCAACACCTCGCGCCGAGCCTGAACCTGAAAAATCCGCCCGTCCTTTTCGTATTCGACAGCCACGGCTCTGGATTTTTCAAACAGCACGCGGTGCACGTACGTACCACCGACGTATCGGAGATTGGACCGATTCATTGCGGGTCGCAGATACGCACTGGCTGTGGATGCCCGGACTCCATCCCGAACCGTCATGTGCATGGCACCAAATCCCTCTTGCTGACACCCATTGTAGTCATCGGTTACGGGGTAACCCGCTTCGTGCCCGGCCTGAATAAATGCCTCATAGAGCGAATTTCCGGTCATGTTGTTCCCAGCACAGACTGAGAGCGGTCCATGGCCCCCGCGATAGTCATTTTCTCCGTCAACCCAACTTTCTGCCTTCTTAAAGTAAGGTAGACAAGACGCGTAGTTCCAGCCATCCGCGCCCAATTCTTCCCATCGATCGAAGTCCCGGGGATGTCCCCGAACATACACCATCCCGTTAATCGATGATGATCCACCAAGCACACGGCCGCGCGGGCAATCGATCACCCGGCCATTCAAGTGAGGTTCAGCCTGCGAGGTGTATCCCCAGTTGAAGCGCGCCAGATTCATCGGGATTGACAAGGCCGCTGGCATCTGCACATATATACTGCGGTCGCTTCCCCCTGCTTCCATCAACAGCACGTTACAGCCAGAATCCTCGCTTAATCTTGCGGCCAGCACGCAACCGGCAGATCCTGCACCAATAATTACATAATCAGCATCACGCACAAATGTGTCTCTCGTCTATAGTCACCTCCACCACACCCCAAGGAGTGACTGTTGTCAGCTTAGCCAGTATGTCGCACCCTTTATCCTAAACCATCAGGCCGCAAACCAAAATAATGTCGAAGCTCAAGGCCCGAAATACAAGCGTTAACGCAGATCTCGTCGTATTCGATAAAGACGGCACCCTGATTGATTTCCATACCCTGTGGGGGCCAAGGGTGGAACGCGCCATCAAGGCAATCTGCTCATCCCTAGGGTGGAGTCAGCCCCTCATCGATCAGTTATCTGCAGCACTCGGCTACGACCCTCAAACTGCTCGTGTCGTATCTCAGGGACCACTCGCAACTGCACCCATCAGTGAGCTAGAGATCGTCGTAGCCACGGCCCTTTTTCAGCACAAGGTGTCCTGGGAGCGCGCAAAAGACCTGGCTTGCGGGCACTTCGGCCCGGTGATGTCTGCCCTGCCAACACCGGCGGAAATCAATCCCCTGGGAGATGTTCGCGCGGCTATTGTACGGCTTAAATCATCAGGGATTCAGGTCGCCATCGCAACGAGTGATGACCGAGCACCGACAGAAGCTGCTCTGCGTGAACTGAATCTCACTCAAACTGTCGACCTGCTACTGTGCGCGGATGATCCCGGCACTCCTTCAAAACCAGACCCATCGGTTCTGCACTACATCAGCCAACAACTGATTGTCAGCATTGACCGAACCGTGATGGTCGGAGATACCGTGAGCGATCTGGTAATGGCCCGACGGGCTGGCGTGACACTGACAGTAGGCATAACCGGAGGTGCTGACAAGACGGCCGAGCTCGAGTCACATGCCGACGTTTTATTGTCGTCAGTGGATGACCTTGTACCAGCCTGATAAGCACGCAAAAAGTCGCATCAAACTACCGGCTCAGCTTGGAAACTTGCCCGAAGTAAGCGAACGCAGGTAGTCCTCCTGGCTTTTGCTTTCTATAGCACCTGGCCTGGCCCTGCGAACACTGTCAATGGCGTCCACAGGCAATTCCCCCACACCAATCAGCAAACGGGCGGCTATAGTCCCGGCACGGCCCAGTCCAGCAGCGCAGTGGAGAAGAATCTTTTCGCCCCGACTCAGTTGCGCCAAAAGCTCAGGTTCAATATCCGCAAACTGCGATTCGAAGCGGGCACCTGGTGCCCCAAGATCAGTGATTGGGCAGTGATACCACTCAAATGGTGCGATTTCGTATCTTTCTGGCAAGTGGGCCACTCCCAGTATCGAAAACTCGTGCTGTTCAATCAACGAAATCACTGTCAGTGGTTCCCAGTCTATGATCACTCCGAGATCCCGATCCAAATCACGCGTACGCACGCCAACTGAACTGAACTCGAGCCGCCCCGGGCAACAGCACATCCCCACCATCCCGTTGCCGGGTAACGAGACAGTATCGATCTGCAGTGGCTCGCCTGGGACCTGCACTACCGCTCAGAACTCACCATGCACCCGTGTTGGGCATCGACAGCCACGGCTCGGCTGGTGCCAAATCGTCACCCTGTTGCAGCAGTTCGATTGAAATATTGTCGGGAGATCGGATAAATGCCATGCGGCCATCTCTGGGTGGCCTGTTGATTGTGACACCGTTATCCATCAGGTGCTGACACAGCGCGTAGATGTTCTCGGTACCATAAGCAAGATGCCCAAAATTTCGACCGCCCGCATACTCTTCAGGGTCCCAGTTATGGGTAAGCTCGACCATCGCATCTTCGTTACCAGGAGCCGCCAGAAAGATATTGGTATAACGACCCTTCTCATCATCTTGACGTCGAAGTTCGATCAACCCCAGTTTGTTGCAGTAAAAGTCAAGCGAATCTTCAACACTACTTATCCGCACCATTGTGTGCAGGTATTTCATACCACCTCCTTTAATCTGTTGACAGACCGATCTTAACCTTTGGACAGGCTCCTTTGAAACCACGCATTACCAGCAATCAACACCCAAAGCTCGATATCTGATACCGTCGATACCTGTGCGCAGACAGCAACGGCAAGTTTATGAGTACCACGATAACGACTGCTGGTGACGACTGGTATGAGTGCATATCACTCGGTGACGGTATCTCACTGATCCGGGAACGCTACGTCGCAGATTGGCTGCGCTGCAATATCTGGCACATTCAAGGCAAGCAGCAAGATCTTCTGATTGATTCCGGGCTTGGTTTACGGCCACTGAAGCCCGAGATTGCCCGACTCAGTTCGCGCTCCGTGACCGCGGTCATGTCACACTGTCATTTTGACCACATTGGATCCTGTCATGAGTTCGACAAGCGCCTGGGGCATCGCGCCTGCAGTGAGGTGTATCAGGATCCGATGCCGCCCGAAATGCAGATCGATGCGTTCATCCGGGCGGAGACGTTCAAGGCCCTGCCCCACGATCAGTTCGAAGTCTCATCCTTCCACATCACCCCCGCTCCCCTAACAGGCTATCTCGATGATGGCGATCACATCGATCTCGGCGACCGAGTGTTGCGCGTTCTGCACCTGCCGGGCCACTCTCCTGATTCGATTGCTCTGCTGGACGAAAAAAACCAGATTCTATTCAGTGGCGATGTTATCTATAACGGTGACCTTTTTGATACGCTGTATCACTCGGACCGTGACGCCTATAGAGAAAGCCTCGAACGGCTGAAAACGATCCCCATTACGACTGTTCACGGCGGACACGACGCCTCGTTTGATCGAAACCGCATGATTGAGATCATCGACAACTACCTCGATGGTGGCGGTCGACTTGGTGATCCTTACGCCTGGGTCAGCGCAAAGGTGTGACTCGGTTGAGCGCCTAGCCGACCGTCAAACTAAACCAGCAGAGATCAGCATTCACTCCAAGCACGGGCTCAACTGAGCGTGCTCTGTAGGTCCTTACGGTCAAGGTGTCGCTCCAACCCAAACTGGATCAGCCGATCTATCAAATCGCCGTAAGCGATGCCCGCTGCCGCCCAGAGCTTTGGATACATGCTGATGGGTGTGAAACCTGGCATCGTATTAATCTCGTTGACTAAAACACTGCCATCTGAGCACATGAAAAAATCAACGCGCGCGAGTCCGCTGCAATCTATTGCTTTAAACGTCTGTATAGCGAGCTGCTGGATCGTCTCGGTTTTTGACTTTTCCAATACTGCGGGAATCACCAACTCAGACCGATCGTCAATATACTTAGTGGTGTAATCGTAAAATTCAGCGCCCGGGATAATTTCCCCGACACCGGATGCCTGTGGGAACTCGTTTCCCAAGACCGCACATTCGAGTTCCCTGGCGTTTTCAACCGATCTCTCAACAATCAACTTGGTGTCATATCGCGACGCCAGTTCCAGACCCACCTGCAGGCCCTGGCGATCATGAGCTTTCGAAATTCCCACACTGGACCCCAGGTTTGCAGGTTTTACAAACAGAGGGTAATCGTACTCGCCTTCCAGGCGCTCTAAAACCGGTACCTGGGCTCGGCACCAGTCGGAACGCATAATCACGGTATATTGGGTCTGGGGCAGACCACTGGCCGCAAATATCGCCCGCGCCAGCGCTTTGTCCATACCTAAAGCCGAGGCGGCCACACCCGCGCCCACATAGGCCAGTCCCGCGAGTTCGAGCAGACCCTGAACAGTGCCGTCTTCACCGTAAGGACCATGTAACAGAGGGAAAACCACATCAAACTCGGAATCAGGTAGATTGTCTCCGTCTTCTGAAACCAGAAAAGCGCCGACACCGGACAGCCTGGCAGGCACCAGTTCATCGGACACGACCGTCGCCGACTCTAGCAATCGAGCCTCTTTACCCCCGAAACACCATCGGCCCTGCAGGTCGATACCTGCCAGCACAACGTTGTAGCGCTCGCGGTCGATCGCCGCGTAGACCGATCTCGCAGAAACAACCGACACTTCGTGCTCTGCCGAACGCCCGCCGAATAAGAGCAGAACCCGAGTTCTACTCACTGTCTGCCCAAATATTCGGTCATTTTTCTGTTTCAGATCAGCGCGTCAGCTGCATGCGCTGCCACGTAGGCATCTAAATAGGCCAGAAATACTGCCTGTACCTGGCGTGTGATTTCTCCACCACCCTCCGGAAATTTCAGAACCTCGCCGTTCTCAAGACGAAGAGATGCACACGGCATCACATCCCGGGTGGCACTGGTCACGAAGCATTCGCTGGCATCGTAGAGTTCATTGGCGTGTATATCGGCCTCCTGACTCGAAATCCCAGCCTCCTTCAAGGCACGGTGTATGTGCTTTTTGGTCAACCCCTTGAGATTTCCTTCTCCGGGGGTAGTCAGCCGCCCGTTAATCACAAACCAGGCGTTACTGTTCGCAGCTTCAGTCACAAACCCCTCTCGATCAAGGATGATGCAATCGTCGGCACCCAGTTGTCGGGCCTGGGTGATTGCCAGGATATTGTTCAGATAGTTTCCTCCTTTTATGTTCGGATCCAATGCATTTGCCGGATTACGTCGAACCGAAGGTACGGCCATATCCATGCCATGGGAATAATATTCCGGCTTGCGCGCAGGCAGTGTGCTGACAATGATCACATAACGCGTCGTAAGGTCCGGATCCGGATACAGGTCGACCGGGCCAACGCCGCGGGTAACCTGGTATCGAACGTAAATATCCTGTTCAGAGCCTGCACCAGTCGCCTTAACCGTCCGCCTGATCTCCTGGATAAGCTCTTCCCGACTCTGTGTAATTGTCATACTGATCAGTGCTGCCGAGTTCTCCAGCCGCTCAAAGTGATC
>JYMV01000617.1_pt1 | contig 76529 bp, 63 predicted proteins | sample 338911 | NCBI WGS metagenome assembly JYMV01 (sample SAMN03354496, study PRJNA234377) | hydrothermal vent metagenome | biome: Deep sea; feature: Hydrothermal plumes at the Eastern Lau Spreading Center, Western Pacific Ocean; material: Seawater | place: Tonga | collected 2009 | depth 2000 m m | reverse complement strand
CGTTTCAAAATCGATTGTTTCTGCCTGTGATTTAGACCCATTATATACAAGAATACATTTGTAATAATTTCCTGAATAACCCATCCCTTCTTGAATTGGAGCAACAATTTTTTGTGCTTCTTCATCACGGCCGAGTCGTCTATGACAATTATAAACCCAGTTGATAGAAGCTAATAAAGATACATTATCAGCACTGTACTCATAACTTTTTTGAAAAACATCTAAGGCCATTTCAAATTCAGCTTTAAAATAATAACACATACCCAAATAATACCAAATTGCCCAATTGAGATTATCAGTATATTTCAAATTGTTTACTTTTAGAAAAGGGAGCAAAACTGGAGGGATGGGTTATTCAGGAAATTATTACAAATGTATTCTTGTATATAATGGGTCTAAATCACAGGCAGAAACAATCGATTTTGAAACGGCAAGTGGATTCGAGCTTTGTACAGTTGGTTATGGGATGGGTAACCTTCAACTTGTGAATGGTAACCGAGAAGCAGCAATAAAAATATTTAAAAATATTGTAAAGGATTCCGCTTGGCAAGCCAATGGATTTATGGCGGCTGAAGCAGAACTGAGTCGAATAAATTAATGGTAACTTGGTTTTCCTATAAACTCTAACTGGGAGAATTGTCATGGTGAAAAGAATTCTAACGCTTACAATGCTGTCGCTTTTTAGTTCGCTAATTATTACATGCAATAACAATACAGGACCTATCAGTAGGAATCATACTGAATTAGTTAATTTGTATCACGATTGGCGTACCTTTCAAGGTGATGTATTTACTGATGGCATACCTGACTATTCAGAAGAGCGGATGAAAAATCAGTATAATACATTCCCTTTGTATCAAAAGCGGTTGCTGAATTTTGATACAACTGGCTGGTCAGTTCCTCATCAGATTGATTACCGGTTGGTTCAAGCTGAAATGAATGGATTAAAATTTGATCATGAAGTAATTCAACCGTGGAAGCGGTTCCCGGGTTTTTATAATACAGTTTGGGATTATCAAAGCGATACGCCAGCCCATGAAGGTACCTCACACCATGGATTGATAGAACTTTGGCAATATGATTATCCTCTCTCTTCGACCGATGGGGAAAAAATGGCAAAAGCACTTTCGGCAGTACCTCCATTTCTATTGCAAGCTAAAGAAAACCTAACAGGTAATGCCCGGGACTTGTGGCGTGGTGGTATTAGAAAAATGAAATCACAGTCTAACGCACTAAAAAAACTAGATGAAAAAACAAAAGACACATCAGCGGAACTGACTGTTGCGATTCAAGAAGCCAAAAAGGCTACGGATGATTTTATTGAATGGTTAGAAATGATGTTGCCGCTTAAAGATGGACCTTCCGGCATTGGGAAGGATAATTATAACTGGTATATCAAAAATGTACATTTTGTACCCTATACTTGGAAAGAGATCGAAACCATGATGCGTCGGGAACTTGCCCGTTCACAATCATCGCTTATTTTGGAAGAGCACCGTAACCGGAATTTACCCAAGCTCAAACCGATGGCCAGCAAAAGAGAGTTTGACCGCAGAATGAACGCAGCTGTGACAGAATATATCAAGCTATTGGATGAAAATGATATTGTTACGGTTGAAGATTATTTCGATTTAGCTATTCGAGAAAGAATTGGAGAATATAGTCCTAAACAACCGAGGGAATTTTTTAGTGAAGTCAATTATCATGATCCTATGATAATGAGAACACATTCCTACCATTGGATCGATTTAGCGTTGATGCGCGAAAAACCACATTCTAGTCCAATTCGCAGCAACCCATTGCTATACAATATTTGGGATAACCGTTCTGAAGGTTTGGCCACGGCAATGGAAGAAATGATGATGCACGCAGGACTGTTTGACAATCATCCTCGTTCCAGGGAATTGTTTCACATCCTAACGGCACAACGGGCCGCCCGGGCCTTGGGTGACCTTTATATGCATGCTAATGAGTGGGATATAGATCAAGCGGTTCAATTCACATCCAAATGGACGCCTAGAAATTGGCTACGAGAGGATGGGAATACGGTTATTGGTGAACAATTTCTTTATCTGCAGCAACCATACTATGGCACTACATATTTAACGGGGAAAATTCTGATCGAATGGCTTCTAGCTGAACGTGCCATGCAGTTAGGCGATAAATTTACTATGAAAGGATTTATGGATGAGATCAATGCTGTTGGGCTTATTCCCGCCACCCTTATGCATTGGGAAATGACCGGAAACCCGGACTTTTTAGATGGACATATGGATCGCTAAGTTCTTTGCATAGTATGAAAGCCATTGTCAATATATTTCTATTAATCTCATCTCTTTTTTTGATTTGTTGCTCTAGTGAAAGTGCTATCATTAGCGAAGATTACCGTACACTTAAAACCTATCCATTTTCTGATCCTAACCCTATTCCAATCTTGACCAAAGATAGTCGCTTATATCCGTATCACTCATTTGAAGGGTATAGCCACGAGGGTTTTTCCCAGGATTGGAAAGTGGTTAAAATGGAAAATCCTCATATTGAAGTTTATGTGCTTCCTGAAGTAGGCGGGAAGGTTTGGGGAGCTATTGATAAATCAAATGGAGAAGAATTTATTTACCGCAATGAGGTGATGAAATTCCGGAATATTTCCCTACGTGGTCCTTGGACTTCAGGTGGGATTGAATTCAATTTTGGTGTGATCGGACATACACCTGCAACAGCAACGCCTGTAGATTATTTGATACGTACTAATCCTAATGGAAGCGTTTCCACGTTTGTTGGTGGAATGGATTTACCTTCAAGAACGCACTGGCGAGTGGAGATCAATCTACAAAAAGATCATTCCAGTTTTGATACATATACCAAATGGTATAACCCGACACCAATGATCCAGCCCTATTATAATTGGATGACGGCAGCTGCTTTTGCGAAAGATGACCTGGAGTTGATTGCACCTGGAAATCAGTATTTAAAGCATAGTGGTGAAGCTAGGTCCTGGCCAATTGATGATCAAAACAGAAATATATCTTTATACGATAACAACCGATTCGAAGGACATAAATCCTATCATGTTGTTGGAGCCTTAAAAGATTTTTTTGGTGGCTACTACCACGATGATAAGTATGGTTTTGGTCATTGGGCACGTTACAGTGAGATGCCAGGGCAAAAAATATGGCTTTGGGCCCTTTCCAGGCAGGGGGGCATCTGGGAAGAACTATTGTCAGATACCGATGGACAATACATTGAATTTCAGGCTGGAAGGCAATTTGTTCAATATTCGCCGGGAGATCACTTTAATCCTATAAAAAAAGCAGGGTTCGATCCCTATAGTACGGATCAATGGCATGAGTCCTGGTTTCCGATCAAGGCCACGGGTGGAATGAGTGAAGCATCCCAGTATGGGGTAATGTATGTTAACAAAACCGATAACAAAATCCAGGTTAATATCCATTCATTTTTGGAAAGAAAAGGTGAAATAAATATTCTAAGTGGCGGTGAAACAATATTTACTCAGCAAGTAAAATTTCAACCCATGGAATTGAATTCATTTACCGTTTCTCATGAAACGGCGAATGATTACCAAGTGGTTATCGATGCGCTTGATCTCCATTATTATTCCAATCCAAATAAATTACAATTAAAACGGCCATTTAATACGGATCCTAGCGTGTTGGCTGCTGTATCGGAAACAGATAAACAATTGAATCAAGGAATGGAATATCTAAAAGCACGGAGATATGCAAAGGCAGAAAAAAGTTTTGAAGATATATTAATAGAAAATCCGCTTAACAGTGGCGCACTTAAAGGTATGGCCGATCTGTATTATCGCTCCGGTAAATATGCGGAAGGATTATCAGCAATCAATAAATGTCTTCAGCTGAATGCCTATCATGCTGAATGTAATTATATGGCTGGTAATTTATATCGAGCTATGGATGAATTGGCTGATGCTAAAGAAGCTTTTGGCTGGGCAGCGAGATCAATTGCTTTCCGATCTGCAGCATATACGCAAATGGCTGAAATATCTTTGATAGAGGGTCATTATAGTTTAGCTGTGGAATACGCTAATCAGGCCCTAGACTTTAATCGCTACAATATCAATGCATACCAGGTTAAAGCAATTGCCTACCGGCAACTAGGAAATTTTAAGGGAAACGAAATTACACTTAATCAATTATTAGAAATTGACCCGCTGCATCATTTAGCAAATTTGGAAAGATATTTTCTGAATCCTTCTGGCAATAACTGGGAGCATTATTCAAAATTCATCCAAAATGAATATCCTGATCAAATTCATCTCGAATTGGCAATTTCTTATCACAACCGTGGCTTGGATGAAGAAGCAATTACATTGCTTAAAAACGCGTTGGAAATGCGTGGAAACCCGTTGATATATTTATGGCTTGCTTACTTAAAAACGGATAGAGAGGTATTGGGGATGGCAAACGAAATATCCCCTAATTTTGTATTTCCTTTTCGACGTGAAACAATTCAAGCACTTGAATGGGCTATTGAAAACAGTGATGATTGGAAATGGAAATATTATTTGGCTTTGAATTATTGGGGAAAAAATAGGAATCGTGAAGCCATGGCTCTTATGAATTCTTTAGACGATGATCCAGATTATGCCCCATTTTATATTGCGCGGGCATCATTAAAAGAAAAATTGAATTCATCAGATGTGAAACAAGATTTGGCTCGATCAATTACATTAAGCCCTGATTCGTGGCGAGTGAATTTGAATTCAGTCCAATTCTATCAAAAACACAATAACTGGAATAAGGCCTATCGTTTATCCTCGAATGCCTTTGAACAGTTCCCTGAAAATTTTAATGTGGGAATAATGCATGCACGTTCTCTTTTATATACAGAACAATGGGATGAAAGCATTTCTATTTTAAAATCTGTTCAGGTATTGCCTTCTGAAATGGCCAGGGAAAGCCGCCAACTCTTTGAATGGGCATTAATCAGAAAATCTCTAGCTTTGATTAAAACTGGTAAAATCAAAAAAGCTATTTCTACCATAGAATCGAGTAAAGAATGGCCCGAGAATTTGGGCGTAGGTAAGCCATACGATCCTGATGTAGGCCTTCAAAATATCCTTTTAGATTATTGTAAGAATACTGCCAAAAGCGAACAATATATAAAATTGCTTAAAGTGATGAAAAAAGAGAATTCTGGGAAGGGTTATAAAACGATTTTGATTAATACAGCCCTGGCCGTTATTCAATAGGAATATATCATGTTTGATTGGACGAAACTGCAGCGTCTATTCACTTTAATTTTTTGTCTAGCACTGATCGCCTGTTCCCAGAACCAAAATATTCCAACGCAAAATGAAACTGGGAAACAAGACAACATAATTGATGGAGTGATTTGGGAAGCGGGTAATTGGGAACCCCATCTTTCGCCAAAAGAAAAAGGTCGTTCGTGGGGTAATCATAGGGCAGTAGTTAAGACCGAATCAAACCATCCAGCAGTTGGTGTTCGAATACCCTGGAGAAGAAGTGACGATAATCCACAAGATAAAGCAGTCTTTGTGGTAGATGCGCAATCAGATCAGGCACTTCATAACGTTATTGTCAAATCGATTAATAATGAATTCGGTGAAATCATTTTCGAACCCAATAATAGATCTAACATTTATCACGTCTATTATTTCCCATTTGAATCAACCGGCGGTTGGTATCCAAAAATCAATTATTTATCATCAAACCAAACAGCTGATGAAAATTGGCTTAATGCCATTGGAGAAATCAGTGATAATCTTTTTAATTCTCTACCACAAGGGAAAGTAACTCACATACAATCGGTGGATAATTTTCACAGTTTTTTTCCGATGGAAGTCATTGCTACGGTTTCTGAAACAGAACAATTATTTAATAATGCCAACTCCAGCTATATTTTATTTTCTGAAGATCGAACCCATTCCATACGGATGCCCAACTTTATTCCAAAGCGCTGGGCTGATCGGCGGTTGATTAATTCATTCGAAGGATCTGCAAAACGCGGAGAATATTATACCTTTCAAATTGGTGTATTAGCCAAAGAACAAGCATTAAATGATTTAAATGTCCTATACACTGATTTTACTTCTTTAAGCGGTGCATCGATAAACGCTTCTGAATTCATCTGCTTTAATTTGGGTGGTATTGATTTAAAAGGGCAGTCTTTTCAAAAACCTATTTCAATAGATAAAGGATTTGTACAGCCATTATGGTTTGGTGTCCAAATTCCTGATAATAACAGTGGTCGCTTTTCAGGCGAAATTACAATCACGCCTCGGAATGCACCCGCACAAAAAGTATTGGTAAACATAACAATTGAAGATGAGATAGTATCCAATAGCGGGGATGATTACCCAGAGAATATGACTCGTATGCGTTGGCTTAATTCAAGAATCGGTACAGACCCCAATTTTATTATTCCACCATTTACACCTGTTGAATATTCGGGAAACTTGCTTTCCGTTCTCGGACGAAAAGTTCGTTTAGGTCGTATGGGTTTACCCGATCAAATTGATAGTTACTTTAACCCTGAAATGACGGGTTTAGTTAATAAACCGAATCATATTTTATCGCAGCCTATTGCATTTAATGTTACAGTTGGGGGACAATTAGAATCTTGGGCATCAACCGCATTTAAACCTATTACTGAATCAAAGAGTCGGATGTCCTGGAGGGTAAAAAATGAATCGAAAAAGTTTGAGTTATTAATTAGTGGTGCGATGGAATATGAAGGCATGTTGGATTATCAAATCAGATTGGTAGCAAAAAATAACGTATTTATTGAAAATATTGAAGTACCGATTTATATGCTTTCCGATGCAGCAACCTATATTCTTGGGTTGGGTCATAAAGGACAAAAAACCCCAGATAAAGTTAATTGGAAATGGGATGTAAAAAACCACCAGGAAGGCGTTTGGTTAGGAGGAATCAACAAAGGAATTCAATATGTATTGCGCGATGAGAATTATATTCGTCCTTTAAATACCAATTTTTATCAGAATCAACCATTAGTCCTTCCTAAATCATGGGAAAACGATGGGAATGGCGGTATTAGTATAGAGACAAATAAAGACCACGTATTGGTTCGCAATTATAGTGGTTCGCGCTCTATGTTAGCAGGGGATACCCTTCATTTCAATATTAAATTTTTAATTACCCCTTTTAAACTTCTCAATACTAAAGACCATTTTCAAACACGCTTTGTCCATAAATATGTACCAGTGGATACGGTGATTGCCTGGGGCGGTACAGTGGTCAATATCCATCATGCCAATGAGATTAATCCTTACATCAATTATCCATTTTTTAATTTGGGAAAACAGACAGATTATATACAAGAAGCCCACCGGAAAAATGTGAAGGTAAAACTCTACAATACTATCCGTGAACTTACATACAAGACACATGAAATTTTTGCCATGCGTAGTTTGGGATTTGAAATCTTTAATGATGGAGAAGGAGGTGGTCACTCTTGGCTCCAGGAACATTTGCGGGATCATTATCATTCGGCCTGGCATGCATGGTCAGTAGATGATGCCGCCATTCTAAATAAAGGTACTTCCCGGTGGACAAATTATTACGTGGAAGGACTTAACTGGTTGGCGAAAAATCAGGAGATTGACGGCTTATACCTGGATGATATTGCTTTCAGCCGGGAGACAGTGAAACGGATAGTATCGATTTTATATAAACATCGACCGGAAGTTGTTATCGATCTCCATTCAGCGAACCAGTTTAACCCAAGAGACGGATTTATTAATAGTACCATGTTGTATATGGAACATTTTCCTTTTATCTCTCGACTATGGTTTGGTGAATATTTTGAATATGAAAAAGATAAAGATTATTGGTTCACAGAAGTATCGGGACTGCCATTTGGACTTATGGGAGAAATGCTCCAAGGTGGCGGGCATCCTTATCGAGGAATGCTTTATGGTATGACGACCCGTATGTATGGAAAGTATGATGTTCGCCCAATCTGGAAATTGATGGACAACTTTGACATTGAAAACAGTGAAATGAAAGGTTATTGGTTGGATAATTCGCCGGTAAAAACCAATCATGAGAATATTATCGCAACTTCTTATTTAAAATCTGATCGGATGCTTATTGCGCTGGCGTCTTGGAGTGAACAGGATGAGAAGGTCAACTTAGATATGGATTGGAAACAAATTGGATTCAAATCCAATCGACTTTTTTCACCTAAAGTTGATACTTTACAAGCTTACCAGGAATTCAACCTTGAAGGACCAATTACAATCCCAAAAAACATGGGATTGTTCTTGGTTTTGGAAAAGAAATGAATCTGGATTATTCCAATCCGTTTATTATAAAAATTGAAGTAAAAGAAACCGATATTGATGAATTGGGCCATACGAATAATAAAGCATATTTAGAATGGTCCATGGAAGCGGCATGGAGACATTCTGAAGCATTGGGGTTAAAGCCCGAAGATTATATCTCTATGGGTTGCGCTATGGTGGCCCGTAGGCACGAACTGAATTATTTGGTGCCAACTTTTGAGGCGGATAAGCTTATCGTCTGTACATGGATTGTCAATAATGATGGGAAATATAGAAGCCGTAGAGAATATCAAATCTTTAGGGAGAAAGATAATAAAACTGTTTTTCGCGCTGCTACAGATTGGGTTTGCATAAGACTAAAGGATGGGAAACTTTACCCAATGCCCAATGAATTTATTGAAGCATACCAGCCGACAAATGTGTAATATTAATTATGGGAAAAGATAAACAAAAAAAAGAAAAATATGAGGAGTGGGGGAAACTTGGATTTGCCGGGTTAATATTAAAGGCCATGACTGGAGCTGGAAAAAAATCAAAGAAAGAAAAATCAAAGAAAGATAAAGATAAATTGATTGAAAAAGATTACTGGTAGTATTTAAGACATCGTATCTCTTATTTTTTTCAATAGCTCAAGTGTAAGCCGAATTCCCTCCATCTCGCTATGGACGGTACCTTCATATTCGATTCCCACATACCCATGATAACCTGCGTCTAGGACAATTTTCATCATTTTATAATAATCAGTCCCAGTTTCATTGCCATTCTTATCAAATTCATGGCTTTTAGCACTGACGGCTTTGGCATATGGCATGAGTTCTTTCATCCCTTTATATCGGTCATACCATTCATCTCCTTCAAGCCGAAAATTCCCAAAGTCTGGCAGGGTACCTACGCGAGGGTGGTTCACTTTTTCCATGACAGCTGACAGCCATTCCCCATTGGATGAAAGTCCGCCATGGTTTTCAACAATCGTGTTGATATCCAGTGTATCTCCAAATTCTGTAAGACGGCGTAAACCATCGGTAGCTAATTCAATTTGCTCATCGTATGTACCAAAGCTCCGAGCGTTCACACGAATGGAATGGCAGCCCAAATATTGAGCGGCTTCCACCCATTTATAATGATTTTCAATGGCTTGAGTTCTTTTATTCGAATCTGGATCACCAAGATTTCCTTCATTATCACACATGATCAGAAGGCTTTTTACACCCAGATCATCTGCCCTTGTTTTCATTTCTTTGAGATAAGTGAGATTTTTTGCTTTATCGAAGAAAAAAGAATTCACGTATTCAACCGCTGAAATTCCGAATTCATTTTTTGCAATTGAATAAAAATCAAGGTGATCTATATCTCCACTTTGCAGGGAACGATGTAAGGACCATTCGGCGAGTGATATTTTGAAGGATTCAGGGGTGCTGCAACCTGAAATAATAGTGCTGCCGAGTCCGGTAAGTGTAATCCCCCCAGTAATTGTAGCAGATTGTTTAATGAAATCTCGACGTTTCATTTTAGAGTCTGCGAATGCGAATATTTTTATACCATATTACCCCATGATCTCCTTGGAGGCCAATATGACCTTCGGACGCTTTCGCGAATTGAGGCATTGTACTGAATTTACTTTTGGCCACCAGGTCCCACATCATATCGCTGCCATAAACATATTCGACGATCTTTGTCCCATTTAACCAATGCTCTACTTGGTTATCTTTTACTTTGATTCGAACCTGATTAAATGAACCAACCGGCTTGACAACACTAGTAGATGGAGCAATCATGGCATAAAGTGCACCAGCAGAAGTGAGTGTATTTTCCCCATCTGTATGTTTTTCATCATCTAATACCTGCATTTCTGGTGCTGACTGCCAAATATAATCTCCTTCTTCAGTTGCAAAATAAAAAATACCGCTGTTTCCTCCTTCAGGCACCTTCCATTCCAATTCCAACTCAAAATTTTTATAAACTTCATCACTGATCAAGTCCACACCATGGCCTGGAATGGTTTTTAATGTACCATCAGCAATTTCCCATGAATCGGGCAATCCCGATTGTTTATATCCCCGGAGGCCTTTAACAATTTTTCCATCAAAAAGGACAGTCCATTCTGCATTAGATGAACAACCGATCATAATGAATGTTGTTAAGAATAGACTAATCTTTTTCATAGACTAACTTTTCGGGTTCCATTCACCTCGCGCTACAGCAGGTATAAAAGTGTCAATATCTGAATTAGGAAGTTGTATCGTTATTTTTTGTTCTGCACTCATGTAGGCAGCCATAAGAAGTCGTGTAACTTCTAGCCCATCGTCAAAATTCTCTTCGGGTCGGTTACCGTTTGCAAAGGATTGTACCATATGCCTGTTCTCAGCTGTATAACCATAGACTTCTGCTTCATTACTAACCACGGGCATACCACCGGATTCTGCATTCTGTTTTTCAACAAGGTCTTCTCCTTCTGAACCAGCTACTTTACGACTAAAAAATACTTTTAAATCCGGGTCCAGTGTATTGACAAACATGGAATATTCCGGCCCAAACAGTTCCAGACTGAGGCGCAATCCTTCACCTACAAAGCACCAGGATGTGGTGGTTTCAACGATCAGTTTATTTTTATCTTCATCTAGATATTCAATTAAGGAACGGGCAAAATCTTCTGATGGTCGTTTTGAATAATCTGTTTCTCCATTACTGTTATCAGATAGGATTTTTACATATTCGGGACGCTGCCATTTTAGGCAATCGGTATGCGCACTGATACTGATTGGTGTGATGGAATCGCGAGGTTTGCCTGGCTCTGTTAACATGAAACGCGCTTCCTCAACAGAATGGCACATCATATCATTCAAAACCCCACCACCCTGTAGGGCCCCCTCCCAGAACCATGGCATATGGGGACCACTATGCTCTTCAGCTGCCCGGGCTAAATAAGGACGGCCAGTTGTTGCTGCGCCTCTAGCCCAAACAATCTCTTTGCCGCGGGTGATCGAAGGGGAAAAAACTTGATTTTCCAGGTAACCATCCAAAAGGTTTACGCTTTTTGTCAGTTCTAAAACTTTTTTTGCTTCTGCTACATTTCTACCTAAGGGTTTTTCACAGGTTACCCCGATTAATTCACCTTTTCCGGATGAAATGGCATTGGCAATTTCTTCAAATGTCTCGACTCTTGCGAAGTTGGGAGAACACACCCATAAAGCATGGATATTAGAATCGGCAATCATGTCAGTAATGGAATCATAAGCTTTGGCGTTACTGCCTACACCAACGGTTCGCGCCAAGGCAGCCGATTCTTCAGCCGATGCTTTTGTGCGAGACATCACACCCACCACATCTGCATCTCGTACACCAACTAAAGATTGAATATGAAAGCGGGTAATAAAACCACCGCCTATGAAACCGATACCTAACCGATTTTTAATCACGATTTTTCGGTTTCATCTTTGAATAATGAGAAAAAGAATAATGCTGTAACGAATCCAATACCAGCAAGGGTATACCAAAAAGTAGCATAATCAAAGGTGCCTGCTGTGGTATTGATTTCTTGAAGTTTTCCAGATAGCCATCCTCCTATTACGGGGCCACCACCTAAAATGATTATACCAAAAACTGTTTGGGCCGAATGGCGTACATCCTCATCAGCAATTTTATCAACGTAAATATATCCAGCTGCAAAAAAGAAGGCATAACAAAAACCATGAAGTGCCTGGCTCAATACCATAATCCATGCAGGAAAAACAGTGGTTCCGAAAATGGCATAGCGGGCGAAATATGCAAAGACTCCAATAGCGATCACTTTTCTAAAACCCAACCGCTTCAAGAAAAAGCCCAGATAAGCCATTGTGGCTATCTCAGCAAACTGGCCAATGGTCATAGCCGGACCAATCGCACTATCTTTTATTCCAAGGGCAGAAAGGAAAGGCCCAGTTTGGAGGAAATAGATTTGATGGATGATGCTAACAGCTAAACTTGCAAGGACCAGAATTGTAAATGATTTATAGTTAAATAATGCAAAAGCTTTTTTGAATGCTAGCTTTTCCACTGCATCGGCTTTTGGTGGTGTATGGGGAAGCATGAAGCAAAAGACACCATATGAAATGGAAATCATCGCGGAGAATTTTAATGCATCTGCCAAACGAGCGGTCACATTGGGTACTTCTGGCCCAGAAATAAATGGTGGCATAAGTTGAAATGATAGATCCTGTTGGAGCCAGATCATAGGAAAGGCCCAACTGGCAGCAATCCATCCAATAGTGCCCCAAACCCTGATTTTAGGGAAGTTATTCTCTTTATCGTCAATATGGGAAAATGCCACAGAATTAGACAAGGCCAACGTGGGCATGTATAGTACACTATATATTATGGATAGATAGAGCCATGATGTATAGTCGGTCTGAGAGGAAGTATACCATTTAACAAATCCACCTGTTATGACAAGAAAGGCTAAAATCCGTTCAGTGCTGAAATAACGGTCAGCAAACTGGCCTGCAATGAATGGTGCCGCCACGGCACCAATGGAACCAGCCAACCCCAAGATCATGCCGATTTCTGCACCACTAAAACCCAGTCCACCTTCGGTAACACTGGCCGAGAGATAGCGGGCAGTTAAAGGTAGCCAGGCACCCCACAATGCGTACTGGAGGAACATCATGCCCCCCAATCGGGAGTTTTTTGTCATGAGATAGCGCCTGTGATTATATCAACTTACGGTTCACTGGATCCCATTCGATCCGACGACCTTGGAGATAAGACTCAGTCGCCATATGACAAGCCACAGCTTCGTGGAAGGCCACCTCAATATTACATTTGGGCTGTGAACCATCACGAATTGAATCTAGCCAATCTTTAATGTGCAGGTGAGTTGGATCCACTCGTTTGCCTTCGCGATAGGTGTACAATAATCCTTTATTCGCAAAATATCGTGACGTGGCAGATGTGACCCCATCGATCTGTTTTGACCCCGGAGAATAGGTATAGATCGGGTATCTTGTATTAATAATACCGCTATTCAAACGATCTTTATATTGAGTAGACTCTGAGTCGGCCGTAACGATGAAACCATGAACGGATCCGCCACCACTTTGTCCACCCATCTGCATGGATGCATCATGGCCCATAATTCGATTTCCGCGTGGATTATTGCTGGATAGCGTGGCACTATAAAGCAAAGTCAGATCCTTATCCGGATATTCAAAAGTAGCGTTCCATACATCAGGGACATCTCTACCATCTTTGTAAAAATAGATTCCTCCAGTGGAAGAAGCATATTTTGGAATACCAATTTCCATCATTTGGTTAATAGCGTCAAAGTCATGGGATAGTAGATCACCGGACAAACCCGTGCCATAGTCAAACCAACATCGCCATCTAAAGAATCGTTTTAAAGCTTCTTCGCCAAATGGAACCTTGTTTGGGGAAGGTTCCTGGAAGGTGTCCCAATCAATTGTTTTTTTATTCCCTTTTGGATGGATACCCCATACCCATGCACCCCAAGGGGAATTTCGGTTAGTGGCAATTTCTACCAAGTTGATCGGTCCAAGAAGCCCTTGGTCTATGATCTGTTTAGCTTTTTCATTTGCTTCTACTTGGCGGTTTTGGTGCCCAAGCTGGAAGGTGATTCCTGTTTTTTTCACTGTATCATAAAGATCGATTGCCTCATCAAATGTACGGGTCAACCCTTTTTCACAGTAAACATGTTTCCCTGCTTTTGCAGCATCAATTGCAATTCGGGAATGCCAATGATCCGGTGTTGCGACTACGACGGCATCAATATTGTCATTAGCCAACAATTCGGTATAGTGGCGATACCTGGTTGCTGTTGCTTGCGGCTTGACTCCTGGGCGGACTTCATTCTGGGATGCATTCATCGCCAGTTCTGCATTTACATCAAATAGATCACAGACACCAACAAGAGAGCAATTCAAATCTTCCTGGCTCATGAATGTTGCAAATTGTTTATCTAATTTATTTTTCCTGGCATTTTCTGATACCGTATCCGTCCAACCCTTGGTGGCAAAACCTGCGCCACGAATAAGGTGCGATCCGCGGCCACCATAACCAATGATACCAATATTCAAGTGCCTACTATCTGAAAGGCCTTTAACAACCGCCGGCGCCGATTTTTCTTGAACCAAATTGGCAAGGATGTTTGATTTCTTTAATGTATCTCTACGTATCTTTTGCCAAAGATTAACAAGAAACAGACCAAGCACTGGTACAGTGGCAAGCCCTTTTAACAATTCCCGACGTTTCATATCATTATTTTGCTGGTTGCTATTTTCACTCATGCTATGTTTCCTCTAATTTGATTCTGATTTGGTTAACAATCGATCCAGACCAATTACATGGCCTGTGGGAAATGCATACAACACCCATAGTGCACACGCCTCAATTAAATTTTTATTTACAATAATATAACTGCCTTCTCCTGGTCTGGAATATTCTAACCCTAGAAAGGGAGGCGCAAAAAGAAAATATAATATTACAAAGCCCATTCCCACTAAAGCAGAATAACGGCTAAATAAACCTAACAGGAGTGATGCGCCAACCAAAGTCAAGGCCCACATATTTACGAAATCGGAAATACCCAATAAATTAGGGTTAGATACAATAGTTTTGGCTAATCCTGAAAATATCCATTTTGAATCCAATAGGTAAGCAGCAGATGACCAATATGGATTGATTATTTTTGAAATACCCTCGTACAAAAAATGCCAACCAATGAGAACACGTAAGGTAACGAGCCCATAAAGCTGGCATCGGTTTGCCATGATCGATGAATCTAATTGCCTCATAACTTAAATCCTTCTTATGAATAGAATTGTTTTAAAATATAACTGCAAAGAATAAGGGCGAACTATTCTATAAAACAAGCCGCAATTTGAATAGTGAGTCGACCGTTGTAGAACGGCTTGAAATGAAAGTATTTTCTTTCACTAAAAAAAATAAAACAGGCTATCCTTGAGGAGGGATATATGAGAAAAACATGCATTTTATTTCTAATATTTTTTTCTGTATTGTTGAGTCAGAATTATCAAGTAGACTTTCCACCAGAAGAATTCAAAAAACGTTGGGAAGGTGTCTTTGATCAAATAGGCGATGATGCGGTGGCTATCGTTCAAGGATTCGCGCTTTCCAATGGTTTTATCATGCCGCGCCAAACAAATGCATTCTATTATTTGAGCGGTATTGAAACACCGCATGCATATATCCTTTTGGATGGTCGGGATAAGAAGGTAACCTTATATATGCCACCTCGCAATGTACGGTTGGAGCGAAGTGAGGGGCGAATTCTCAATGCAAATGATGGCAAATTGATTAAAAAATTGGTGGGTGTCGATGCAGTTCGATCTACAGATGAGATGCGGGAGAACTTTCCACCAGATTTAAAACAGGGCAACACAATCTATACCATGTTTACACCAGCTGAAGGACAAGGCCAAAGTCGATATGAGTTAGAAGTAGCAAATGCATCTATTGCAGCTGATGCCTGGGATGGTAGGATCAGCCGTGAGGGGCGCTTCGTTCAATTACTTCGAACGCGGAATCGCCGTAATGTGGTAAAAGATTTGACTACGATCATTGATAACCTAAGAAGTGTGAAAAGCCCTAGAGAGATCGCATTGATACGCCGGGCTTCACAATTAGCAGGATTGGGCATGATCGAGGCGATAAAAAGTACGGAGCCAGGTGTTTGGGAATACCAGTTAGATGGCGTGGCCAGATATGTGTACTTAATCAATGGGGCACGACTGGAGGCTTATCGATCTATTACAGCATCTGGTACTGCTAATATTAGTAATGGGCATTATTACAGAAATGATAGCCAATTGAAGAATGGTGATATGGTTCTTATGGATTATGCACCCGACTTTCGTTATTATGTGAGTGATATTGGCCGTATGTGGCCGGTGAATGGTGCCTATGAACCTTGGCAACGGGAATTGCTCCAAATTATCCTTGAATATCGAAATGTTGTATTGGATATTATCCGGCCCGGGATCACAACAGATCAAATTTTGGAAGAAGCCCAAAAAAAAATGAAACCTATCATGAGACGATATAAATTCTCAAAAAATATTTACAAGAAAGCGGCAGAAAAAATGGTGAGAACCGGTGGTGGAGTACTTTCCCATCCAGTAGGATTGGCCGTTCACGATGATGGACCTTACCGAAAAGGGCCATTAAAAGTTGGACATGTTTTTTCTGTGGATCCTCAAATGTGGGTACCTGAGGAAAATTTGTACCTTCGCTATGAGGATACCGTTGTGGTAACTGAAAATGGTAATGAAAATTTCACGGATTTTTTACCTTCTGAATTAGATGATTTAGAAGCATTGGTGAGGGGAAAAGGAATGCTACAATCTTTTCCGGAAGATTTGATGAAATGGAATTATTAATAGATGGAGATACCCATGAACAAAACTGTTAAAATATTCGTCATATTATTTCTGACCATTGCAACAATCGCTGTTGGGGAGGATGGTTACAAAATGCCTCCAAAAGCGATTAGAGATTTGGTGGATGCACCTTTGACACCTGTAGTTTCCATATCTTCAGATAAAAAACACATTTTGATATTGGAACGGGCTAGTCTGCCATCCATTGAAGAATTATCCCAAACCGAATTACGATTGGCAGGGCTTCGCATTAACCCTAGGACGAATGGTAGGAGTCGCAGTAGTTATTACACCGGCATAGTGGTTCAGGAGTTACAGTCTGGTAGGCAAAAAATGATTAAAAGCCTGCCAAAAGATGGCCGTATTTCAAATGTGAGTTGGTCACCGGATGGAAAACATATTGCGATGACGGTAATAAGGGGATCTCAGATTAATTTATATACAGTTGATATTAAAAGTAGCAAAGCCAAATTATTATTTAAATCACCGCTGAATACTATTTATGGAACCCCATTTTATTGGTTATCCAACAGCAAAGGATTGGTCGTAAAAACCATTATTAGTGGTAGGGGGGATCCGCCAAAGGTATCCTCAGTGCCTAAAGGCCCCGTGGTTCAGGAAAATTTAGGGAAGAAAGCAGCAGCACGAACCTACCAAGATCTTTTAACAAATTCTTATGACGAAGCACTTTTTAAATATTATATGAATGCCCAAGTAGTTTATGTAGATCTGAAAGGCAAGACCAAAAAGATTGGTAAACCGGGAATCATCCGTCGCAATGAACCATCACCAGATGGCAATTATATTTTATTGGAAACAATTCATCAGCCTTTTTCTTATTTGGTGCCATTATATCGGTTTCCAATTTTAGTTGAAGTATTAGATATAGAAGGGAATCTGGTCCATACGCTTCGTGATATTCCCCTTGCGGAATCTATTCCGATTGGTAGGGATGCGGTGATTTCAGGTCCAAGGTCATTTGGTTGGAGAGCAGATTTGGGATCTACGATTTATTATGTGGAAGCATTAGATGGTGGAGATCCAAATGTAAAAACAGAACACAGAGATCAGGTATATACAATTGATTCACCATTTAACATTAATCCAGAACCACTTGTTAAACTAGGTCTTCGGTACAGTGGTATACAGTGGGGTAATCGCGATATTGCGCTTGTTTCTGCAAGAAAATGGTCCATCCGCCGAACCACAACCTGGTTAGTCAATCCATCTAATAAGAATGCTGAAAAAATAATCGATCGTTCGTATGAAGATAGGTATAGGGATCCTGGTAGACCTATGACTGACCAAAATCAATATGGGAGACCTGTGCTATTGTTGGTTGGTAATGGGCATACGATATATATGTCGGGGAATGGGGCTTCCCCTGAAGGAGATCTACCATTTGTGGATGAATTCAATTTGAAGACAAAAAAGACTGTGCGACTGTGGCGGGCAGAAGCACCCTATTATGAAACACCAATCAGTATGTTTGACCCAACAAAAAAAGTAGTTCTCACTAGTAGGGAATCAAAAGATGAAATACCCAATTATTATTTGCGCAGTTTAATTGATGGTTCAGTCAGTGCCGTTACAGATTTTAAACATCCATATCCTCAAATGATGGGTATTTACAAAGAAATGCTTACGTATAAACGTGCGGATGGTATAGATCTTTCTGCAACACTTTACCTACCGCCCGGTCGCAAACCAGGCGATGGACCACTACCTTTGCTTGTTTGGGCTTATCCAAGGGAGTTTAAAACATCAAAGGCCGCATCCCAAGTAGTTGGATCTCCGCATCGATTTTCACGGATTAGTCCAACATCGTCTCTAATAATGCTTGCTTATGGTTATGCGGTACTTTCTGGTGCTACAATGCCGATTATAGGTGAAGGTGATTCTCAACCTAATGATGCATATGTTAAACAATTGGTTGGCAGTGCGCAAGCCGCAGTAGATATCATGATTGAACGAGGTATTACAACAAAAGATCAAATTGCGATAGGTGGGCATTCTTACGGTGCTTTCATGACTGCCAACCTATTGGCCCATTCTGATATTTTTCAAGCAGGAATTGCAAGAAGTGGCGCCTATAACCGCAGTCTTACGCCATTTGGATTTCAATCTGAAGAGAGAACGTTTTGGGAAGCACCAGAGATTTATTTTGCTATGTCGCCTTTTATGCATGCACAAAAAGTTAATGAACCAATTTTACTTATTCATGGAGAGGCCGATAACAATTCAGGCACTTTTCCAGTGCAGAGTAAACGATTTTACCATGCTTTAAAAGGCCATGGAGCAACGGCCAAACTGGTTATGCTTCCCCATGAAAGTCATGGCTACCGTGCTAGGGAATCCGTCATGCATATGCTTTGGGAGACTGCCAACTGGCTTGATACCTATGTAAAAAAAGATGTAAAGGAATAAACTAATGTCTAAAAAAGATATGTCTTTTGACACAAAACTTATCCATGCAGGTGAACCAGACCCTCGAATTGAAGGGGCTGTTAGTATTCCTATTTTTCAAAGTTCTACTTTCGAATATGCCGGACAGACAGACTATGATTCATTGCGCTATATTCGCCTGAACAATACACCCAACCATGTTGCCCTGCATAAAAAACTGGCGGCTCTAGAAGGAGCCGAATCGGCTTTGGTAACATCCAGTGGGATGAGTGCCATCACAACAGCTTTACTTACCTATTTAAAATCTGGCGATCATTTGTTGGCCCATAGCACACTTTATGGTGGTACTGCAGATTACGTTAAACATGATTTACCACAATATGGCATTGAAGTTGATTTTTTTGATGCTATGATTCCAGATGATTGGGAATCCAAAGTGAAGTCCAATACCAAGGTTGTTTATGTGGAAACAATTACCAATCCACTGATGGCTGTCCCGGAATTGGGAGCTATCATTGAGTTGGGGAAAAAGCACAAATTGATTTCCATGATCGATAATACATTTGCCAGCCCGGCATTGTATTGTCCTGTCATGCAGGGATTCGATATCTCCCTTCATTCAGCAACAAAATATTTAAACGGCCACACAGATATTGTTGCTGGCGTGGTTATCGGCAGTGAGAATCGCATTTCAAAGATACGATCCAAGTTGAATCATTTAGGTGGGTCTCTAGATCCAAATGCCTGTTTTTTACTTCATAGGGGAATAAAAACTTTATCATTAAGAATGAACCGACAATGTCAAAATGCTATGATGATCGCACGATTTCTGGAAAGTCATCCAAAAGTGAAACAAGTGAATTATCCAGGACTTGAATCTAATCCTAGCCATAACCGGGCAAAGGAATATCTTTGTGGTTTTGGTGCTATGATAAGTTTTGAATTAGCAGGGGATGTCCATTCGGCGGATGCATTTATAGGTAGGTTGGAATATCCGATTTGTACTGCTAGCTTGGGCGGAGTAGAATCATTGGTGACACGTCCGGTTCAAACATCTCATTCACTGTTAAGTTCGGACGAATTAGCGAAAGCAGGCATATCAGATACACTCATTCGATTATCGGTAGGGATTGAATCGGGTGATGACCTTATTGCAGATCTAAAACAAGCTTTAGATTGATAATTTTTGTCCATGATTAAATTGTTCTGATTATACGGACATGCATTTAAAATAATTACAGCACAGCAGTTGGGTTACTCATCATTTCAAACACAGGATAGACTATGAAAAAACTATTATTAAATTTTTTGGCAATTACATTTTTTGCCAGCTGCACGAAATATGATACCATTATACGTAATGGAAATATTTATGATGGAACTGGGGGGAAACCTTACCCGGCTGACTTGGCCATAAAAGGAGACAAGATTGCGAAAATAGCGCCGAATATACTCGAACGGGGTAAAGAAGAAATCGATGCCAGCAACATGGCTGTTTCCCCTGGGTTTATTAACATGCTTAGTTGGGCGACAACCTCATTAATAGCTGATGGTCGTTCTCTCAGCGATATAAAACAAGGTGTTACCCTGGAAGTATTTGGAGAAGGTGGATCCATGGGTCCGCTGAATGAGCAGATGAAGGAAGATGAAAAAGCGGGTATGGGTGAATTCAAATATGATATTGACTGGACCACGTTGGGAGAATACTTAGAATCTCTCCAGCGACGTGGTATATCTACCAATGTTGCTTCATTTATTGGTGCCACGACGCTAAGAATTCATGAAATTGGCTATGAAGATCGTCCACCAACAGATCAAGAAATGGAAAATATGCGTAATCTTGTGCGTCAAGCTATGGAGGAAGGTGCGCTTGGAGTCGGCTCTTCACTCATATATGCTCCCGCCTTTTATTCTTCCACAGAAGAATTGATTGAATTGTGTAAAATCGCTTCAGAGTATAACGGTATGTATATATCTCACTTGCGTAGTGAGAGCAATCAATTTTTGGAAGCGCTGGAAGAATTAATCACCATTTCGGAAAAAGCTGGAATCCGTGCTGAAGTTTACCATTTGAAAGCCGGTGGAGTAAAAAATCATCATAAAATGGATCAGGCAATTGCTAAGATTGATGCCGCCCGCAAGGGAGGATTAGATATTTCTACAGATATGTATACCTACATTGCCGGTGCCACAGGTTTGAATGCCCATATGCCTCCATGGGTTCAAGAAGGAGGTTATAATAAATGGGTGGAACGGTTAAAAGATCCGGATATTCGTGCACAAGTCAAGCAGGAAATGACCACTGACACAGATGAATGGGAAAACTTGGGCTATCTTGCCGGTCCAGATGGTGTGTTGTTTGCTGGGTTTAAAAATTCTGACTTGCGACAATATATTGGTAAAACGCTAAAAGAAGTAGCTGATGAACTTGGAAAACATTATGCTGACGTAGTTATAGATTTTGTGATTCAGGATGGCAGTCGTGTGGACGTGGTATATTTTCTTATGTCTGAGGAAAATGTAAAGAAACAGATTCAATTACCTTATATAAGTTTCGGTTCGGATGCAGGGTCTTTGGCTCCAGAAGGGGATTTTTTAAAATATAACCCTCATCCTAGAGCTTATGGAAATTTCGCCCGGCTGCTTGGGAAATATGTACGGGAAGAAAAACTAATTCCATTGGAAGAAGCGATATATAAATTATCGGGCCTTTCTGCGAATAAACTAAAAATCAAGGATCGCGGATATCTAAAAAAAGGGAATTTCGCTGATGTAGTCATCTTTGATCCTGCAGCCATACAAGACCACGCTACCTTTGCCAATCCTCATCAATTAGCAACTGGAGTTCATCATGTTTTTGTAAACGGCATGCAAGTATTGAAAGATGGTGAACATACCGGTAGAACTCCTGGCCGGGTGGTGCGTGGGCCCGGTTATAAAAAATAATACCCAATGAAAATTGTATATGCAAAGTTCTGGTCAGAAGACCTTGAACTTACGCGTCCTTACAGTATTGCCTATGAAACAATTGAAGCAGTTGAAAATATATTTGTTTATTTAGTTCTAGAAAATGGAACGTGGGGCATTGGTTCCGGGAGTCCAGCAGAATTTATAACTGGAGAGAATATTGCCATGAGCCGTGGAGTTTTGCAAAATCACTTGGAGGCATTGGTAATCAATAAAGATATCGCGTCTTTTGGAGATATTTGCCAGTCGATGTCTCGTACATTGAAATCAACACCTGCAGCCAGGGCCGCAATTGATATTGCACTACACGATGCCTGGTCTAGATTCAATGAAAAACCGCTGGTGGAAATCCTAGGTAGATCGCATCAATCTTTTCTTACCTCAATCACAATCGGAATCAAATCGATACAGGAAACGTTGAGTGAAGCGATTGAATATGTAGATAGGGGGTTCCGGATACTGAAGGTAAAAACGGGGGAATCAGTAACAGAAGATATTGAACTGATTCGGAAACTGCGTGAGGCGGTTGGGAAAAATATTTTAATTCGGGTTGACGCAAACCAGGGTTATACATCTGAAAATTTGGTACAGTTTGCCAAGGGTACAGCTGCAGAAAATGTTGAATTTATCGAACAGCCTTTGCCAATTGATAAAGATGGTGATATGATGCAAGTTTCTGAAAAGATTCGTGTTCAATGTGCTGCAGACGAAAGTTTACACCATCCTGCTGATGGGGAACATCTAGCAGCGGAACCTCATAAATTTGGGATCTATAATATTAAACTGATGAAAAGTGGTGGTATATATCCAGCTTTGGAAATTGCCAACACAGCACAACTTTCTGGAATCGATCTTATGTGGGGGTGTATGGATGAGAGTAGGATCAGTATTTCTGCAGCATTGCATGCAGCTCTGGCTTGCCCAGCCACAACATATCTTGATTTGGATGGTAGCCTGGATCTTGCAAGGGATCTTGTCACTGGCGGTTTTGTTCTTACAGATGGGTACTTATCTGTATCAGATGCACATGGACTCGGTGTAAAACTGATTGAAAAAGTGACAGTCTGAAATGGATAAAGCGATTGTATTTACCCATAACTTACTGGCTGAAAATTTTGCCAAAACATGCCACGGTTTGCTACGGGGTACAGACCGCTTCGAAATTTTAAGTGTGATAGATGCTGACCACGAAGGCAAGGATGCGGGTACAGTTCTCAATGGAAGTCCATTGGGGATACCAGTGTATAGCTCCATGGCCCAGTTTTTTGAACATTCAAATGAAAGTCCTGAATTTTGCATTGTGGGTGTGGCCTTTCCTGGGGGTGTACTACCAGAAGATTGCCGCAAAGAGTTGTTAGCCGCCATGGATCACGGTCTTTCCATCATCTGTGGTTTGCACCATTATTTGAGTGAAGATCCAGAATTTCAAAGTTCTGCAAAAAATAATGAAGTGAAACTAATTGATATCCGTAAACCACGGCCAGTATCGGAACTGCATTTTTGGACAGGAGAAATTCTTGAAGTGACAGTACCGATCATCGCCATATTGGGTTCTGATTGTGCCGTGGGTAAACGTACAACTGCTCGGTTCATTATGGAAGTGTGCCGAAGCAGAGGAATAAAAACAGAAATGATTTATACCGGACAAACAGGCTGGATGCAGGGTTACAGCCATGGTTTTATCTTTGATGCCACACCAAACGATTTTGTAAGTGGTGAAATTGAACGGGTGGTCCTTGAATGTGTGGATGTATCTAAACCAGAGCTGATACTGCTGGAAGGTCAGTCCTCTTTGCGGAACCCATCCGGACCATGTGGGTCAGAATTTCTTTTATCCGGGAATGCCAAAGGTGTAGTACTGATACATCCACCAGGCCGAAAACACTTTGTGGATATGGAAGAATTAGGTTTTCAAATCCCTGATATAGAAGATGAAATAGAATTAATTCAAAAGTATGGGTCAAAAGTGATTGGTGTTGGACTGAATGAGGAAGGTTGCGACATGGGTCGGCTACGGTCAATTCAGCAAGCAATATCAAAAAAAATGAATATCCCGGTTGTTCTCCCATTGACAGATGGGGTCAATGAAATTGTTGATGGAATTCAAACTTTCATGAACCAATGAATAGTCCTTTCTTTCAGAAATATCTATTACCCGGGTTCATTTTTCAATCTCTTATTATTGGTGGCGGGTATGGTACAGGTCGGGAGCTGGTGGAATTTTTCTTAACTGCTGGACCTTTAGCTGGGCTAGTCAATATGGCTGTGGCCACTATTATCTGGAGCATCGTATTAGCAGTTTGTTTTGAGTTTGCACGCATGGGTCGCTGCTATGAATACCGATCTTTCGTGAAAGGGTTACTTGGTAGATGGTGGATCAGCTATGAAGTGCTTTATTTAATCGGATTGATACTGGTGGTCTCTGTAATGGGTTCTGCTTCTGGAGAGATTTTTCTTGAAATGTTTGAAGCACCAGCCCTTGTAGGCATCGTTATGATGATGGGATTGGTTGGATTAATTGTATTTTTTGGAACAAAATTGATTGAGAAGGTTCTTTCGTTTTGGTCCTTCTTACTTTACGGTGCATTTCTTATCATGTTTGGTGCAGCATTTACAATGTTTTATGATACCATAGGAAACAGTTTTGACATGCAACCGATAGGTTCCAATTGGGCTTTAGGTGGCATCAAATATGCAGCCTATAATATAGGTTTGGCACCAGCAATATTGTTTTGTGTCCGTCATATCGAAACTCGTCGTGAGGCATATATATCTGGCCTTACGGCAGGTGTCATTTCTATGATTCCTGCTCTTTTGATGTTTTTGGCCATGTTGAGTCAATACCCCGATATTATTCAAGCTTCTGTTCCCGTAAACCTTATACTGGATAAAATTGGCTGGAGTAATTTTAAATTTCTATTTCAGATCGTTTTATTTGGGACATTTATTGAAACAGGGGTAGGTTTAATCCATGGTTTTAATGAACGTGTTGTTGCCGTTTACCCGAAACTGACAAACCAGTGGCGCTTAGCGATTGGGATATTGATTCTGACTATTTCTATATTTGTAGCCAACGCTGTGGGCCTGGTCGGATTGATTGCACAGGGATACGGGGCACTGACCTGGGGTTACTGGGTTCTCTTTGTTATTCCTGTCTTAACCTTGGGAGTGAGAGCAATTCTAAAAAATGAATGACTTGATAAGAAATTTGAACGATTTTGTTTCTGAAAATTTCCCTGTTGATAAAGTAACCTCTTTTTTGACGGATTACGATTTGAAACCAGAGGTAATTGAAAAGTACTGCTTTTTTAAGGATGAAAAATATTCTCGAAATTTGGTATACAAGGATGAACATTTCGAATTATTAATCGTTTGCTGGGACTCGGGCCATAAAGCACCCATTCATGGGCATGAAGGTGAGAAGTGTTGGATGAAAGTAGAAAAAGGTTCCCTTCAGATTTGTAACTATCAATTGAAATCAATGAATCCACTTTCTCTTACTATGACTGATTGTATTGATGGTATGGCGGGATTTTTGGATGGCCCAGCGGATATTCATTCCGTTGAAAATATACAAGACAAACCAGCAATCAGTCTCCACCTATACACCAAACCTTTTGAAGAATGTGATATTTACTGTATAGATAAAGGTACCATTGAAAGAATACCCCTGGTATATGATAGTGTGTATATGGAGTTATGTTAGATTAAATATCAGTTACTTTGATATTTTCGATAAATAAACAATATGATAATTCCAGCCAAATTAGGAAACCATATTTCCGGTCTAGACCACGATATCCCATCGAATGAAAAGTCACTGAGGGGCCAAAAAAGTTTGGTAGGGAAGAATTCCTTTGGGTGAAATGGAAAATCCAACAAAATATGAAAAGGCCAACCCAGCATAGCAAAGGCAATATCTTTACGATAGCGATTTATAATCCCGATGCATAGGAAGGCGCTGATAAAGCTGTGGGAAATGTTATAGTTAATAAATAACCACCAGGGAATCGTATCAATTGGTGGTGGTCCACCGCCAAATTTAAAGTCACCTCCTAATATTCGAATCAATAACAGTATTCCAAAAGAAACAAGGTCTGGCATTGCACCAAAAAATAGCGCAATCCATGGCCTACTACGGTATCCAAATAATCCTCTGGCCCATAGAGCGTGACTAAAGGTGTCCATTAGTTTATATTATATCGAGACACATTACAATGTGTCTTTAGAATAATTCATTCAAGTTTTGATATAAATCCAAAGACTCTGGATTCGCCAAGGCATCTTTATTTGAAACTTTATCTCCGTGAATTATTTTTTTCACAGCGATTTCTACTTTTTTTCCATTAATTGTATAGGGTATATCCTTTGTCTCCAGTACAATGGCCGGTACATGGCGGGGTGAACAGTTGTTTCGAATGGATTGTTTTATTTGCTTGGTTAGATTTTCAGTTAAGATACATTTTTTATTTAGCTTAATAAATAGGATGACCCTTTCATCGTCTTTCCATTTTTGTCCCACGACCAGGCTGTCTTCCACCTCATCAAATGTATCGACCACACGGTAAATCTCGGCTGTGCCAATGCGAACACCTCCAGGATTTAAGGTGGCATCGCTGCGTCCAAAAATCTGCACACCTCCATGATCATTGATTTCTATATAATCACCATGATACCAGATTCCAGGTAATACATCAAAATAGGCCTGATGATATTTTTCACCATTTGGGTCATTCCAAAAATGAATAGGCATGGATGGAAAGGCTTTTCGGCAAACGAGTTCACCTTTTTCATTTTGGATTGGGTTTCCTTCCGGGTTGTAGGCAGCTACATCCATGCCCAAAGTAATAGATTGGAGTTCGCCGCGATAGACCGGTAAAGTTGGATTTCCTCCAGCAAAACATGAAATGATGTCTGTTCCACCGGAAATAGAAGCTAGCTGAATTTCTTTTTTGATGTGATTATAGACATAATCAAAACTTTCCTCAACTAGAGGGGATCCTGTAGAAAAAATAGTTCGCATTGACTCTAAGGAGTGTGTCTTTATGGGGTTTAATCCTTTCTGTCTGCAGGCTTCTATGTATTTTGCACTAGTACCAAAATGGGTGATTTCCAGTTCATCGACCATATCCCACATGGCATTTGAATTTGGTTGAAAGGGTGATCCATCATAAAGCACTATTGCTGCCCCAATAGCAAGATTACTTACAAGCCAATTCCACATCATCCAACCGCAGGTAGTAAAATAAAAAATGGTATCATCTTGATAAATATTGCTGTGGAGGCGTAATTCTTTTAAATGTTGGATTAAGGTTCCGCCAGCACCATGGACGATTGATTTTGGCAATCCTGTTGTCCCGCTTGAATACATGATATATAAAGGATGCTGAAAGGGAAGTTGTTCAAATTTCAATGGGGATGGATTGGAATCCTTAAAATTATCCCAAAGTATTCCATTTTTCACTGATGATATATCGGGGTTGCTTTCTGTATAAGGTGTAACCACCACACGATTTACAGAGGGAAGTTGATCAAGAATGCTGTTCAGCTTTTCAAGTGAGTCAAACTTTTTTCCATTGTAGTAATAACCGTTTGCAGCAAAGAGAACTTTTGGTTCGATCTGGGTGAATCGATCTAAAACGCCTTTTATACCAAAATCAGGCGAAGAGGATGACCAAATTGCACCAATGGAAGCAGTCGCTAGCATAGCGATTATCGTTTCGGGCATGTTTGGCATGAACCCCGCTACACGGTCACCTTGTTGAATACCTATTTTTCTAAGGGCGGAAGCAAGCTTTTCAACTTCATCAAATAATTCGTTATAGGATAACGTTTGAACCGCTTGACCTTCTCCTTTAAAATGGATTGCCGGTTTTTCAGAACGAATTCTGAGGAGATTCTCAGCAAAGTTCATTTTTACTCCATTAAACCATTGAGCACCAGGCATTTTTGAATCATCGTCTACAACTTGTGTATAATCACCAGAAAATTCAATGGCCATGAACCCCCATATCGCTTTCCAAAAATCTGAAATATTTGATATGGACCACTCATAGAGGTCAAAATAATTTTTTAGATTAATATTAAATCGAGAATTGACCTGATTACGAAAGGCTTCCATTTGGGAAGCATTAATTTGGTTTTGGGTTGGTGTCCAAAGTATAGGATTCATCTTATTGCTAACATTTGAAGGAGGGATTTTATTCAGATTTAATATTTAATGGATACATAATAAAAAAGCCCCCGGGTCGTATACCACAACGGGGGCTTTTTTATTATTAGAATTGACCTTTATTTTTCTTTGCTCATTTCAGATGGTATAATCATTACGGCAGGAACAGCTGCATCACTGACCATATTATTAAATTGAAACAGATCCTCCGTAAGCACTTTGTCCATTTTTTTATAGTGGGTCTGTGCCTGCGATACGAGATCTTCCAATACGCCGTACGATTGTGCTGTAGGCCTTGCATCAACGCTGGAGACCACTCGGACCAAGGCTGCAATTTTGTTATCCAGTTTGATAGGGTAGTTTAACGGATCCTGGCCACTTTTTGACTTAACCTGGATTAACTCCTCTTCGATTGCAGAGAGTTTTTTGGTTAGTTCTTTTCCCGCGGTAAGAACCTCTTCATTCTTAAACCCTGATTTATCCATTAAGCTGGTCAACGTATTAATTTGCTTTTTAATGCTGCGCATGGTCAGGATTTTTTCATTGATTTCTGTTGTTCGATCACGAATGTCCATCAGCAAGTTAAACTGAGCTCGAAAATCTGCTTGCGTGGTGTTTATCCGTGGATCTTTTATGATGAAAAAAGATTCCGTCTGGGAATTGCCGTTCACGGTTAATCGAACTTTATATTCACCGGGAACTGCTTTCGGACCAATATGGGAGCCTCCCCACATAACAGCGTTGGGAACCTTTTTGGCATCCGAGTAGCGCATGTCCCATACAAAGCGATTCATGCCTTGTTTTGTGTCAGCGACGGGTCCTGGCTTCTTTTTGTCCTTTTTATTGGTGTAAGTCTTGATAACATCACCATCCGATTCTATGAATTCCAGAGTGAATTCATCTTCCGTGTTGAGTTTTTCGTCCAAATAATAAAATGTCATTACTCCATTTGGAGGATTCTTTCCTGACGTTGGACTTGGGCCACCCCAACCGCCACCGCCTGGTAGCCGATAAGTACTGCGGGGTATATAGAGATGTGTTTTAGATTTTGCGATTTGGTCTGATAATTGATGCAGGGGTGTCAAGTCGTCTAAAATCCAAAATGAACGTCCCTGTGTAGCAACAACCAGATCATTTTCTTTTACCACCAAATCAGTAACAGGTACAATGGGTAGATTCAGCTGTAATGACTGCCAGTTCTTGCCGTCATCAAATGATATATATATACCCGTTTCTGTTCCCGCATAGAGATAACCCTTTTTTCCAGGGTCCTCACGAACAACGCGTGTAAAAGCACCATCTGGGATCCCTTTTGAAATGAGTTTCCATGTTTTTCCATAGTTGCTAGTTTTGTAGAGATAGGGCTTAAAGTCATCCAACTTATAGCGGGTGACAGCCATATATGCAGTTGCCGGATCATGGGGTGATTGGTCAATGCTATTAACCATTCCAAACTCTGGCAACATGCTCGGCGTTACATCATCCCAGGTTTTTCCACCATCTCTAGTTAAGTTGACACGACCATCATCTGAGCCTACCCAGATTACATCTTTTTCATGGGGAGATGGTGTAATCACAAAAATAGTACAATAATATTCTACTCCAGTGTCATCCTTTGTAATTGGACCTCCAGACTCATCCTGCATCGATAGTGTGTTGGTTGTCAAATCGGGGCTAATGATTTCCCAGGATTGACCCTCGTTGGTGGTTTTATGAAGGTATTGTGACCCTACATATAATGTATTTGCATCATGGGGATCAAATTCGATGGGAAAATTCCATTGGAAACGGTATTTCATATCCTTTACGCCGTGCCCCATTGGGTTATCAGGATAAACCGTGATGTTTCGCCGTTCTTTGGTGCTATGATCATAGCGTGTTAAAAAACCACTATAAGAACCGGCATAAACAATATTGGGATTCTCAGGATGGGGAGCCACGTGTGCACTTTCACCACCACCTACAGGATAGTAATCCCGTTCTGTGATGCCGCCAGAAGTAGTTCGTGATGCAATCGAAACGGTGCTGTTATCCTGCTGACCAGCATAAACACGATAGGGGAATTGATTATCAACATCAGCACGATAGAACTGAGCAGTCGGTTGGTTATGATAAGTACTCCAGGTTGCGCCTGCATCAAAGGAAACCTGCCCGCCACCATCATCCGCGATAATTAAATGTTGTGAATCTTGAGGATCGATCCAAAGGTCATGATGATCTCCATGTGGTGTACGTATTGAATTGAATGTTTTTCCACCATCCTTTGAACGCCAAAATCGGACATTCAAAACATACACCAAATCTTCATTTTCCGTATCAGCATAAACCCGAGAATAATACCATGCCCTTTGGCGTAAGTTATTATCAGAACTTGTTTTTATCCACGTTTCACCAGCGTCGTCTGACCGGAATAATCCACCTTCTCGATTTTCAATAATGGCCCAAACTCGGTCAGAATTCAATGGAGAGACAGTGACACCAATAATGCCAACGATTCCCTCAGGTAATCCTTTGTTTTTTGTAATCTCTTTCCAGGTATCACCGCTATCTGTTGATTTCCACAGGCCCGATCCCTCACCGCCGCTTTCCAGGCTGTACGGTGTCCGTTTGATGCGCCATGTAGATGCATAAATAATACGTGGATTATTTGGATCAAGGATGAGGTCACAGGCACCCACTTCATCATTGATGTATAGAACTTTCTCCCAGGTATCACCTCCATCTGAACTGCGAAATACACCCCGTTCGTCGTTAGGACCGGATAAATGTCCCAACACAGCTGCATACACCAAGTCTGGGTTTCTAGGATGGATACGAATTCTGGGGATACGGTGGGAATCTTTCAGACCCACATCTTTCCAGGTTTTCCCCGCATCGGTAGATTTCCAAATACCGTCTCCATGTGATACATTCCCGCGGACAGTAACTTCACCACCGCCAACATAAATGACATTGGGATCCCATTCACTAACAGCGACTGCACCAATTGACCCTCCGTAAAATCCATCCGAAAGGTTATCCCAGGTTTGACCGCCATTTTTGGTTTGCCATACGCCCCCGCCTGTGCCACCAAAATAAGCTACAAATTTATTACCAGGAATACCTCCTACTGCCGCTGATCTGCCACCTCGGAAAGGTCCAATATTTCTATATTTTAAAGCTTTAAACAGGGATTCACTGTATACTTCCTTTGCCATTGTAAATGACAACCCTGCAAATAAAACAAGCAGAATCCGTAGGTATTTGTTCTTGAAGTGCATAGAAAACCTCCTTGTTATAACACATGACACTTGAAACTCGCTAGTAATTATAGGCCTATAATTACTTTTTGTGCAAGAGAACAAAAAATCCACGTTAAATTTCCTGGTTATAAAATAAAGTCATAAATGAAAATTGCATTCTTAACAGCAGGTGGTCTGGCACCATGTTTATCGGCATCTATTGGATCTCTGATTAATAATTATAATCAATTGGTACCAGACGCAAAACTATTGGGCTATCTCAATGGGTATAAGGGATTATTACTGGGACGATCTATTAATATTCCGAACGCGGTCAAAGAAAAAGCAGAAATCTTGTATTCTTTTGGAGGAAGCCCCATTGGTAATAGCCGGGTCAAATTGACCAATACTGAGGACTGTGTGAAACAGGGTTACATCAAGCCTGGCGAAAATCCTTTAGAAGTGGCAGCCAATCAACTGGTGAAAGATGGTGTTAATATTTTTCATACCATTGGCGGGGATGACACGAATACCATAGCAGCCCAATTATCAGTTTATTTAAAAAAGAATGGTCATGATCTTACTGTAGTAGGGTTGCCTAAAACAGTGGATAATGATATCTTCCCTGTTACCCAGTCTTTGGGTGCCTGGACAGCTGCTGAACAGGGAGCTATATTTTTTGAAAATATCGCTAATGAAAACACGACCAGTTCACGACAACTTATTATCCATGAAGTGATGGGACGGCATTGTGGCTGGCTGACAGCTTATACGGCGCAAATATATCATAAACGGTTAAAACAGCGGACTTTTTTACCAGAATTGTTGATTGACCAACAGCGCTGGGATGTAGATGCAGTTTATGTTCCGGAATTGGAAATAAATTTTAATGATGAGTGCGAGCGATTGATCAAACTAATGGACAAAAAAGACTCCATCAATATTTTTTTAAGCGAGGGGGCCGGCATGAGAACTATCATGAAAGAAAAAGAATCCTCAGGTGAAGAAGTAATTCGGGATGCGTTTGGACATGTTGCTCTGGACACTCTCAATCCAGGCCAGTGGTTTGCCAAACAATTTGCTAGCCGGTTGGAAGCGGATAAAACTCTTATTCAGAAAAGCGGTTATTTTGCCCGCAGTGCTGTACCCAATGCACAAGATTTAAAATTAATCATGAAATCCGGAGCGCTTGCAACTCAAATGGCAGTGGAGGGAAAATCTGGTGTGGTAGGATTGGATGAAGAGAACAAGGATGAGTTGAGTTTGATTGATTTTGATCGCATCAAAGGGGGAAAACCCTTCAATACAGATCAGGATTGGTTTCACGATCTTTTGGATGAAATTGATCAGCCAAAGAGATTGAAAAAACATTAGACAGAAATACTGAATAAGGCTGGAGAAATAATTATGGGATTGAATCTAAAAAGTTTGGAAGCTGTAGCTGAAGCAATGGTTGCGCCAGGGAAAGGTATTTTGGCTGCAGATGAGAGTACAGGAACTATTGGCAAACGTTTGGCACAAGTTAATACGGAGAATACGGCGGAAAATCGCAATGCCTACCGTGATTTATTATTCAGTGCGGATGGTATAGAAAAATATATTAGCGGTGTTATTATGTACGATGAAACCCTGCACCAGTCATCATTGGCTGATGGTACAGCTTACACTGAATATTTAGCAGCGAAAGGCATGATCCCGGGGATTAAAGTTGATACTGGAGCTCATGATCTTGCTGGAAGCGAGGGTGAAAAAGTGACCAGTGGTTTAGATGGTCTCGATGATCGCTTAAAAGAATATCGTCAAATGGGAGCGCGTTTTTCCAAATGGCGAGCAGTTATTAATATAACGGAAGATAATCCTAGCGGATATTGCATTAGCGCCAATGCTCATGCTTTGGCCCGCTACGCCGCCCTATGCCAGAAAAATGATTTGGTTCCGATTGTTGAACCGGAAATCCTGATGGAGGGTGATCATGATATTGATGACAGTTTTGTGGTGACGGAGGAAGTTTTACATACCGTCTTTTTTGAACTGTATTCTCAGGGCGTGAATTATGAACAAATGGTTTTAAAGCCTAATATGGTGCTTTCCGGCTATGATGGTTCAGATCGTGCTGGTGTTGATGAAGTGGCCGATGCAACATTGCAATGTTTAGCTAGAACAGTTCCTGCCGCTGTACCCGGAATTGCTTTTTTGTCTGGTGGCCAGAGCGATGAAAATGCAACAGCTCATTTAAATCGGATGAATCAATTCGTAAATGGTAATAAACCATGGAATCTATCCTTTTCATATGGTCGTGCCCTGCAGCAGCCGGCTTTGAAAGCTTGGATGGGGAAGGCAGAAAATGTCGGTGCTGCCCAAATGGCATTACTTAAACGCGCAAAGTTAAATGGTTTGGCAACAATGGGAGAATATTCCTCGGAGATGGAATAAAATAAGTTATAGACGCACTATGTTCGTCTTTCAATGTTATTTATAATAAGTTTTTCAGACAGTGCGTTGTACCACCCCTTAGATAAAACGGGGTAGAATTTTTCATAGTTTAGATAGTTAATTTAAATACAAGGGTATAGGAAGGAACCCATTCGCCATCGCTTTGCGTTATAACATATTTGTAAAATATAGTTGGTCTCCCGATTTTTAACTTTGGTAAATCAAAACCAAATGAGCACCAGTTTATATAGTGTTCCCAGGTTTTCGGTGCAAAAAAGAATTCATTACTGATAAAAGGTGTGATTTTTAATGATGATATTGGTTTCGGTGCTTTGATTTGAATCCGACTTCGATTTCTCATTTCATCTTCCTTTCCTTCACGAATCCGGTATTCCATGCGTGTTCGAAACTGCCATTTAACATTTGGCCTATTGATATTTTTAATCAGTTGGACTTGTGGTCGACGTTCTAGACTCCAGGCATCTTCTTTGGTTCGGTATTGAGCACGGTATTTTAATTCTACAATCCATGACTGCTGAAAAGGATAAGCGATGCCAAAATCAATATGCTTATGATAAAATCCGGTTTCATTGGTACGGCCGTCAAAATCAACAGTCACTGTTGATTTTCCAAGTGTGCGTTTGATTACTAATTTATCTTGATGATTGAACTGGCTGTTTAGTAAACCAATAGAAAAGATTAATAGAGTCAGGAATTTTCGCATCTAATATTCTATAGTATTCATTGTGGAACCAAAATTTTCATTATCCGTCATTAAAACCAACTTATCTTTCTGAAATATCATGGCTTCCACCTTTTGTCCATCAAAGGTCATAATGGCTTTCAGTAAATCAGGGTGGGTTGGTGTAAATGCGCCTGCATGACTGAATTGACCCAATTCATAAATGAAAGTTGAAAACGGTCCATCATCTCCAGGATCAGAAGTAGCAGAGCACCAGAGGCTGCCATCAGTTTTTAAGGCTAAGTCGGCAATGTTTCTTTTATCCAATTTTGGCTGTGGCAAATCAAATGTTAAAGTTTTTACTTCTTTAAATGATTTAGACCTTGGGTTAAACAAAGCGGTAAATAAAGTGGATTTTCGGGAATCGGAACCTCGGTCTCCGTAAATGATAACGAGACCTTGCCCGGATGGGAAGATGGCGATCCCTTCCAAATTCATTTTTGGTTTTAAATTGGGTAAAGTATAGGTATGAAGAATATCAATGCGATAATCTTTTGGATCAACTGAAGCCTCATAGCATTTACCAGTACTTTCCATGAAAATATATCGATTTTCAAAATTGGGGAATTGGTAAGCACTTTCCAAATCATAGGGTAACTCGGGTTCTGGCCATACCAGAGGTGTGATCTGATACTTTTTATCAATGAAACTGACACGAGGCTGATTTTTTTTCTTGTTATCGTGGACCACCAAGAATCCATCTTTAAAAGCGACGACACCGCTAACTGAATATATCCGTTCCGAATGAATTGTCTTCCAAGGTGATAACGATAAAAAAAATATAGATATTATTAGGGAAATAATTTGAATCATTTTTTCCAGGTATTGTAAGGATGTTTTGAAATAAAGGCATTATAGTAATGTTCATCTCCAGTAACCTCATCGGTTACCCATTTGGGAAGCGTAACCTGCTCATCCTCTGATTTTAGTTCCACTTCAGCTATCCAGAGCCCATCATTATGCCCATGGAATTGATCCACGTCCCATTGTTTTCCCTCAACTATTACATGATAACGTGTTTTTTCAATAATATCATTTTGACAAAGTTTTAAAAGCGCTTTGGCTTCATCTAAAGGAATTTCATATTGAAATTCATCCCTTGATAAACCGGTTCCGCTTGATTTTACCGTTAAAGTTGATACTTCATCCCTGATGATGCGAACGCGCACGATACCAGAATCAGTGATTGCAATATATCCCTGCTCAAAATGTGCGCCTTTAGTCTCGTTTGGCCAATGCGCAAGATCCACCAGGAATTTTCGTTCAATTTCTTTTGCCATGGGTCACTTTTAATCCATAAATAAGCCCGGATGTTAGGATCCCAGGATAGAATGGTTCAAGGTTTAGAGGGTAGCCATCCATAATTTTTCCTGAAATGGTCCAGATAACGCTAACCAATACTGGTAAAACCATCATCGTTACGATATCCGGTCCTGATAATTTTTTTGCACTAAAAGAAAGTAAAAATGGCAATACAAGTCCAGGGACCAGGATTGATCCCAAAACATACCAAAGTTTCACAACTGATGGGATACTGAAAGCCAGACCCAAGGCAATCAGGGCCGTTACAACAAGTCCTTTTTGGACAAATCGGTTGGAAGCATTTGACCATGATTTTTGAGCGCTGTTGGCAGGTGTTTGAATTCGCCATATAATATCCCGGCCAAATGTTATGGCGCTGATCAAACCAAGAGAGTCAATAGTAGACATAATAGTGGATAATAATCCGGTGATAAAAATACCATATGCCAGGGGAGGAAGGACCATGGCACCCAAGCGGGGATAGGCTAATAATGGATCTCCAGGGCTTAGTAATGCCTTGGCGTAAAGACCGGTAGATATTGTCAGTATATCAAAAATGAACCAGAATCCGATGGAAATCAAAATACCGGTTTGGGCAGTTTTGGGCGATTTAGCTGCAGCGCAGCGCTGGTAAAATCCAGGATCTACGAAGGTCCATAAAGCAATAAAAAACCAGACCAGAATGTATTGGATGGATGCACCACCGGTGGGATTCAAATGAGATTCAGGTAAATTGCTTGTGGCCTCTAAAAATGTGCCAGCAGACTTCATGGAAAAAATGAGCAGAAGTATAAACCCCAGGAACATGAATCCAAATTGTAATAGATCGGTGCGAACCACGGCTTTGAAACCGCCCAACCAGATATAGCTCAGGCTCAGCCCCACGGCGATGATCAAAGAAAGAGCCAATGATAAACCAGTGGTGAATTGAAGTAATATGCCGATACTTAGGATATAGGGCGCCGGACTGGCTAAAGCGAGAATATAAATTGCACTTATTATTCCTGCAGTTTTTCCGAAGCGTTTATGGAACTGGTCGGGTAGGGAAATACACTTGGTTTTGTTAATACGACCGGCAATAAAAAGAGCATATAACACTGCGAATACATAATAAGGGAATCCAAGGATAAACCAGGTTTGTACCCCATAAGCATAGGTGTTTTCACCGATTCCCAGTATACCGCCGTACCAGGTAGCTACCAGAGTAGCAACGAATCCTGGTAAGCTGAGTTTTCTCCCCGCTAATAGATATTCTTCGGGGTCTTTACCTGATTCTTTCGAGCGATAAAACCCAAATCCGATGAGCAGGCACGTATAAAGAACTAGGACAGAAAGATCCAGCCAATGCAAGAATTAATTCTCCGGGTGTCCGCGAAATATTAAGACGGGTCTCGAGGCATCCACCGAAAAAGAAGCACCCAGGGCTTGATTTGATACTGCCTTGGCAGAAGGATGAAGCTCCATTTCATTTAAGGGATGGCGGAGAGCGGTAGTGGAAACCTTAGTATTGAAATGTTGCGGAAGGATAGATATGATTTGACCGGGAAAGGTGTTGCATGATTTTTGCCCCTTGTGGCATGTAATCGTAAAGTGATCGGTCACCATGTCAAGGTCTATTTGATCGTAATAGTCAAATAGAATATAATGGTTTGCCAGCGTCATATCTTCCCGCAGGCCAGTAGCCCCCAGGATTGTAATTTTTTCAATGCCATTGTTCAGCAACCAGTTGAGGGCCTTCTCCAGGTCAGTGCTGTCCTGGTTTGATTCGAGAATTTTCTTTCCTGAAAAGGGAAGTTTTGTTTCTTTATAAGAATCGAAATCACCGATAACGGCAAATGGTGTGATTCCATAAGCATTAAGGGCATTAGCACTGCCATCAGTACAAATCACTGAACCAGCATTTTTTAATATATCTAATGGGATGTGGTGGGTTGGGAAAGCACCATTTGCGAGGATAATAATTGGCTGCTTCAGAGAATTTTCCATTGGCTTATCAGGGTAGTAAAGTTATGGGAATTATGACCCAGAAATCATTAAAAAGGAATTGTTGTCAGGCATGATTCAATTATAATTTTAGAAACGATAATTACGGTTATTGTTTCCACATATTATGAGCAAAATCGAATCTAAATATTCCCATAATCCTATCCGTAGTTGGTGTATCCACCAAAGCCTTGACTATCCATGGCGGACCATCATTATTTCTCTTTTAGCAACGTTAATGGTTGGTTCAGGCGCCAGGTTTTTTCTTATTGATGATGATATGTTAAAGATATTGCCTAAAAACCTTGAATCGAGAGTTTCATGGGATGCGATTCAGGAAGAATTCGGCAGTACTGAAGTAATCTTTATTGCATTTGGTAATGAAGGGAAATCCATATTTAATCCGGGGGCCATGGCAGCGTTATGGGATTTAACTGAGGCTTTGGAAGCAGGAAAGCAAATTGAGAAACTAAATTCAATTACAACTGCTGCCCGAATGGATAATTTGGATGGTTTTATGGAAGTAGATGACCTGCAACCTGATCGAAATCTCAGCCAGGAGGAAATCAATGATTTAAAGGACTATCTTGATAAGAATTCAGCCATTAAAAAAAGATTTGTCAGCCAAGATGATCAATATTTTTTGGTCACAGTTCAACCCTACAATAGTGAAGGATTGAATTTATTCCGAGATGAGCTAGTTTCTATTGCAGATCCGATTTTGGCTGATTATGAGGTCCACTATGGTGGTCAGGCCTATGTAACGGGTACGATACCGGCAATGATTCGGGAAGACGTTCAGAGCTTAATGCTGTTAGGTATTTTAATCATGGTTGTGATTTTGCTCATAAATCTGCGGAGTGTCCCTGGAGTTGCCATGGTACTTATGGTAATTGGATTGTCTTTGTTTGCCATGATTGGTGCCATGGGATGGATTTATCAATTAACCGGTTCTGATCGGTTTTTATTTACTCTTATCAATACTTCTATGCCCATCATTCTCTTGACTGTCGCTAATTCGGATGGCGTACATGTTATTTCAAAATTTTTTAGGGAATTGAGAACAAAACATGAAGTTCGTTTGGCGCTGCGTTCCACAATGGATTCACTCCTGATTCCAATATTTCTTACAAGTGTAACGACCATTGCTGCCTTTGCAACTATGACATTGTCGCCGCTCGAACCGCTCTTTGGATACGGTATAACGATTGGCATCGGGATCGCTTGGGCTTGGTTTTTAAGTTCGTTGATGCTTCCAGCTGTTATCAGTCTAAAAAAATGGAATTTGAAATCCAAAGCAATTACGGAACTCAGCATATTTGAAAAGGTTATCAATAAACTGGGAAAGATTGTACTAACGCATCCGAAATATGTTTTTTCGGCGGGGGCAACTATTGTACTCATCGGATTATTTGGGATTTCCAAAGTGGTTGTGGATGTAAATATGAGCAAATTTTTCAAACCGGGAACAGAGATTCGCGATACCATGGATTTTATGGATGAGAAAATGGCCGGCACCTTGGACATCAGGGTACGGGTTGAAGGAGATATGAAAGATCCACAAACCTTATCCAGTATGCGTACCCTCCAAAAAAAGATGGAAGACAATGCAAAAGTAATAACCAGCTTTTCCATTGCCAATGTTGTGGAACAAATGCATAGAACTGTAATGGATGATAATCCTGAGTATGAGACTATTCCAGATAACCGGGAAAAGGTGAATAACCTTTTTACCGTTTACTCTATGTCAGGTGACCTCGACGATTTTTCTTCCATGGTGGATTATGATTATGAAACTGGCTTAATTACTGCCTTTTCAAAAGTCATGTCTACCGATGAAATTTTTGCCTTTGTAGAAGAAATGAATGGCCATGTCAAAACCACCATGGATAGGGATTTAATTGTAGATTTTACAGGGATGATTGTGATTCTACGGGACTTGGTGATTATGGTAGTCCGCTCATCAGCCTTAAGTATCATTTTTTCATTAATTATAATCGGCATTATTGCATCTATTTTTTTTAAACGTATTTTGTGGGGAACGCTTGCCGTAATTCCGCTTACTTCAGCTGTGATAATTAATTTTGGATTTATGGGATTCTTTGGGATTGAACTCAGTCATATTACGGCGATTTTATCCTCAATAATCATTGGGGTTGGTGTTGACTTTGCCGTTCATTACATTGCCCAGTTCCGTCGTCTTTCCCGAACCGTTGATGCAAGTAAACTGAGCCGGGAAGTGGTAGATGATGTAGGCTATCCCATTATTTTGGATGCAGGGTCCAATATGGGTTTCGGAGCTTTATTATTTTCCGCATTTGTCCCAATTCAATACATTGGCGGGCTGATGGTTTTTGCCATGGTATCCACATCGATCGGTACATTGACCGTTCTATCTGCTTTGGCAGAAATGTTGAAACAGCGATTAATTGAAAGGAATTTATAAAATGAAAAAACTTATCTTTTTTTCATTTTTTGGATCAATAGTTATTGCTCAGACCGGTTTGGGAATTGCTAAAATGGTCGATGAAAGACCTTCACCAAAGGATATGTTTAATAAAACTAAAATGGTATTAACCAATTCCAAGGGTCAATCCCGAACTAACATAATGGTTTCTAAATCGATGGATGGAAATAAAAAGCAGATCATATGGTTTTTGGAACCGAAGGATGATAAAGGTGTTTCCTTTTTAAAAATTGAACATAGTGATCAGGATGATGAAATGCGTATGTGGCTTCCGGCATTTAAAAAAGTCCGCCGGATCTCATCGAAACGAAAAGGGGACGCCTTCATGAGTTCAGATTTGAGTTATGAAGATCTCTCCAGCCGCGATCTTGCAAAAAATGAATTTACCCGTCTTGATGACGAGATGATTGATGGCAAGGATTGTTATGTATTAAAAGTCATACCAAAAAAAGAAGCCAAATCTTCTTATTCAAGGCATATCTCGTGGATTGAAAAATCTTCTCTAATGGCGGTGAAAGAAGAATCCTATGATAAACGGGGTGAATTAAAGAAAAAAAAAGTATACGCACATAAAAAATTAAAGGGGTATTTTGTAATGGAACGTATCTTTGTGGAAGACATTCAGAAAAATCATACCACAGAAGTAACCTTTTTAGATATTCGGGTAGATACGGGGATTGATTATAATTTGTTTCATGAAAAAAATCTAAAACGCATTCCAGAAATGTAATGATAGATCGGAGAGATTTATCTTTGTTATAAAGGATAAAATGAAAAAAATATCATTATTATTGCTATCATTTGCAAGTGCCCAAATAAATTACTCTGGTGAAATCAACCCCTCAGTGATGACCCGGAATTCGGATCAATCCCAGATAAATCTTCCGTTTCGTATTGCTACGCTTGAGGGTGGGTATACTTTTGGAAATGTAGACTTAAAAACCAGTTTAGCAATAGAACATCGCTGGAATACTGGTGAATCAGTTTTTAACCTGCGGGAAGCCTATCTTGCCTATTACCCTGATTGGGGCGAAGTCAAATTTGGGAAACAGATTCACGCTTGGGGGGCGGTAGATGGGAATAATCCCACTGATAATCTAAATCCCTATGACTATTATTACATGTTTTCTCCCGGCACAAAGAGAAAACTGGGTACGCTATCCTTTTCAAGTAAAATATATATTGGGGATTTTCAACTAGAGGGTATCATTATACCGAAACACGGAATTAACCGAATGCCTTATGGTGAAAAGGATTTTCCGCTCAGTATTCCTGTTAAGCAGCCGTTTGTCGAATATGAAGTGGACAGAGAGATGGAGATTGGATTCCGGGTTCAGAATTCTTCTGCGCTAGGAGATGTGGGATTTGCTATTTTTAATGGTAATGATCGAGCGCCTAGCCTCATGACGGCTAATGTGACTTTTCAGGAGGGCGTGCCGCCAGTAGTCGATCAGTTAAATTTGGGATTCCGGACCACAACAACTTTGGGATTCGATTTTGTCACATTCATCGGTGATTTTACGCTCCGTGGAGAATCGGCTATTTTTAAAACAAAGGCCCCCTTATTGAGTATCAACCTTTTTAAGATTCCACTGGATCTATATGAATTGCATCAGGAGGTCACCTACGCTCAATCTGTCTTTCAGATTGAGTATACTACTGCTTCTGATATAACTATTTCGGCTCAGTACATTGCTAGTAATGTAAGCTCGGAACGATATGACTGGTTTCATACATTATCTGTTGAACTGGTTCAGTTGCCAAATCCAACTTTCAGGCCAGGGATGGGAACACCCTTTGCTATCTTTACCGATAAGGCGATCATGCTGTCCTCTAGTGGTGTAATGATGGATGATCGTATGGAATTAAAGGGTTCCACACTTGTAAATATGGATGAAAGTGGTTATATGTTTACTGCTTCTATTGGGTATTCACCCTGGATTAACTGGAAAATTGAAACAACTATTGTGCAGTTCAAAGGTGAAAAAGATGAACCAGAAAACGCATTTACGAAGATGGAAGATTTTTCTCATTTAAGACTCGGCCTGTACTATAATTTTTAATTCTTTAAATTCTGGTATGACCAGATTAATAATATTTATTTACCTGTTGGGTGCTTTTCTTACTGCACAACCAACTGGGCGGGCAATCATGGAAAAACTGGATCAGATTAAAAAGCCCATGGATATCCAAACGCGCATTAAAATGACCTCAATATCTACGAAAGGAGAAAAAGAAAGTACCCGTTCAAGAGTGTTAACAAGTTTGGAAAAACGGTATGAAGACGGCCGATATAATATGAAATCTTTGCTTAGGTTTTTGGAACCTAAAGAAATTAAGGGGACTGGTTTTCTCACTTGGGATAAAATCGGTTTTGATTTTGATGATCAATGGTTATACATACCAGCGCTGAAAAAAGTAAAACGGATCCGGGCCGCAGATAAAAACCGCAGTTTTATGGGTACAGACTTCAGTTATGAAGATTTATCCGGTCGAGACCTAGATTCGGATGAATATGAATTACTTGGAGAAGGAATCATTCACGGAACTGAATGTTACCAGATAAAAGCCAAACCCATAGAAAAGGGAACTCAGTACAGCGCCAGGATTGTTTGGGTAGATAAAGAATATTATTTGATAAAGCGGGTGGAATTTTTTAATAAAAAAGAAAATCGTTTTAAAATTTTAGATATTCCCACACACGTCAAAAATGGTGATTATTGGACTGCTACCAAGATGATAATGAAGAATTTAAAAAAGGCCCATCGTACAGAGTTAGAAATTCTAAAGGTCGATTATGACCAGGGTCTAAAGGACAATGTTTTTACAGAGAGTTTTTTAAAACGGTAGTATTTCCAATTTTATTTGTAACCGATAGAATCGAATGGATTGACCAATGTTGTGGTAATATTTTTTAAATGAGCACCAATTCTTTTTAAATACCTTGCATATAAAGTGACAGCCGCCGTTTTAGAGGGAGATCCAAAATCAAGTTTACCACTTAATACACTGTTCACTATTTTATCAGATTTTCCTGTCAATTGCTCATGATAGCCTTCCTTCATAGCTTGGGCAATATTTGTGTCTTGCGTATTAATGGCTTCGAGCGTTTTATCGAATCTCAATTGAACTTCATTTTCAATTGTAGACAGGTCTTCTGAAATTTCTTCCGAAATAATTTGGGTGGGATGATTAATTGCTAGATCAAGGATATTCTTACAATAATCACCTATACGTTCAATATCCACTACCATGTTGATTAATATTAGTCCATTGGCTATATCGACTTTTTCTGACTGTACGGAATAATGGGTGAGTACTTTTCGGCGAACTTCCTGTTGAAATTCGTTGATTTCTTTATCCCTCTTTTTTAATTTTTTAAGCGTTTCAATATTGTGTGCTTCCCGCAGATAAATAATAGCCTGCGTAAAAATATTTTTTGAAAGTTCAAGCATTTCACAAGATTGATCCCATGCTTGCTTCGATAAGTCGTTTGCTCTCCAAATATTTGTTAATTCTTTCCACATAGCATAGCCTTCCTGTTGATTAAAAAATTATGAACATAACTGGAATGAAATGAAGTAATATGTAAACAGTGATGAAAATAGTCAAATTTTTAGATGACACACTGGCTATTTCACCGACCCATTCTGCCAATCGAATTGGAATCTCTTTAAAAGGATATAGAATAGCTATACCAAAAATGTTAAAAATCAAATGGGAAAATGCTACCGTCACAGCGATGTCATTTTGTGTTATCATAGCAGCCAATAAGGCAGTTACAGTAGTACCAATATTGGCCCCTAAAGTATAGGGGAAAAGTTGGCGAATGGTAACAACACCTGCACCTGCAAGCGGTATGATCATAGAAGTTGTAATAGAGCTGCTCTGGACTAAGATCGTCATTAGAATGCCAAATAATAAACCTGTTAAAGCATTTTTAAATAAATAATCATTAATAATTATCTCAAGCTGAGTTAAAACTAATGAACGCATTGTTTTGATGAGCTTTGCTAAAGCAAAAAACATCAGAATAATCGAGAAGACCATTAACATAATGTGAGTATAGGGTAAGTAAGAAAAAAGATTATCAAAAACATCGATAACAGGATCAATGATGGCTTTCAATGGATTAAAAGCCTTGTAGCCACCTGCGCCAGAGAATAAACCTTCCATTACAACGGCGCAGCGTGTGATTACATTATAATAAAGCTCTAGTGGAAATAAAACTATCACAGCTAGTATATTGAAGAAATCATGAACAACGCTTGATGAAAAAGCACGCTTAAATTCTATTCGATTGGTTATATGTCCAAACGACACAAGTGTGTTTGTAATGGTTGTACCGATGTTTGCTCCCATAATAATGGGGACTGCACTCGCCAAGTTTAATGCACCACCCGCAACAAGCCCAACAACGATGGATGTTGTTGTAGAGGAACTTTGGATCAGGCTTGTTGCTACTATTCCAATGAGTAATCCAGCAAAGGGATTAGAGGTCATTTGAATTAGTGTTTCGGCAAACCCTTTCCCAAAAAGTTTAAAGGAGTGGCCTAATAGTTTAATACTTAAAAGAAAAATGTAAAGGGTAAGAATTACAATGAATACTTTATAAATCTTTTTTAATAATGGATTATAAGTGAGTGCAGCCAAATTCTTGTTTTACTTTACTTATAGATTTCGTTCAGAATTAACGATTTTCCATCATTTCTAGGTGAAAATTTTAATATAAAAACCAAGTGCAATAGTATAATTATTACACAGATTTTTGAAGAATTAATTACGCAGTGGTTTGCCTTTTTTGAGCATATAGCGGATACGATCCTGGGTCAGAGATTCTCCCGCCAAGGAGACAAATGCTTCACGTTCAATGTCCAGAAGATACTGTTCATCTACTGTTTTAGTTAATCCAGCTTTATCGCCTCCAGTCAGAACAAAGGCCAGTTTTTTGGCAATCAATTCATCATAGGATGAAATTTTCCCCTGAGCCTTAAAGCCTTTTAAGGCCATGGCCATTGCCGTGCGGCCACCTGTACCAGGCAGTTTTAAGTCATCCCTGTATTGGGGTGGCTTATAGCCATCATTAACCATTGCCAAGGCTTTTTGCTTGGCAGTTAAGATGCGGTGGTCATTATTTATAATTACCGTATCAGATTTTAACAAGTATCCCAGGAATTTTGCTTCATCGGCGCTAGTGGCCACCTTGGCAAAACCGATTGTCTCAAATGCTTTTTGAGATACCTGAAAGGCATTAATACGGCCCTTGCCGCTATTTTCCATCAGGTTCAAAATCAAGCGCAGGTTTCCGCCGGCACCAGGAATCAGTCCTACACCCACTTCTACGGCGCCAATATACAATTCACCTGCTGCCACGCGATGTGCTGCCGGTGCTATTAATTCAAATCCGCCACCTAAAGTGAGGTGATGGGGGGCGGCTACAACGGGTGCTTTGGAAAAACGTATCCGCTGGGTCAAATCCTGGAGCTGCTTTATGGTGTCATTCATTTGATCCCAGGCGCTGGCTTCTATGGCCTGGATCATATTTGCCAGGTTAGCCCCAGCACAAAAGTTGGCTCCTTGATGCCCGATTACTAAGGCCTGATATTTGTCTGCTTCTAGTAAATCCATCCCATCGCTGATGGTCTGTCCCAAGGAACCATCAATTGGATTCAGGGTCGGCTGAAGCACAGAATGAAATTCCACATTGAGAACCCCGTCCCCTAGGTCAATCAGACTAGCGCTCCAATCTTTTTTAACTAAATTACCGCCCGTTTTATGCAGGTTTAAATTGATAGATTTTTCACTCTGCTCTTCTGTTTTTACAGTAGAGGATAAAACATCAAAATAGGTGCGGTTTCCGTCTTTGATTTCATAAAATGATTCCCGGCCCGAAGCCAGCATATCATTTACCCATTGAGGAACTTTTCTACCTTCTTTTTCCATCCGGTCAACCGATTCCCGTACACCAATTCCATCCCAAACTTCAAAAGGACCGGAATCCCATCCATAACCCCATTTCATAGCGTTATCTATATTGATAATGTCATCACTGATTTCGGGTAAACGGTTGGCAGAATAGATCAATGTCCTGGATAAAATTTCCCAGAAAAATTTACCGCCTTTGTCATCACTATAGGCCATGGCCTTTAACTTTTCATTTGGAGTCTGTCTGTCTTTTGCTAACCGGAATCCATCAAAACGAACTTTTTTCTGGGGACCGTATTCACCAGTTTTTAAATCAACTGAAAGGATGCCTTCATCTGTTTTTTTATAAAATCCTGCTTTGGTTTTTGCGCCCAGATTCCCATCGTCCACAAGCTTTTGGAGGAAGATTGGTATTTTAAACTCTTCCCGTTCTTCATCATCGGGCAGATTTTTATAAGATGTGTTTGACACATTAATCATTGTATCTAGTCCCACCACATCCGCAGTCCTGAATGTGGCGCTTTTTGGCCTGCCAATAATTGTACCAGTTAATTTATCCACTTCTTCGACCGTAAGACCGTTTTTAATAGCAGTGTTCATAGTGACCGACATACCCAATACACCGATACGATTACCGATGAAGTTTGGTGTATCCTTTGCGTGTACAATACCTTTTCCAAGGACGTCTTCACCAAATTCGGCGATCATTTCATATACAGCTTCGTCTGTATCCGGTCCCTTAATTAATTCCAACAGACGCATATAACGGGGTGGGTTGAAAAAATGAGTAATCATAAACCTTTTTTTCAGATGAGCCGGCAGTACAGAAATCAAATCAGACAAAGGAATTCCGGAAGTATTGGATGTCATGATAACAGATTCTTTCAAGTGCGGGACAATATTATTATATACGGCATGTTTAATGTCAAGGCGTTCGGCCACAGCTTCGATAACAAGATCAACTTCACTTAATTTTGTCAGATGCTCATCATAATTGCAAGGTTCTACCAAATCGGCATTTTTTGGTTTATACAATGGAGCCGGTTTCATTTTCGTAAGACCATCCACACCTTTTTGCGCCAATTCTTGGCTGATATCATAAAGGAGGCCAGGAATTCCGGCGTTTGCAAAATGTCCTGCGATTTGTGCGCCCATTACGCCGGCGCCCAATACAGCGACTTTATCAATGGATTGATTCATGATTTCCTTAAATAGCTTATGGTCTTTTAATAATAGTTGCGATTCCCTGGCCGGATCCGATACACATGGTGGCTAGGCCCGTATGATAGTCGTGCTGTTCCATCACATTAATGAGTGTACCTACAATCCGTGCACCGGATGATCCTAATGGATGCCCAAGCGCAACTGCACCACCATTGAGGTTCACCTTGCTGGCATCCCATCCACCTTCTTGAATCACGTAGAGCGCTTGAGCTGCAAATGCTTCATTCAATTCAATCACTTCGATATCCTCCATGGTCAAACCCGCTTTTTTCAGCGCTTTTTCCGTTGCAGGAATAGGGCCCATTCCCATGCGTGTCCAATCAACACCGACCACAGCTCTGCTCGCAATTGCTGCTCGGATGGTTAACCCATTTTCTTCAGCAAATGATTGACTGGTGACCAGCAATGCAGCCGCTCCCAGTGAGAAAGGACTGCTAGTGGCTGCAGTTACCGAACCACCTTCCACGAAAGCCGGATTTAAACTTTTGATTTTTTCAGCATCAGGTTTACGAGGACCTTCATCTTTTTTGATTGTTTTTTCACCATAATAATCAATTGGGACCACTTCATTATCGAATTTACCTGCTTCCCAAGCAGCCAACGCTTTTTCATGGGATTGAATACAAAATTCTTCCTGGTTTTCTCTGGTTATATTGCCGTCATTGGCTAGGTTTTCTGCTGTTTCGCCCATACCTATATAATATTCTTGTTCTGCCAATTCCGGGTGGAAATCCGGAGCAAAACCACCGGGAGGAATGGAAAACATGTCTTCCACACCAGCTGCAATAGCCACGTCAATATCACCACTTTCAATTGCTGCGCTAACCTGGTGCAAGGCATCCATGGACGAACCGCAAAATCGATTCACGACTTTTCCTGGTACGGACTGGGGTAAACCGGCCAATACACTAACAGAACGACCGATCAGCATGCCCTGGGGCCCTTCGGGGAAAGCACATCCCATGACTAAATCTTCTATCTGTTCCGGTTTGACTGTCGGATTTCTATCCACTAATCCTTTCACAACCTGGGCGGCTAGATCATCCGGACGAATGCCCACCATTTCACCATTTTTTACACCAATAGGCGAACGGATTGCATCAATAATTACTGCTTGATTACTCATCTTAAACTCCTAATAGGGATATCCGTTATTATTATAAACATGTTTTGCAATTTTTCGTTTTAAGCTAATTACGTTGGTTTTCAATCGCATACGATTTTCAAATTCAGAAATTTTTTGATCCAGCAAAGGGGAGGGTGGCCCATCGTGGATAGCAGCTATGGCAGTGTGAACGTTGCTCATGATTCGATTGGACATTTCTGTTGTAAATATTTTGGCGATATTAACCACATTGGGTTCAGGAGAATCACTGGCCATGATTTTACGCGCACGAACGACCGTACTTTCAGCCGTAAATATATCCATGAAAATATCAGCAATGATTTCAGTCAGCTGTTGTTCGTGTTTTAAATCTTGACCGTATTTGCATAATGCTTCATTAAAAAGATAGAGTGCAAATCGTTTCGCCGTTTCAATGGAATGGCATTCTTCAGCCAAAGTATCATCCTTAAGCTTCAGTTGGCCATTAGACATGAAATCTGAAATTTCTCTGATAGCTTCCCGAATAGGCAACTCTTCCATCAGTGCTTTTTTCATCATAAACCCGCTAATAATCTGCCGGTTAATTTCGTTTGTCCCTTCCCAGATTGGGTTGATGCGGTCATCGCGGTAAGCACCTGCTAAAAAATACTCTTCTAAAAATCCATACCCACCCATTATCTGGAGCCCTTCATCAATAACATAATGGCTAGTTTCGGTGCCATAAACTTTTACCATGGAAGTCTCTATGGCATATTTTTCCATAGCCCGGCCCATTTTGGAGTAATAATCCTTGCCTGATTTATCCAATTGATCGATTTCTATCTGGAGAAGTCCAATCGTACGATAAATCATACTATCAGTGGCAAAGGTGCGAACGGTCATTTCTGCTATTTTTTTGATAATGGCATCAAAGTTTGAAATGGATTGGCCAAAAGCGCGTCTTTCCTTGGCATATTGGGATGTTCGATTGATCACCTGTTTTGAACCACCTACACAGGATGCGCCTAATTTGAAGCGTCCTATATTTAAAGTATTAAAAGCAACTGCTGCGCCTTTGCCGACCTTATATAACAAGTTGTTTGCAGGCACCTTGGCGTTTTGAAAGATCAGAGAAGTAGTGGAAGAACCTTTCATCCCCATTTTCTTTTCTTCGGCTCCAATCGAAAATCCTTCTGTATCACGATCAACTAAAAATGCAGTGAATTGATCACCATCCACTTGAGCAAACACGGTATATACTTCGGACCAACCTCCATTGGTGATAAATGTTTTTTCACCATTTAATATATAGTGTTTCCCATCCTTTGATAATTCGGCGGTGGTTTTTCCAGCGAGAGCATCGGAACCACCTGAAGGTTCGGTCAGCCCGTATGCGCAAAGGATTTCCCCTGAAACAATTCTGGGTAAATATTTTTCTTTCTGTTCTTTAGTGCCAAACCATACGATAGGCAAACAGCCAATGCCAGTCTGGACGGCCCAAGCCACCGCAAAAGAAGGACTGTGGACGAGAGCTTCGGTAACGATTCCAATTGTGATTTTATCCAAGTCTAAACCACCATATTCTTCGGGAACATCGATGCCGAGAAGTCCCAGCTCACCCATTTCCTTAATTAGTGACTTGATTAGGTCAGGATTATATTTTTCAATTTCCTCTTTTTGAGCCAAAATACGGTCTCGGTCAAATTCTATAACCATATTATAGATATCACGGTGCTCATCGGTAAAATCTTCCCGTGAATACACTTTTGCTTCCGTGATTGGCTCAACCAGGAACTGGCCGCCAGTTATAAACCGTGTCATTGTTTCACTCATGCCTATCTCCTCAAGTTTTCTTTAAAAGTCCCGCTAGGATGAAATCACTAATAGTTTGGATATAATCCCTTGCACTGACCCCGTGTGTATCAAAAAGTGTAAACCAATTAATAGATTCTACATTTAGCATAATGGACATAGCCGTTATCCGAATGTCCAGTTTTTTAAAATCATCATCTTTTACACCCTTGGCAACAATTTTTTCAAGCACTTCAAGAAATTGAGAGTAAACTTTTTGGAGTTTTGCTCTAAAATCATCATCTTTCTGTGCCATAGACCAAAATTCAGTAAGAGCGATGAATGGATCAGGATCCGATTCATATTGATCAATGAAATAATTAAACAGGCTTTTCAATTGATCGGGGGCAGCTTGATCATTCTCTACCAAATGATTGATTGTAGCGCTATAACGAATTACCCAGAAATTGACCAGATCTAGGTACATATCCTTTTTGGATTTATAATACCAATAAATTGCGCCTTTGCTTAGTTGGGATTTGCTTACCACATCGTCCATTCGCGATCCTTCATAACCATTCTGAACTAAGACGGTGAGGGCAGCATCAAGAATCTGGTCTTTGCGTAAATCTTGCTTTGTTTGATTCATTAACTAAACCGACTGGTCAGTCTATTTTAATTTTGGCTAATAGATAAGACAAGAATTATTTTTTTATTTTATAAAATAATTGTTGAACAGGGGTGAAGGAATTGTTAATATTGTAATTGAGACTTAGTCTCATTATATATAATAGCTACTAATTATTCTGGAAAATCAATTAAATGAAATACATAACCATAATTTTTGGAATCTTAACAATTATTTGGGCAGACGACAGAAGATATGTTTGGACCTACGAATACCTGACGATGAAACCTGGGGAAGTAGAGTTTGAACATTATCTCACATTTCAAGGGAATGACCGTTTTCATTCACATAAAGCAGTGGATGTCAAACACAACCTGGAATTAGAAATTGGAATGAATGAACGATTTGATGTAGGCATCTACCAAAATTTCAGTCAGCCTCAGGGCGAATCCCTACACTATGATGGATATAAAATACGCATGCGTTACAGGCTCGGAGAAAAGGGCCGCTATATCATGGATCCCTTGCTGTACTTTGAGTACAAAAGTAATACGGATTTTACTAGCCATGTATACGAAGGCAAATTGATTTTAGCTAGAGATTATGGACCATGGAATATCGCCCTGAATCCCGTATTCGAAACAAAAAACATATCGGGCACGTGGAAAACCGAGTGGCGATACAACGCTGGTTTCAGCAGGCGTATTTATCCCTTATTATCATTGGGGTTAGAGTTCTCTGGAAATGATCAGCACCAGTTTATTGGCCCGGTAATTTCGCACGGAGTGAATGGGTTGTGGGTTGCGGTCGGGAGTTCAATAGCTATTACCAATATATCCAACGGTGTTAATCCTTTCAAGATCCGAATGATTATGGGTATAGATTTATAGCTATCAATACTTCTTTATATTTGAAGAATTTTGAACTTTTCCCAATTTTTATTTCTTCGATCAGGCTGTTACATTCGGCAATTATAACAACGACGAAATAATCGATATATTATTCTTTCAGAATACCTAACTGTCGATATTTTTCCTGATATTTATGGTACAGCATTTTGTGCCGATCACCCATATCAATTTTCCGACCCTGAATGTATGCTTGAAGTACATTAGTTCTGATTTCTAGCGGATCGCCATTAGCAATAAATAAGGTTGCATCTTTACCTGATTCTAGGGAACCAACTTGTGGGTCAATTCCTAAAATTTCAGCAGCTGAAAGGGTTATCGACCTCAATGCTTCATCTTTTGGCAGTCCATATGCTGCTGCCATGGCAGCATGGTTTGGTAGGTTTCTTACGCGGGAGGCATCGCCACTGGAACTAGCGATACAGAATTGTATACCGGCCTCGTAGAGCAGAGCCGCACCTTTATATGCCTGATCGTAATCTTCATAGCGTCTTGATGGAAGGGCAGTTACGCCTTCATAAATAACAGGAATCTTATTTTTTTTGAGCAAATCGATCGTACGCCAGGCATCTTTGCCGCCAACCAAAATGATTTTCACATCATGCCGATTAGCCCAGTGAACAGCTGCTTCAATCTGCCGTACCTCATTGGCATGGATATAAATCGGCAGGTTACCTTGCACATAGGGAATCATACTTTCCAAACGTAAGTCTTCCTTGTGGTAATCTTCTGCCGTTCGAGTATTGGTTTGTCGCAAACGTGCATAGGCATGAGATTGTTTCATTATCTCATCCAATTTTTCCAAGGCCTTTTGGCGGCGTTCATTTTGTTTTTCCGCTGACATACTAAAACGACGTCCCCCTGATCTGATACCCATTTGAGGCCAATTGATATGCAATCCACTGGGATGAGCAAAGGTTGCATTTTCCCAAGTCCATCCATCCATCATCATGATCGAAGCCTGTCCGGATACGAGACCGGAGGCAGGCACTATATTCGCAATAAGCACTCCATTGGAACGTGTTGTTGGTATAATTTCTGAATCGGGGTTATAAGCTACATTCGCTCTGACATTTGGATTAAAATCACCTCTTTCCGAATGATCATTGGTAACATCCACAGCACTGATTTCTACCAAGCCCATACGGGAAACGGCGGCAATAAAACCGGGATAAACATGCTTACCGTCAAGATCGATGACCTCTGCCCCATCGGGAGGAGAAATAAACTCACCAATGTGGGTTATTTTGCCCTTATCAAATAGAATCGAACCATTGACTACACCATTTGAAACAGTATGAATAAACCCGTTTTTCAACAAAATAGGATGTTTCTGCGGCGCAGCAGGTATTTGATTATTAGGAAATAAAAAAGTTGATAAAAGAATCGCTGCCATTAACTGTTTCATTATTCTTCTCCTTCCATCAAATAAGCCTCTAACGCGTCACAGGAATCAAATCGATTTCCACGCCGTCCTTTCGGTCTCATAGCCTTTTCTCCATCTTCAGGAGAGGCGAGTATTTTTTGTATTATAGAGTTTCTTACTTTTGCATCCCGCTGACGGTAATATTGATCTTGTTCTAGAGAAAAATACTGTTTTCCATCAAGCCAAGTTTGTTCACAAACGGAATACGTTGATAAGGGGTGGCCAGACCAGATAACAAAATCCGCATCTTTACCGATTTCTAGTGAACCTACATGTTTATCGATCCGCAACTGTTTGGCAGGATTGATTGTGACCAATTTGAGTGCTTCGGCTTCATCAAGACCGCCATATTTTACCGCTTTGGCCGCTTCAAGATTCATGCGCCGTGCCAGTTCATCACTATCTGAATTAAAAGAAACAGTAACACCAGCATTAGTCATTAACGTTCCATTATAGGGAATGGCGTCCACCACTTCATATTTATAGGCCCACCAATCTGAAAAAGTGGATGCACCAGCACCATGTTCCGCTAAACGCTCTGCAACTTTATAGCCCTCCAGTACATGTTGAAATGTGCCAATGGTAAAACCAAAATCTTCTGCAATACGAGTGAGCATTAGTATTTCATCTTGCCGGTAAGAATGGGAATGAACAAGGCGTTTACCTTCCATGATTTCGACAAGGGCATCTAGTTCCAAATCACGACGCGGAGGAATAGCAGACCGTTGAAGTCTGACATCTTTATTATGGGTGTCCATTGATTGTTTATAATCACTTGCTGAGGAAAAGGCGTCACGAATAACCTGTTCAACACCCATCCGTGATTCTGGATAACGACCATATGGACGTTCTCGTTTTACATTTTCACCCAAAGCGAATTTAATTCCTTGGGGTGCCTCTTTAAATATCAGTTCATCAGAAAAACTACCCCAGCGTATTTTCATCACTACATTCTGCCCACCGATAGGATTGGCGGACCCATGCAGCAGGTTGATCGTAGTTAGTCCGCCGGCCAGAGCGCGATATAAAGCGACATCATTGGGATCAATCACATCCCGCATTCGAACTTCAGCAGTAACATTCTGAAATCCTTCATTGATTGATTCCCCCGCCATGTGGCTATGGGCGTCAATCAATCCTGGTGTTACATGTTTTCCAGCACCATCAATCACTAGTGCATTCCCTCGGGGAAGGGTGATATTTCTGGCGATCTTTTTTATTTTTCCATCTTGAATTAGAATATCGTATTCCTTCAGTATACCTTTGGGTCCGGATGTCCAAACCGTTGCGTCATTAATCAAAATTGTTTTTGGATTGGGCACATCCTCATCCAATCCATAGGCGCCTTCAGGAAAAACTAAATCAAGATTACTGGGATCTTCTTTTTTTTGTTTCTTTTTCTTTGGGGTTTTTTTAGTCTCTAGTACCGCAGACCAGTTATCACTTGTTCCATCAGCATAAAACGATTGTCCCATAGCCTTTTTTTCTGTAAATGTGCCCTGAAACCGCGTAACACCTTTTTGTAAAAGGGTATCAGCTTTGACTGAAAATGCAATACGATCCTGCTCCACTTTCACATGATTAAGTTTTATGGATTTATTTTCAGTTTTTATTTCTCCGCTAAATCCTTTCGCAGATTTATTAAGAACCAAAGACCAAACATTATTCCTTTCCTTTAATGACCAGGTTCCAGCAATAGAAACAAAAGGATCCGGTTCTATCTCATACTCATTTCCGTCAATCCAAACGGCATTGACAGTTGATTCACCGCTAAAATAATTATTATCGGCAATGACCAGGTTAGCGATATATCCGGGGGCCACTTTACCCAATCGTTTTGATTGGCCAAATTCTCGAGCTGGATTAGTGGTTAGGGCAGCCAGGGCATCTGATTCATTAAGGCCTCGGTTTATACTGCGAGAAAGGTTTTTTTGAAAATCTTTTTTATTTTTTAAATCAGAACCCGTAAGGGCAACTTGAAAACCAGCTGCAACAAGTTTTGCAACATTATCAGGTGCCATATCCCAGTGTTTTAATTGTTCAGTTGTGTATTGCAGCGCCTGATAGGGATCAGCTACTTCCGGTTTACCAGGGAAATTCAAGGGTACGATCATAAATGAGGCTGGCATTTGATCAATACGGCGATATTCATAGCCATTTCCTCTGATCCAAAAATTCAGGTCGAACTCATCAGCGATATTTTCTGAACGGTCGATGTAAAGCTCATTATTGGTGCGGAAAACAAAAGGTTGTTTTTTTCCTTTTCCGCTTGATAAGGCTTCAAGGGAACGGTCTTTTTGAATTGGTTCGTTTCCATCAGGGTATTTGGCTAAAATATTCCCTGTCTTTTCATACCAAGTCGCATCATAAAAACCCTGTCGGATAAATGCAATAACTCCCAATAGTGAGGTGGGGTATTCCCTACTTCCCCATCCACTGGATGCGAATTCAATTACCTGTGCAATATTTTCTGATAATACTTTTGGTGTTTTGCCTAATTGAACCAGCGCGGATTGGCCTTGAAAGATACCGCCCTTTGGAGTGATATGGGCGGTTGTAAAACCCAATGCTCTTAAATCTCTGAGTTCTTTATCCTTGGGATGAAATAAATCGGCTGCTTTTAGATAAGCGCGCATGTTGGAATTCCAATGGGCTTGTAACGAAGTATCTTTTTTAATTGTATTTACATCCAGCCAACTTTCAATGAAGCCAGCATAAATGTGTTTTCCTTCCATATCCCTGATGGTTGCCTGCTTAGGGATTTTTACCTCAGAACCAACAGATGTAATCATGCCATTGCGCATGACTACGGTCCCATTTACAATTGTTTTTCCTGGTGAAGCATGGATGGTAGCATTCGTTAGGGCCCATGCTCTGGGTGGATTTCTGTGGAGTTCTTTTGCTGGTCCGACCTGAGCTGAAATGAGGGAAAAAATCCACAGGAAAATAATTGTTAGTTTTTTCATAATTATCCTTAATAATTGGGTTTTAGAAACTGAACCACCCGGTATGAGTTAAAGTAACCAGAACTTACAAATAAAAAAGTAATGAAAGTTGACATCACATATTTACGAATTCCATTATCGTTCATTTGTGGTAATTAAATAAGATAATTCCCGCACCGGCTCATAACTTTGTATTTTGTTATGTGATAAAAAGAGTTTTGAATTATCGTAGGAAAGTTTTTGGTTTAATTGGGGCAACGCCATTATCAACTGATGAAGTTTATTAATCGACTTACAGTTTTATCTCCATTTTGGCTCCTTTCATCCTGTTATTTATTAATACCACTATTGCGGAGTCCTATTCAAGCACCTCAATTCTTTATCGATATTGATAGTGCCATTCCATTTATCTGGTGGATGATTATTCCATATTATTTTTATTATATAATCGTATTCTTACCGCTCATGATATCTGATTTAAACATGTTAAAGTCTCTCGTAAATATTGCAATGATTTTATTGCTTGGATCATATAGCATATTTATCATCTGGCCAATTTCATGTGCGCCGGTTCTGATGAGTATTCAACCCAACCCCTTGTCAGCGCTATATGGCTTTGTTACATTTTCCTGGTTACAACAAAATGCGTTTCCATCTGTTCATGTCATAATAAGTACATTTATTGGGCTTATTTTTGCAAGACAAATACCTGGACTAAAGTGGTTGTTTTGGATTGGGATCGTCCTGGTATTCCTTGCCACATTTTTAACTAAGCAGCATTTTATTGCTGATTCTATAGCAGGATTAATTATAGGTATTATTGGTTATCGTATTTGGTTTGAAAAAGTAATGATAAAATCTGAGGGCTAATTATGGGTAAAATATCAACAGTTGAATATTTAGGCGACCTTAGAACAGAAGCAGTTCATCTTCAATCAGGCGATAGAATTCTTACTGATGCCCCTAAAGATAATGAAGGAAAAGGTGAAGCATTCTCGCCTACAGATTTGGTAGCTACATCGCTGGCCAGTTGCATGATCAGCGTTATGGGAATTAAAGCCAGGCATCATGGGATTGACATAAACGGTACAAAGGCCGATGTAGTAAAAGAAATGGGAGCGAATCCAAGGCATATTAATGCAATTCGCATTAATATATATTTTCCCCAAACCTATTCTGAAAAAGAGCGGGAACTACTTGAGCGAACGGCCCACACCTGTCCCGTTGGGAATAGCTTAAGTGAAAATTTAGAAGAAGATATTACTTTTCACTATCCGGATTTATAAGATTCTAAGTTGAAAAACCAAAAGGGTAAGAGTAAGTTTTCCTTTCGCAAATGGCCTCGGAATTCAAGTTAGCACCTTCCATATTATCCGCTGATTTTACAAATCTGCAATTAGCCCTGTCCCAATGCGATGATGGGGGTGCCCATTGGATTCATGTGGATGTAATGGATAACCAATTTGTACCTAATTTAACCATCGGACCGCCCGTGGTGAAATCCCTGCGACCGAATACGAAAAAGTTTTTGGATGTGCACATGATGGTGGTTGATCCTGAAAAGTTGGTGGAACCATTTGCCAAGGCAGGTGCCGATTCAATTACCTTCCATATTGAAGCAACAGACGATCCTCAGTCTGTCATTGATCTCATCAAAGCAGCCGGAACAAAGGTTGGTATTTCAGTTAAACCAGCTACACCTTTAGCCGAGATTGAGCCCTATTATGACCAGATTGATTTGGTATTAGTAATGAGCGTTGATCCGGGATTCGGTGGCCAGGGGTATATTGATGGATCAACGGAACGAATTGAAAAAGTTAAACAAATGTTGATTGAAAAGTGTGTAGAAAATCGAGTATTAATTGAAGTGGATGGAGGTATTAAACTGCATAATGCAAAGGAAGTGATTGATGCTGGAGCAGATGTATTGGTGGCAGGCTCGGCCATATTTGGTGCAGATGATCCTGTTCAGACTATGAAAGACTTTTATCTTCTAGGAACTCATTAAATATATTGGGATAATTATTTTCCATTGCTATAAATAGAAATGAGGACCTACGAGGATATTGATCTTTTTCCGGAATGGAGTAAAGAAGAACAAAAGCAGTTCGCATTAGCAGTTACCAAAGGACTGGTAATGGATATGGTGCGAAAAGCCAACTCCGGCCACAGCGGCGGTCCCATGTCCTCAGCTGACTTTGCTCATATTCTTTTTACCGAATATTTGAATTTTAATCCGAATGATCCTGAATGGTTTAATCGTGACCGATTTGTTTTATCTGCCGGACACGAATCTGCACTTTTGTATGCTATGCTGATTCAGATTGGCTGGTTAGATATGAAGGATATACAGAGTTTCCGCCAACTTCACAGTCGCACACCCGGCCATCCTGAAGTTGAGATCCCTGGCGTGGAAGCTACTACTGGACCACTGGGACAGGGTTTTGGGATGGCAGTTGGTATGGCCACGGCTGAATCAATACTTCGCGGTCAATTTACAGAATTGGTAGATAATGCTGATGCACTTGTAGGGCATTATACCTATGTATTGGCAAGTGATGGCGATTTCCAGGAGCCCGTCACCCTAGGCGCAGGATCCATGGCTGGTCACTGGGGTCTTTCTCGTCTCATTGTATATTATGATTCTAATAATGCCCAGATTTCAGGAAAAGTAGATCGCTCCGATTCCACCAACTATGCATTAGTATTTGAAGGATTCGGCTGGCATGTCCAGGAAATTGATGGCCATAATCATGACCAGATACGTGAAGCAATTGAAAAAGCACAGGTGGTAGATCGACCAAGCCTGATTATTGGTACTACTCTCATGGCACAAGGTAGTGCTACCATGGAGGGAGACCATGAAACGCATGGTGCACCCTTACCACAGGAAGAAATCGATGCCACGAAGGAAGAATTGGGACTGCCAGAAGAAAAATTTTATCTACCCAAAGTAGTAGTAGACTATTTTCAATCCCGATTTGCGGAATTAAGAGAATTAGTTTCAAAATGGGATGAAGATTTAAAAGCAGCTAATGAAAATGCCGATTTTGAAGCTTTGTGGAAAATAGCTATTAATGAAATATTACCCGAGATTTCTTACCCTGAATTTGAACTTGGATCATCCCTGGCAACCCGTAAGGCTTTTGGGGCCACCTTGGACAAATTTGCAGAACAGGTCCCCTCAATTATCGGTGGATCTGCAGATTTGGAGCCTTCGAATTATACAGGCAATTTTGCTAAAAAATACGGTGATTTCAGCCGGGAAAACCGGACAGGACGTAATTTAGCTTTTGGTGTAAGAGAATTTCCCATGGCAGCAGCGCTGAACGGGATGGCACTGCATGGTGGCGTAATTCCTTTTGGTGGGACTTTCCTTGTATTTGCTGATTATGAACGGCCGGCCTTGCGCTTAGCAGCGATTCAACATTGCGGTGTGATTCATGAATTCACTCATGATTCATTTTATGTGGGAGAAGATGGTCCCACTCACCAGCCTATCGAGCATGTCATGGCCTTGAGGGCAATCCCAAATTTCAATGTGTTCAGACCTGCAGATGCTAAAGAAACTGCCGTGTGTTTCAGATTAGCCATGGATCAGAAAGAAACACCAAATGCATTATTACTCACCAGACAGGACGTACAAATTTTAGAACTTAAAATGGATTCAATCGTGGATGGAGTTTCCAAAGGGGCTTATGCAGTGATGGATCATGAAAATCCTGAGCTCGTTTTTTTAGCCACTGGTTCAGAGGTATCTTTGGCTATCGAAGTAGCAAAATCCATGAATGATAAACGTATCCGTATTGTAAGTATGCCATGTTGGGAGATTTTTGAAGGGCAATCGGATGAATACAAAATATCTTTAATCCCGGATCGAGGAGCTATGAAAATTTCCATGGAAGCAGGAATAACACATGGATGGGAGAAATATATTGGTCCCAATGGATTATCCATTGGAATTAATCATTTTGGCGCATCAGCACCCGGAAAGAATCTGGCTCAAGAATTCGGCTTCACAGCTGAGCAAGTTGAAGTAAAAATCCGAGATCATTTAAAGGAACTTTTATAATCCAATGAAAATACATATCGCAACGGACCATGCAGGATTAGAACTAAAAAATATCATTAAAGGGCATTTGATCAGCGAAGGTTATAATGTGACGGACCACGGAGCCCATGAATATGACGCTTTGGATGACTATCCCGATTTTATTTTTCCCTGCGCCCATGCCGTCGCGGATGATCCGGAAAGCCGCGGAATCATTTTAGGTGGATCCGGCCAGGGAGAATCCATGGCGGCTAATCGGGTGAAGGGAGTTCGTGCTGCTGTTTATTATAATGGTCCCGAATCGATTGTGAAACTCTCCAGGGAACACAATAATGCTAATGTCTTATCTCTTGGCGCTCGGTTTATGGATGAAGATGAAATCTTGGCTGTAATTAAAATGTGGCTGGCCGAACCTTTTGCAGGAGGGCGGCACCAGAGAAGAATCGATAAACTAGATTTATAATATAAACCTATAATTTATTAGCTAAATAGTTTGATATTTCACCGAGATTTTTTTTCGTATTCATATTCCAAAATCGTTTATCAGAATTAAAATTGACTTTGGTTATTTTTAAATTTTTTATCAGTGATAATAAACTGAAATCATTTTCATAAATTGCTGATTCAAGATAATTCAATATACGTTTATGATATAGTGCACAGGTGACTTGATGCCGATTATTTGTCAGGGGTATCACTGCATCGGATTCTTGGGTTTTTGTGTTCCATAGTATCTGAAACACATCTGTATCAATTAAGGGTAGGTCACAGGACACTAGTTGAATCCAGTCGTCCTCTGCATGTTGTATTGCCGTATATAAACCGTTGATTGGTGCCTGAATCTCAAGTTGATCAAAAATGAATGGCTTTTTAAAATCTTTTGGTTTTTCTTTCCCGATGACTATCCGTTCTTCGAAATACATGCACCCATCCCAAATGCGGTCCAAAACCGATTTGCCATTGATATTCGCACGCCATTTTTCAGAACCAAATCGTTCACTTTTTCCACCGATTAAAATGAATGCTGAAATGGGAATATTTTTAGAATGATTCATATCAAGATTTAATTAATATTGTCCTTCGTAAATATAAGGATTGCTTTGAATAAGAAGATATGGTTCTCAACTTAAGAAATATAATCAGTGAAATATTTTTTGAAAAAAGATAAATGAATTACGGTTTTGTCATTGATAATAGGATGTGCATTGGATGTCATGCCTGCACCGTTGCATGTAAAAGCGAACATGATATCCCAATTGGTGTAAACCGCACCCATGTGAAATATATTGAAAAAGGTTCGTTTCCAAATAACAGCCGAGAGTTCTCAGTACATCGTTGTAACCATTGTGCGGACGCACCCTGCGTAGAAATTTGTCCTACCACTGCTTTATATACCCGTGCAGATGGTATCGTAGACTTTGATAGTGATCGATGTATTGGCTGTAAATCCTGTATGCAAGCATGTCCATATGATGCATTGTATATAGACCCTGATACACACACGGCAGCCAAGTGTAATTATTGTGCCCACAAAATTGATGGTGGTTATGAACCAGCCTGTGTCATAGTCTGTCCAGTAGAAGCAATTATATCTGGTGATTTGGATGACACCAATTCTAAAATTTCCCATTTAGTATCAGAGGAAGAAACAATAACCCGTAAACCTGAAAAAGGTACTAAACCCAATTTATATTATGTAAATGGTTCGCCTGAAATGCTCGATCCCAATGCCACAGAACAGGATGCGAATTATTTATGGTCTGAACAATCGGTAGGTGTAGGTCATTTTGCCAAATATGCTGACCAGCGTGCATCTGAAGCGGATAATGAGAATCTGTTGGTGCAGCTGGCCATGGAATATTCAGCCAAAACAGGTAAGCCGATTGATCAGCGTGCCATTGATAATGTGGCTAAAGAGATTCAACAGGATATTGACACGAAGGAACCCCGCCGTGTTTATGACAGCCCAAGTAAAGGAGTTCTATGGGGCTGGGAAGTTCCAGCCTATGTCTGGACCAAAGCTATTGCCACCGGGACATTTTTGATGATGGCTGTTTTGCATTTTTTCAATGGTGGAATTGATGCATCATCAGAATTGACAGGGTTGATTACAACACTTATATTTATGGGACTCACCGGTGCGTTGTTGGTAAAAGATTTGGATAAACCTAACCGTTTTTTTTATGTGCTGTTGCGTCCCCAATGGAAGTCTTGGTTGGTGCGCGGCGCCTACATTATTACAGGATTTGGCGGCCTTGTCACTTTGAAATTATTGGATACATATTTTAATCTTGGATTAGAATGGCTCTGGTGGCCCGGTGCAATGTTTGCTGTAATGGGCGCAGCTTATACAGCATTCTTATTTAACCAGGCTCGAGCACGAGATCTCTGGCAGATACCTATTCAGTCTGCCACTCATATGTTAGTCCATGCATTAATGGCAGGTTCAGTTGCCATGATGGTAATTGCACCAGAAACAAGAGAGGGGATGGTCAATACACTTTTATGGGGAATCGTATTGAATATGGTTTTCATCGCAAAAGAAATTTTTATGCCACATGATACACCTGATACAAAAAAAGCAATTCATCTGATGACAAAAGGATATTATTCCAAGTATTTCTGGGCTGGTATTGTGCTTGGTAGTGTTGTCCCAATCGTCATTTTGAATACCATGTCAGGAAGCATGATTCTAATCGCTGGTGGGTTGACATTAATGGGGATATTTTTAACAGAATTTGTGCGCATTCGTGTACCACAAATGATACCGTTAAGTTAGCATGATAAAACGCAGTTGGATTGAAACATTTTCGGAAGCTATTGGACTGATTTCCAAAATTTCTGATCGACCTGATTGGTCGGAAGAATTTGTCATGGAAGGTCCGCGGGAGTTATATAAATACCCGGATCCCAACGAATGGGATAATTTTATGGAGTTGGATCCGCAGGCCTGGCCGGAGAAAAAAGAACGGCATTATTCCATTGTTCCCACTACTTGCTTTAATTGTGAATCTGCTTGTGGTCTTTTAGCCTACATTGATAAAGATTCTAATAAAGTTCGGAAATTTGAAGGGAATCCCCACCATCCTGGGAGCCGAGGGAGAAATTGTGCAAAAGGCCCAGCTACCATTAATCAAATCAATGATACCGAACGCATTCTTTATCCGCTCAAGCGCAAGGGGAAGCGAGGATCTGGTGAATGGGAACGCATCACTTGGGACCAGGCATTGGATGAGATTTCTGAAAAGATTGCTGCATCCATCCGCAAACGAAAGGACGGTGTGATGTATCATGTAGGGCGTCCCGGTCATGAAGGCTATACGGAACGGGTCCTAAAGGCTTGGGGGGTGGATGGGCACAATTCCCATACAAATATTTGTTCTGCCGGTGCCCGTACAGGATATGCCATGTGGCAAAAATACGATCGACCCAGCCCTGATCATACCCATGCGGAGGTAATCTTATTGGCATCATCCCACTTGGAAACAGGCCACTATTTCAATCCACATGCTCAACGGATTATGGAAGGAATGATGAAGGGCGCCAAGCTGATTGTCATTGATCCGCGCCTATCCAACACCGCGTCAATGGCAGATGAATGGATGCCCACCTATCCCGGCAGCGAATCTGCGGTTTTCATGGCTATGGCCAAGATTATTTTGGATGAAAAGCTATACGATCGCCATTATATGGAAAATTGGGTGAACTGGGACGAATATCTCAGGAATCTTCATCCGGAAGATCCGATAGCGTTTGACCAATTCATTAAACGCTTGAGTGAAGAGTGGGTAGAGTACACACCGGAATTTGCGGCAAAAGAAGCCCAAATTGATCCTGAACAAATTATTCGTGTTGCACGATTAGTTGGAAAGGCTGGGAGTAAATTGTCAACCCATGTCTGGCGAGGTGCATCCATTGGAAATCTCGGAGGATGGCAGGTATCCCGAACACTGCATTTACTCAATGTTCTCACCGGTTCAGTAGGTACGAAAGGCGGCACATCTCCCAGTGCCTGGAATAAATTTCATCCTACCTTTTTTGATTCACCCCCGGGACCGAATGCGTGGAATGAACTGACCTGGCCCCCTGAATACACCCTGTCTCATTATGAAATGAGTGAAATTTTGCCCCACCTGCTGAAGGATAACCGCGGGTCCTTGGATGTGTATTTCACCCGTGTATTTAATCCGGTTTGGACCTACCCGGATGGTTTTACCTGGATTGAAATGCTATCCGATCCGGAAAAGATCGGTTGTCATATAGCTTTGACGCCCACATGGAATGAAACCGCTTTTTTTGCCGATTACGTTCTGCCCATGGGACACGCCTCCGAAAGGCATGACATCAATTCTTATGAAACCCAGGCAGGCGTGTGGATTGCCTTTCGCCAACCAGTCTTGCGGGAAAAAGCCCGCCGTGACGGGCAGGATGTGAAATTTACCTATGAAGTGAACCCCGGTGAAGTATGGGAGGAGGATGAATTCTGGATAGAACTTTCCTGGCGTATCGATAAAGAAGGGGACTTAGGGATTCGAGAGCATTTTATAAGTCCTTATCGGGAAGGTGAAAAAATTAATATTGACGAATATTATCAATACATTTTTGATAATACAAAAGGCTTACAGAAAACAGCAGCTAAGGAAGGTTTAACACCATTGGAATACATGCGTAAATATGGTGCTTTCATGGTAGAGGAAAATATTTATAATAATAACGAAAAAGAATTAACTGATTCTGATATGGACAGTACCGAAGTAAGAGCGAATGGGCAGGTAGAAAAAAATGGTAATGTTATTGGTGTGCAAGTGGATGGTAAGATTTATGGCGGTTTTCCCACACCTTCAAAACGGCAGGAAATTTATTCTCAGACTATGGCAGATTTCGGTTATCCAGAGCACGTAACCCCCGGATACAGAATTAAAAGTCACGTTCATATAGACAACATGGACCAAAGCAAAAATGAGTGCGTGTTGTTGCCTAATTTTCGTTTGCCAACCCATATCCATTCGCGGTCCGCAAACGCCAAATGGCTTACGGAAATTGCGCACCGGAATCCCATCTGGATTCATACTAAAGATGCAAAACGATTGAGTGTTAATAATGGAGATTTATTGAAAATCACCACTGAGATTGGCTGGTTTGTCGATAAGGTTTGGGTTACGGAGTCCATCAAGCCGGGCGTGGTGGCCTGCTCACATCATATTGGTCGCTGGCGCCGGCAGAATGACCAAGGGAATCGGTTTATGACCAATACAGTTACTATAAAAAATATAAGTGATGGGAAATGGAAGATGGAAACTGTGAAAGGCGTAGAGCCTTGGAAAACAGCTGATCCCGATACAAACCGCATTTGGTGGCGGGATGGCGGCGTGCATCAGAATATTACTCATGCAGCCAATCCTGATCCCATCTCCGGTGCCCATTGCTGGCTGCAAAAAGTAAGCATTTCCAAGCCAGATCCTGGTGAGAATTATGGGGATATATTTGTGGATACCAACAAGTCATTCGAACATTTTAAAAAATGGAACGAATGGGCCCGGGACCGGGAAACCCACCCAGAGGGATTAAGAAGACCACTTTGGATGGCCAGGCCACTCACTCCACAAACAAATCAGTTTTATTTATAGAATTATTTATATATTCCAATAGCTTACTCTTAGCCTACTAACCTAAATCTGTTATAAAATGGATATGGTTTGAGGCCGATACGGTCCTGTTGGAAACGTCAGGATTTGCTCCCGATTTTCCCCGCATTTTGCGGGGAGATGAATTGGAAAGAGAATGAAACAGAAACCACATAACTACGCCCCTGTGGAACGCAGTACATCTTCTGGGATTCCGCCAATAACTGATCAGTTCGGTCGCACATTCAATTATCTTCGAATTGCTGTAAATGAATATTGTAATCTGCGCTGCATATACTGTATGCCGGAAGAAGGCATTCCTTTTCGCAGTAAAAATAAATTGCTTTCCACGGAAGAAATATTTCGGCTCATCACAATTGCATCACAGATGGGTGTCTCTAAAATACGGTTCACGGGTGGTGAGCCCCTACTGCGAAAGGATTTGTCTAAACTCGTTAAATTTGCAAATCAGATTCCCTTAATACAGTCAGTTCATTTAACTACAAACGGTATTCTGCTTGGTAAATATATAAAAGATTTGGAACAGGCTGGATTGACTGGGATCAATATCAGTTTGGATACCCTGAAAGCTGAAAGATTCAAAATGATCACGCGCCGAGAAGGACTAGATACTGTAATGGATGGAATTGAAAAAGCGATTGAGTCAGACATCCCATCGGTAAAGATTAATATAGTCGCAATGCGGGATTTTAATCACGATGAACTCGTGGAATTCGCTGCATTAACTCAAGATAATGATATGACAGTGCGCTTTATTGAGCTTATGCCATTTGATTCACACCAGATATGGAAAACGGGGAAATTTTATAGGGCGAAACACATTGTAGCTGACCTGAAAAAACAAATCGGTGCAATGGAACAGGTTAATGGATCAAATACGGAGCATTATGTTTTTCGAATTAAGGGTTATCGAGGGAAGGTGGCTGTGATCCCCGCATATTCCAGGAGCCTTTGCAGTGCATGCAACCGGATCAGGATTACAGCCGATGGGAAACTTCGAAATTGTCTTTATGGGCATGAGGAAACCAATTTACGGGATGCCATGCGCGATGGAGACTCCAATGAATCCATTGAACAAATGATCCGGAAATCCATGCGGAAAAAATACAAGGATGGATGGGAAGCACAGAGTCAAGGCAAGGAACACAGGGAATCCATGACCCAGATTGGGGGATAATATGAATGAATTTTCACATTTAGATAAAGATGGAAACGTTCGGATGGTGGATGTAACTAATAAAACTGCGACTATTAGAACGGCAAAAGCAGCAGGAAAAATTACCATGCTTTCAGAAACGATTACAGCGATTAAGGATAATGCCTTACCAAAAGGGAACGTATTAACCACAGCAAAAATTGCAGGTATTCAAGCAGCAAAAAAAACATCAGATCTGATTCCTATGTGCCATCAATTAAACTTAAGCTTTGTGGATTTAGATTTTGACATTCAAAAGGATTATATCCTTATTAAATCTGTTGTCAAAACTAAGGAGGCCACTGGCGTAGAGATGGAAGCGCTCAGTGCTGTCTCTATCGCTTCCCTAGCAATCTATGACATGTGCAAGGCTGTAGACAAAACCATGAATATTGGTGAAATTAGACTAGTTGAAAAAGTGGGTGGCAAATCCGATCATGCGGTGGAATATCGGCCGAAAGTAGGCATTATTACCATGAGTGATGGTGTCTTTTCCGGAAATCGAGAGGATAAATCCGGCGAAATATTAAAGAATGGATTTAAGCAGGCAGGATGTAGGGTTGATCATACACTGGTCTTGCCGGATGGTGCAGATGAACTGGAAAAATCGATTCGCACCTGGATCGATTCTGGAGTTGAACTGATTATCACCACCGGTGGTACGGGCTTAGGTCTCCGGGATCTGACGATACCTATTGTAGAGAAATTATTTGATTCTAGACTTCCGGGCATTGAGCAGGCGCTCCATGCCTACGGCAGGGGTAAAATAGCCACTGCTGTACTATCGCGGCTTGCTGCTGGTGTTGTTAGTTCTGCAGTGGTCATATGTTTGCCTGGCAGCCCTGGAGCAGCTACGGATGGGCTAAATGTACTTATCCCAACCATTTTTCATTCTTTTCATATGATGAAAGGTGAACAACATTGATTGAATATATTCTTCCCGTACTTTTTTTATTTGTAGCATTTATCTATTCCAGCGTAGGTCTGGGCGGCGGTTCATCTTATACAGCACTACTTGCGATTTTTGGTATCAGCTATCAAATTATTCCGACTACATCACTATCCCTAAATTTAATCGTGACGTTTATCGGTTCGATTAACTTTTGGCGCAATGGCCATGGTCGAATCGGTTTAATTGCTCCCTTTCTAATAACATCTATCCCAATGGCTTTTTTTGCAGGAACATTGAATTTACCGGAAGATATTTTCCATTTTTTTTTGTTGATGACTCTTATTCTGGTAGTTATCCGTATTTATATTTTTGATAATTTGGAATTTAGAATCCAATTATCTGGATTACAGAAATGGATTTTCATTTTTGTAATTGGCAGTATTTTAGGGTTTATCGCTGGTGCAGTAGGTATTGGTGGTGGAATATATCTGGTTCCATTAATAATTATGTTCGGTTTGGGTACTGCAAAAGAAGCAGCTGCTGGTGGTGCCCTATTTATATGGGTGAATTCTCTGGCGGGAGTTATTGCCAGGGGGCATACCGGTACTTTTAACTCTGAATTTATTCTCCCCCTCGCAGGCGCAGTGATCATTGGCGGTTTTACTGGTTCTTATTTTGGATCCTTTAAATTTGAAGCCAAAACAATCCAAAAGATTATGGGCGGTGTAATAATAATTGCCATTATTTTTCTCATTAGGAAGATTCTATGATACCTTTCCAGGAAGCAAAATCCATTATCCAAAAACACATACCGCAATTGGAAGAAACTCTCGTTTCTTTGAATAAATCTGATAATCGGATTTTGGCACAAGATATAAAAGCCCCTTTTCCGATGCCCCAGTTTGATAATTCGGCCATGGATGGGTTTGCAGTTCGTTGCCAAGATACAGAAAGTGCTACGGATTCTCACCCTGTCACATTAAAGATGATAGGTGTCAGTTCTGCAGGCTCTCCCTGCGATCTTACTCTTGAGCCAGGTGAATGTGTCCAGTGTATGACAGGAGCAGAAATTCCTAAAGGCGCCAATGCTATTGTAATTGTGGAGGATACAAGTGGTTTTTCCAACGGCGATTCGGTTCAAGTATATCAAAAGGCCTACGAAGGAAAACATATCCGAAAGCAGGCAGAAGAAATACAAAAGAATGATAAACTAATCGCAAAAGGAACACGTATCACTCCCAGCGAAATTGGAACGATGGCCACCTTTGGTTATGGAAAAGCAAGGGTATCGAAAAAACCTCGTATTGCTATTTTTGGTACTGGTAATGAACTGGTTGAACCGGGGAAAAAATTAAGGCAGGGCCAAATTTTTAATTCAAACCTATATGTTTTTACGGAATTGACTGAAAAAGCTGGTGCAAAAATCATTATGAGAGAAGTAATCAAAGATGATAAAGAATCGCTTCGGTCATTTTTATCCGCAGCTTTGGAGACAAGTGATATGGTTATCTCATCGGGAGGAGTCTCCATGGGTCGTTTTGACTATGTACGGGATGTATTCAAGGGACTTGGTGTTCAGGAGCATTTTTGGAAAGTGGCCCAAAAACCTGGGAGACCTCTCTTTTTTGGAACGGCCAATTCTACATTGATCTTTGGACTGCCCGGTAATCCGGTATCATCATATATTGGGTTTATGGAATGGGTCTGGCCCGTTTTGGAATCCATGATGGGCAAACCGGAAGCAACAGCATTAACTGGTACACTAGTAGAAAAATTTCCTAGAGAAAAAATAAAATACCGATTCTTGTTTGGAAAAGCCTGGATGGAAGATGGAAAACTAGTATGCAAACCTTCTGCCAAAATGGGCTCTCATATGCTTTCCTCATCGCTGCAAGCAAATTGTATTTTGGGATCTGAAATGGGGGATTCTGCATTAGAAGCAGGCGAAGAGATTAGTGTAAATATGTTGCCATGGAAGACGATATTATGATTCTCACTCCCCATGAACTGCAGGAATGGATTGATAAAGAAAAATCTTTTTCTGTCATCGATATTCGGACAAAAGATCAGCGGGAAGAATTCCAATTAACAAGCTTAAACCCTGTTGTTGCAATTGCAGATGCTATTCCCGAAACTCAATATAAAAAAGTGCTTATCTGTCAGTTTGGGATTGTGACGGAAGGCATTATCATCGAACAGGATTTGAATAATACATATAGTCTTTTAGGTGGTGCGCAAGCATGGGAATTATTCCAAAATGAAAGGAAGGACATGAGTCGATGGGCAAGACAAACGGTGTTGCCGGAAATAGGGATTGAAGGACAAAAAAAACTAAACAATGCCACTGTGGCTTTGGTGGGAATGGGTGGACTGGGATGTCCAGTTTCCCAATCACTCATTGCGTCTGGAATCGGAAAACTAAAAATTATTGATGGTGATAAAGTAGAATTATCGAACCTGCATCGACAGCCATTATATGGTGTTGAGGACATTGGTCGACTAAAAGTACAAGTAGCCAAAGAAAAGTTAATGCAATTGAATGAATCGGCCATAGTTGAACCAATAGAAGAATTTTTAGATGAAAATAATGGATTGAATTTTGTAAAGGATGCAACCATTATCATTGATGCAACGGATAATATTCAAACGCGGCAATTAATTGACCAGTTGTCCAAAAAATTAGAGATTCCTATGGTATACGGCGGGCTATATCGCTATGAAGGGCAAGTTGCTGTTTTGAATGCCAATGGTAGTCCGGGTTATGGCGATTTATTTCCGGAACCGACCTCCAGTGGCGATGCGTGTGCAGATGCTGGAGTATTGGGAATGATTCCTGGAATTATTGGAAATATTCAGGCACTAGAGGTCGTAAAATTAATTGTGGGCGCAAAACCGAACTTAATAGGAAAACTCCTCATTTATGATGGCATGAACCATTCAATGCAAACGATAGTATTATGATAACAGTAAATGTAAAGTGTTTTTCCCAAGTTATGTATGCTCTGGATACTGATATATTATTAATAGAATTAGAATCTGGCGCCACAACAGATACATTGGAAAAAATCATTAGGGATAGAGCAGATGGAAAATTAGATGGCGTGAGTTTACGTACAGCAGTTAACCAAAAATATATTCCAGATGTAGTAGAACTCAAAGATGGGGATGAAGTTGCTTTTATTCCCCCGGTGCAGGGAGGATAAATGATTCATGTGGAAATAATTAATGGTCCCATAACGCCATTTCCATCGGATAATTCACATCAGGATGATGGGGCGGAGCTGGTGTTCAACGGTCGAGTTCGGGATACAGAACACGGAGAAAACATTACAGCACTGGAATATGAGCAATACGAAGGAATGGCAGAAGCAGAACTAAGGAAATTGGCGGAAGAGACTATGCAGAAATACCCGGTACATAATCTATTTTGCAGACACCGTGTTGGTAAGGTAAATGTGGGAGAAGCCAGTCTACATGTGGCCATTTGGACCAAACACCGGAAAGAAGGTCTTGAAGGTATGTCTTGGTTCATTTCCGAACTCAAAAAGCGGATACCCATCTGGAAATGGGCAATAATGGAAGATGGCTCCCGAATTCCTAGTGAGTGTACTCACCGATAATCTTTATGATCTAAATTCTCGGCTCAAATGTTGAGTCTTTCACACCGATTTGTTTCTGATTCTCTATTCTGGATTACCAGAAAAAAATGGCTCATCATTTCTTTTTTCGTTAGTATTCTACTTTTCTACCTCCCCTCCCCGGAAGGGTTAACTTCTGAAGGGCACCGTACATTGATCATTGTTTTGACGACTTTGATCCTTATTATCAGTGAATCGATTCCCCTTCCCGCTGTGGCAATTCTAATTTTGATAATGGAAGTGATACTTGGTGTTGATACCCCTGACGGAGTGGCTTCATCTTTCATGAGTGATGCGGTATTTTTTATAATGGGTTCATTGATGCTCGCCATTTCTATTGTTCATCAGGGATTGGACAAAAGGCTGGCAATTGGAATCATCAATATCACTGGGAATAAGACTTGGAGAATCGTCCTTGGTTTTGTTGCGGTATCAGCAATTCTGGCTTCCTTTATCGGGGAGCATACAGTGGCGGCGATGATGTTGCCTGTTGCCCTTTCTCTTATTCGAAATGCTGGTCTAAAAACTGACAAAGCGACTAACTTGTCAACACTGCTGCTTTTTTCGATCGCTTATGGCTGTGCCATTGGTTCTGTAGGAACCCCCTCTGGTGGAGGACGGAATGTGATTATGATTGGTTATCTATCAGAATTTGGGCTAGGCGATATATCTTATTTAAAATGGATGAAATATGCTTACCCTATGCTGCTGATCGAAATACCAATTGCAGCGTTAATTCTATGGTTTACATTTACTCCTAGAGAGAAAATAATGGATTCGGCTGTGCGGAAACTCAAGGTAAGTGTTGCAAAGACAGGGAAGCTTACAGGAGACCAGATTATGGCTATTGTTGTTTTCTTTTTGGTCTTTTTAGGGTGGGTATTCCTAAGCCCGTTTATTGGTCTTGGCATTGTTGCGCTTACAGGTGTTTTTCTATATCTTACATTTGGGTTGATTGAATGGAAAGAGATTGCCCATAATACCAACTGGGGTGTTATTTTGTTATTTGGGGCAGCGATTTCTCTTGGTATCCATATGAAAGAAACAGGTGCTGCTTTATGGGTTGCAGAAAAAGCACTCGGGTTCTTAGAAATCCTTTTCCAAGATATAGGTATGGTGCGCTGGTTTTTCTCAGTGGTTTTAAGTGGTATTCTTACAAACTTATTAAGTAATGCCGCAACTGTAGCTGTATTGGGTCCAATTATACTGGATATGGGTGGTGATCCGATTATTTTAGGTATTGCAACTACGATTGCATCTGCATTTGCCTATTTAACAGTAGTGGCGTCACCTACATGTATGATTATACATTCTACTGGCCTTGTTACTTCAAAAGATTATTTGAAGGCAGGCTGGAAACTGTTCCTCATGTCGATTGTATTACTGTTTCTAGTCTCATTCTTTTACTGGCCATTACTAAAATGAAAATACTGATCGCAGTTAGCAGTCAAGAATATTCTGGACCAACCTTAAGTGTCGGCATGAAGGTTGCACGTGCATTCAAGGCCGATGTAACTATTGCCTACGTGGGAGAAAAGATTAGTGAATTCAGTACCAAGGTGGTGGGAATGGCTCAGGAACGTATGGAATCCTGGGATTTCGATCGCCCTGGTGTGGATGTGCTAGAATGGGCCTTTGAATATCTGGCAGAAAAAGAATTTATTGAGCGGACAGATATTGAAGCCGGTTTTCCCAAAAACACTTTAGTACATACGGGAGGTAATCGCTTAGAAGTTTACCTAAAGGGGACAATCTGCGAAGATGTAAACCTGATCCTCCGCAATGGGGAGATTATACCGGAATTAAGGGATGAAGTAAAAAATCATGGTTATGATGTAACCATTATCGGCGGAAGTAAAAAACGAAATATGGCACACGATCTGGTGCAATACATTGACAGTTCTATTTTTGTCGTAAAAAATTTCCAGTCGGACAAAAATTACAGTCTACTTTTGAGTGTTAATGATGCACCTAATACACGTAAAGCGGTCAAGTATGGGATTCGTGTAGCTCAGGCTTTCGATCTTAATGTTACCGCCCTGACTGTTTCTGACACCAGTTTGTTCAGGGAAGGTTACAAGTCATCATCCAAATGGGCATCCAAGTTATTAAGACGTTGCGGTATTAATCATCATATCAAACTTGAGGAAGGAAAATTCCATAAAACAGTAGTGTTGCTTGCAGGCGATGACCATATTATTGTCATTGGTGCATCTACTAAAAGTCCGCTAGCGAAGTTTTTCAAAGGTAGTAAACCATTGAAAGTCATGAATGCGTGTCAGGGGCCAATTCTAATCGTAAAATCTTGACCGACAATCAAGGAGTCTAATCATGAGTGTAAAAGTAAGTAATTTAAAAGCATCCGTTGATCAATTCGACCGTGCCGCAGATCTTTTAGGATTGGACGAAAATATTCGCAATTCACTGCGCATGCCCGATCGGGAGTTGTCCGTAGAAGTGCTTCTTCGAAGGGATGACGAATCTCTAGAAAGTTTTAAGGGCTACCGCGTTCAACACAACAATTCGCGTGGCCCATTTAAGGGTGGAATAAGGTATCATCATGAGGTGGATATTGACGAGGTTCGTTCCTTGGCAGCATTAATGACTTGGAAGACCGCCTTGGTAGATATTCCATATGGTGGCGGTAAGGGTGGCATTACAATTGATCCTTCTGGATACAGTGAGCGGGAATTAGAACGTTTATCTCGCAGATTTTTCCGTGCTATTGATCCGGTGATTGGACCTAACAAAGATGTTCCTGCACCCGATGTCAACACAAATGCTCAGGTCATGGCCTGGTTTATGGATGAGTACGGTCAGATGCATGGACATACGCCGGCCATTGTAACGGGTAAACCGATTTCCCTTGGGGGATCCCTTGGTCGGGAAAGTGCTACGGGGAAAGGTGTAGCAATTACCGTACGGGAGACAGCATCAAAATTTGGTGTGGAACTAAAGGGTGCCACAGTAGCAATCCAGGGATTTGGAAATGTCGGATCCTATGCTGGAAAATTCCTAGGAGATATGGGTTGTAAACTGATTGCCGCAAGTGACGTACATGGTGGTCTGCATGCGCCTGATGGTTTTGATACTGACGCCCTTTTTGACTATGCTTACGAACACCGGACAATTAAAGGTTGTGGACAGGGAAAAGAGATATCCAATGATGATCTTATTGCACTGGAAGTAGATTTCCTAATCCCGGCTGCTTTGGGAGGTGTAATCCATAAAATGAATGTGGATCAAATCAATTGCAGATATGTGATTGAAGCGGCCAATGGGCCAACCACCCCTCCTGCCAGTGAAACACTGTTTGAAAAAGGTGTACATGTGGTTCCCGATATCTTGACAAATGCCGGGGGTGTAACGGTATCCTATTTTGAATGGGTTCAAAACCTACAGCAATTCCAGTGGGAAGAAGAGGATGTTAATGCAAAACTGGAACGAAAGTTGGTGAATGCCTTTAAAGAAGTGGCCGCTTTGAGTGACAAGAAAAAGATTTCGTTACGTACTGCCGCATACATGGTTGCGATTGACCGTGTCGCACGCGCATTCGAACTACGTGGTGTGTAAAGGCATAGATTACTGATGGACTTATAACCTAATTTCCCAAAATAATTCATAATGCAGATTATTTCATAACTAAAGGAGAAAAATATGGAATTGATTCATCCCATTTTTAAATGGTTACACGTTATCGCAGGCGTCCTTTGGATTGGTCTGTTGTATTTTTTTAATTGGATTAATGGTCACTTTGTTGCAACGCTTGATAGCGACACCAAGAAAAAAGTGGTACCGGAATTGATGCCGCGCACACTTTACTTTTTTCGCTGGGGAGCCGCCTGGACTTGGATCACTGGTTTAGTTCTGCTGTTGGTTGTGTACTACCACGGTGGTTTAACCTTTAATGATCCAGATTCAGGATTTAATACCAGTGCGCTGGTGATGATTGGGGTTACGTTTCTAGGTGTTTTCCTGTATGACGCACTTTATAAAAGTGGATTGGCATCAAACGTCCGCGTTATAACAATCATTAGTTTTGTATTGGTGGGTATAGTTGTTTATTTAATGAAAGAATGGGCAGATTTTAGCTACCGTTCATTTAATATTCACTTGGGCACATTGTTTGGAACCAATATGGCCTTTAACGTCTGGTTTCGAATTTGGCCGGCCCAGCAAAAGATTATTACGGCCATCAAAAATGGTGAAGCACCGGACGGTTCATTAGTTGCATTAGCTGGGTTACGCTCCAAACATAATACCTATATGTCCGTGCCACTGATCTGGACCATGATTAATGAACATCATGCAGCTGGTGTATTATCCGGCGGAAAATTCGGAGTCACTGAGTCTACTAATTGGCTTGTATTGATGTTGGTTGTGGCGCTCGGATGGCATATTGTTTATCAGCTTTATAAGAAGTCAGGAAAAGTGGAAGGCTTCTAAAAGAAGTATTTATTCTATGTAAAAAAGCCCTGCGGAAACCGCAGGGCTTTTTTATTTTGATGAATGCCCATATTACCCCTATCCTATAGTGTCAAAATTGGGGTTGGTATTTACATTAATATTTAGTTTTCTACACTGCAACCCATGTCATTACCACAACACATTGGAGATTTGATTTGTCCATGTCCATCTGGACATTTAGAAACAGCGACTTGAGTACCATCATCTTTGGTAATATGATCATGCACTAGTGCTTCGCCGCACTTGGCGCAAGACATGCCAGTCACACCCATTCCACAAGTTTCACATTTATAATCAACCATTATTTATTCCTTTT